>Ga0074044_10000422_pt1 | contig 41803 bp, 28 predicted proteins | sample BogForMeECP23OM1_FD_94443 | JGI IMG/M metagenome (GOLD analysis project Ga0074044, IMG submission 94443) | Bog forest soil microbial communities from Calvert Island, British Columbia, Canada - Bog Forest MetaG ECP23OM1 | ecosystem: Environmental > Terrestrial > Soil > Wetlands ...
GGCCAAAGCACCGGGGCGCAGTTTGCCCATGCAGATGCGGCAAGCTCTGTTGCTCGGACTGGCTTTTAACTTCTATCGGTTGCGGCATCGCCCCGCTCCTGCAGGATGTAAACAGAGCCACTTTAAGTCCCGTGTTTTGTAACTGCGGATTCTAAAGAGGTTACGGGCGAATTTTTCATAAGTGCGGATTCTGAAGGGGATAAGGGCGAGTGGTCCTTCGGCTACGCTCAGGATAAGCGAGCGTGTGCAAAAAGAGGAGAGGATTTGGGTGTCGGACGGAAGGGTACACCCCGGTGTATTCAGGGATCTTTGAAGTAAGCGCATGAGCGGGAAGGGATGACGGGCGTCGCCGTGTGCCCAGAAGGATGCATGGCGTTGGGAAAACCGGAGGGATGCAAAGGGTGCGGATACGGGTACAGGGGAGAAAGTGAGCAAAGGAACAGGGAGAGGGGTGGACCGCAAGAGGGGTTGCGGAGGCAAGGCGTCCATCCTTTCTCCTCCGCCGCTAAGAACACGGTGATTATAGCAGATTCGTACTGGTTGTCAAGTGTTAATTACTAAGCTATTTCTTTAGTGAGGGTTGGCATGGTTTTCGAGTCAGACGGCCGGGAGTCGAGAGGTTAGAAGGGGCCGGTGGGATTGAAGCGATCTTATTAGAATGTGGAAGCGTGTGGAAGAATCAAAAGACCCAGGTGTAAAACCGACACGCGGGGCACCCTGCAGCGCTGCGCGAATGCCAAGGGAGGTTGTTCGGACCGTCGGGCGCAGCCGTGAAGCTGGGGATCGCGCGGTCCACGCTGGAATCGAAGATTCGGTCGCTGCAAATCAACAAGAATCGCTTCAAGGCAAATCCAGAAAGTTGAGGGCTTTCGCGTAATCGCAAAGTCGGCGTTGTAGGGAGCCGGATGCCCGAGGTTCGCTTTTTGAACTTGGGTCTTGGGTTATCTTTTCTTGTCTTGGCTGGCCAGTTCGGCGGGTGACGCATTCCTTCATCCCCGATTCAATCCTGCCCGTCGCTACGCCACCCACTTGATCATCAGCGTCGGGTAAGGAAGCCCCGTCTCCTCCGCAAGTCCTTTGAAATAGTCCACAACTTCCGGACTCAAATGGATTGTCACGGGCTTTTTCTTGCCCGCGCAAGGATTCTTGATCCCCTTCAATCTGTACTAAATTCGGAGACCCTGACTGTCTAGTTTTGAGGGGAGCACTGCAGTAGTCTGTTCGTTCGGATGTCGATAAGGGAGACGATGCTCTGGCAGCCTTAATCGCGTCAGCAGCAGCACTACGCTTTCTGAGCGTAAAACTCCGCAATCGAGTGAATGACCCGATCTTGATGGTCGTCGCTCAATTCGGGATAGACGGGTAGCGAGAGCACTTCAATGCTGGCTTTTTCAGCAATTGGGAAGTCTCCATTCGTATGGTTGAGGTGAGCAAATGCAGGTTGCAGATGCAAGCACAGGGGGTAGTAAATTTCAGTCGGTATGCCATTTTGTCCCAGAAAATATCTGAGCTCATCGCGGGAACCGCAACGGATCGTGAACTGATTGTAGACATGTTCAAATCTTTCGTTGGGAGCCTGGGGTGGAGTGATTGAGGGAATGAGATCTAAATCATCAAATGCGTTGCGATAACGGTCGGCGCGATTCCGTCGTTCGTTAGTCCAACTGTCCAGATGACCTAGTTTTACGCGAAGGATCGCGGCTTGCAGAGCATCCAGGCGGCTGTTGGTGCCGAGGATAGCGTGATGATATTTCTTTTTGCTGCCGTGGACACGCAACATTCGGAGACGCTCGGCCAATGCATCGTCATTGGTAGTAATTAGGCCGCCGTCTCCCGCACCTCCGAGATTTTTGGAAGGGAAAAAGCTGAAACATCCAAAATCTCCGAGAGTTCCCACACACCGTTCATCGTAGCGGGCACCAATAGCTTGCGCTGCATCTTCAATGACGGTTAGACGACGCTCGCGAGCGATCTCCAAGATTGGCACCATGTCTGCGGGTAATCCAAAAAGATGAACGGGAATGATGGCACGAGTCTTCTCTGTGATAGCAGCTTCCAACAGGGAGGGATCGAGGTTGTAACTATTAGGATCAATATCAACAAATATGGGCTTTGCGCCGATGTAGGCGATGGACCCTGCTGTTGCGATAAAACTGAAGGGAGTGGTAATAACCTCATCCCCAGGCATTATATTAGCGGCCATCAGAGACAAGATCAAGGCATCCGTGCCCGACGCACACCCTATCGCGTGTTTTACGCAAAATTTGGCGGCGATTTCTTCTTCCAAGAGTTTTACTTCGTGGCCAAGAATGAAATGCTGGGATTCCATCACGCGAATAACTGAGGTCATAACCTCATCGCGGATGGAAGAAAATTGGGCTTTGAGGTCCAAAAAGTCGAAAGTCAATGGAGATTTTTCAGAGGAACCTACCAATTCCGTTTTCACTGCTTGTGCCCTCATGTCGTGCCCTCATTTCTGTAAAAGGAATTCGTATGCCGTCTTGCCACAGCGAAGCTGCTTTTATCATCCAACACGATCAACGCGTCAAAAGTGCACAAGCGCTACGAAGCCGTTCTCAAAAATTCGACTTCGCGAATGTTCGCGGCTGCGGCGCTCCTCTGGGGAGTTGCACCGGCAAATGCGGCCATCACTTTGACGTCGAGGTCCGTTTGTGCTGCCACGATTCCCCGCTCTTTCAGGTACATCAAATTGTTGTAGAAAGGCTGGCGGTAGTTGCGAATCAAGCCGGTATCATAGGCGCGCTTGATCTCTGCGATTCCGTCTTCGATGGAATATCGGGCGCGGAAACCCAAACAATCGTGGGCTTTTCTGAAAGATACCCGGTAATTACGGCGGTCGCTATTTTCAACATATTCAACTCTGGTACCGGGCAGATGGGTGCAGATTTTCTCCGAAACCTGACCGAGTGTGAAATTCAGCCGGTCATCCCCTATGTTGAGTATCTCGCCACTCACCGCTTCGATAGGCGCAAACAAGGTCAAAAGTATTCCCTCGGCAATGTCGTCCACGTGAATAAAGGGACGCCACTGATCGCCGTTGAAAATGGTAATTACACCTTCCTGAATGGCCTTGGCAGTTAGCAAATTGACCACAAGGTCGAAGCGGGGCCGTGGCGCCAAACCAAAGACGGTCGCAAAGCGGAGGACCGTTGGATGGAAAGTCGCGGACGCAGACTGAAGGAGGGCACGCTCCGAATTCAGCTTGGTTTGCGCGTAGAGCGAAATCGGCTCGGTAACAGACTGTTCGTCCATCAAATCGTCAGAGGCCCCGTATACACTGCAACTGGAGGCAAAAATGAAGCGTTGAATTCCGTTGCCATTGGCGATCTCTAACATCATGCGCGTCGCTGCGTAGTTGATCTGAAGGGCATTTGCATCCTCAGCAGCACATGCGGGGTCCCCAACAATCGCTGCGAGGTGAATAATCGAACTGGCGTTGTTCATGGCTCGTACAACGTCCTGGATGTTCCGACACTCGCCTTTCAGGAATTCCAGATTCGGATGACTGAGTAGCGGCCGGATCGCTTCGTCACCGTACATCAGGTTATCGAGAATTCGGACGGAGCAGCCGTGTGCCAGCAATTTGGAAACAAGGATTGTACCGATATATCCTGCCCCTCCGACAACCAGGATCTTTTTATTAGGGTCGGCGATCACTTCAACGTGAGAACCAGCCACCGTCTGGGCTTCGAGATGGAAGAAATAATCCTTGAGCCAGCGTACTGAAGTGGCGGCCGCAACCGCCAGAAGGCCAAAAATCAGTGCCGCTGCACGCGGCAGGAGCGTACGCGCTGTGAGATATGTCAAAAAAACAAGAACCAGGGTCGCGACAGCGGCGCTTGAAGCGGCCAGGCGAATCTTCGATTTGCAGGTATATCCCCTCATCTTCGTGTAAAGGCCAAACAGAGCGTGCATTAAGGGAAAGATAAGGGACAGGGGAAGGAACGTGTGCAGGTAATAATGGACAAGCGTGGCCTCGGTAGGAACACTCTGGCCACGTACGCCCACAACCAAGGGAAGTTCGAGGGAAGCTAGAGCGAGGATTCCTGCCAACTGGACGGCAATAAAATCTATGAGAGCGCGGACCATTCGTTCCAACCAGAGATGGAAATGGGTCACTAGAATTCTCCAGCCCAATGGGGGCTCATTTTCCGGATGACTGGATTTCTAAACCTGTGGCCTTAGTCTGGCCGGAACCCTTATATGGTTCGTGAACTCTAAATAAAAGCTTCTTGAAAGTCTGGAGCAGGATGTCCAAGTCTGAGGAAAAACGGATTTCACGGACGTAGGCAAGGTCAGTTTCCAATTTAGCGGCTAGGAGAGTATTGAGATAGAACTGCTCTTTATCAACCTGGCCTGCGAGCAATTCCTCTTCGTAGATATTGATCTTCGGTCCGGTAACGCCAGGACGAGCATTTAAGACGGTGAGTTGGCGATCGTTGTATTGAGCAACAAAGAGCGGAACCTCAGGACGAGGACCAACAAGGCTCATGTCCCCACGAACCACATTCCACAATTGAGGAAGTTCGTCTATTTTCGTGCGGCGTAGCCAAATTCCCCAGGGAGTGATGCGCAGATCACCCGCCGCCGTGAGCTGCGAACCTTTTTCGGAGCCCACCCGCATGCTACGGAATTTGAGGAGTTCGAATGGCTTTCCAAATTGCCCCACCCGAATTTGCCGGAATAACATTGGGCCACGACTGGTCAACCGAACGGCCAGTCCAATAGCCGCCAGAAAGGGCAAAAGAAGCATCATTCCAAGCCCAGCAGCGATGAGATCGAACGCGCGCTTTCCGGACCGCAGATAGAATGAAGAGCTCTTTTGAACGAACACATCAGCACCGGGGCATGAAAATCAAAGTGAACAGATGGTTCGACCTAGTTCCGGAAAGCAGTGGAAACCTCCCTTAGTACAGAGATCACGCGGTTTATGTCGTCCTCAGTCATTGATGGAAACAAAGGCAAAGAGATAGCATTTTCGAAGTGCTGCTCGGCACGAGGGAACTGCCCATTCCGGTAGCCGAGTTTTTTCTGATACAGAGAATGCATATGCAGGGGAATGAAATGGACGGATGTGCCGATGCCGCGCTCTTTTAGTTCCTCGATGACTTGGTCGCGGGTAATCGTCAAGGCTGCAGGATTGACGCGTACCACATACAGATGCCACGCATGGCTCGCGTCGTTCGGTTCCGGAGGGGGAGAAAACGCATCGATAGAGGAGAGCGCATGGCTATATTGGGCGGCGATGGAGGCCCGCCGCATCCGTAATTCTTCAGCCTTCGCCAACTGGCCGAGGCCCAAAGCACCCTGCACATCCGTAAAGTTATATTTGTAACCTGTCTCCAGAATGTCATAACGCCAAGTGCCCTTTTCGGAGTAGCGGTTCCAGGCGTCGCGACTGATTCCATGAAGAGCCAGAATCCGCAAGCGGTCGGCGAAATCCGCGTTCGACGTTGTGATCATGCCGCCTTCGCCGGTGGTAATCGTTTTCGTTGCGTAAAAAGAAAAGCAGGTCATGTGACCGATCGTGCCGATCATGCGCCCCTTATAGCTAGAGGGAAACGCGTGCGCCGCATCCTCGATTACGAGTAAGCCGTGTCGCTCAGCCAACTCGAGAATTGCGTCCATATCACAGGGGACTCCCGCGTAATGAACGGGAATGACAGCGCGCGTTCGAGGAGTGATAGCTCGCTCGATTTCTCGAACGTCGATATGAAACGAATCGGGCAAGCAATCCACCAAAACCGGGCGAGCTTTCTGATACAGAACTGTTTCACCAGTAGCGGCAAACGTCATCGTGGGGATGATGACCTCATCGCCCTCGCCAACACGAGCAACGGCCAGCGCAAGATGGAGGGCTGAAGTGCAGGAGTTCACCGCGAGGGCGTGAGCTGCACCGGTGTAGTTGGCGAAAGCGGCTTCAAACTCCTTCACACGCGGTCCGGAGGTAAGCCAACCGCTTCTCAGTACCTCAAGGACAGCTTGGATTTCGGCTTCGTCGATCGAGGCTCGATGAAAGGGGAGAAAGGTTGTGGTGGCGAGGGGCATGCTGGTCCTGAAAAGGAGCGAAAATTTAATTCCTTCGCGTTAACTGCTGGGAGCCACAGCTTGATTCAAACCTGTTGCTCAGTCATTAATGGCACCATACAACTGGATGAGTTTTTCGGCTTCCGTATCCCAGTTGAAATTTTGAACCACGGCCGCTTGCCCGCGGCGCCCCATCTCTTCGGCCTCCCGGGGATGCGTTAGAACGTATTCGATCGCTTTGGAAATTTCCTGAGGATTCAGAGGATCTACAAAAATACCGCAACCGGATTCACCCAGGATTTTTCGCCAGAAGGGGAAATCGGAAGCGATTATGGGCAATCCCGCCCCCATGTACTCAAACATTTTTTGCGGCAGGGCCTCGAAGTGATTCGGCTCGGGATGGTACAAAACCAAGCCGGCGCGCACGTTTTGAAGAATTTTGAAGGTGCTGCGCTGGTCGATAAACCCATGGTGTTTCACTCGGGACCAACCTGGGTGATTCCTGAGTTCGGATAAATTCCTGAGTTCAGATAAATTATTGTCCGATTTGGCCTCCGGCCCTGCTAATTCCAGTTGGGCGGCAATGGACTCAGGCAGGTAGGACATGGCATAGACCATTTCACGAAATGCACGGTTAAGGCTAAGGCCACCCACGTAGGCCACGGATTGGCGCCGGGACTTCCAAGGCACATTCTCGCCATCGCGGATCAGTTCGCGTACGTAGGGATAGTTATGCACAATGACGGTACGGCGATTCAGCGGAGAAAAGCGCTTAGCAATGGAGGGCGTAACCACTACTAATCCAGAAAACCCACGGCAAGCCGTACTCTCCAGTACGTCCGCAAACCAGGACACCAACCTTCGCGACCACCTGGGTAAATAAGGCTTCGAGAGCACGTCTTTCGGTACATCCTCATGAATGTCGTAAATCACGCTCTTTCCGCGAGCGCGAAGCAAAAGCCCGATGGGAATCAGTTCGGGATCATGAAAGTGGTACACGTCGGCGTCTTGCCGCCGGGCTTCCGCGTACACGCGCCAGACAGTCCGGGTCATACGACCAAATCTCGAAGAAGCACCGGGTATCGATTTCACCTTGACGGAATCTCGCTCACCCTCTTGCCAATCGCGTCCGATCACGGTGACCGAAAAACCGGCGCGGGCGAGCGAACAACACTCTTTGTGAAAGATCCTTGGATCAAAGGGCGTGTGAACCGACGTCATGTGCACAACTTTGAGCGGTTTCATGAACCCATCCAGCCAAATTACTGCGGCCGATTCGTCAGTAGTTGATCGACGATACGCACCGCGGTGTTGCCATCTCCATAAACGGAAAGTTTGGACCAGTCGGTACGGCTTTCAGCCCGGACAGCTTCACGGATGGAATCGGGGTCGGTGCCGGCAACCCGATTCGCCCCGCAGGCCACAGTCTCCGGCCACTCGGTCTGATCGCGAAGGGTGATGCAAGGCACACCTAGGTAGAAGGCTTCTTTCTGCACACCCCCGGAGTCGGTGAGAATCTTGCGGGCATTTTTCTCGAGCGCGATCATCTCAAGAAAACCGACTGGGGCCACGGCGCGAATCTTGTGATTAAGGGAGATTCCAGCGAGAGAGAGCACCTGCTTCGTCCTAGGATGTACAGGAAAGAGTACGGGGAGGTCGAGCGACATCACCGCTTTCAGAATAGTGGCGAGACGGCGCCGATTGTTCGTGTTCTCTGCCCGGTGTAGTGTGAGCAGGTAATACTCCCTGCTCTTCAGCTCCAATTCTTTCAGCTTGGGCTCCGTGCGCTTCTCGGCAAGAGTAAGGTGTTGGAGCAAGGCATCGTACATGACGTCGCCCACCATCAGACTGACGCGTTTCTGCGGATCGTTTTCGCCGCCAATCCCTTCCCTGCGGAGGTTCTCCATCGCCGCGGCGGAAGGAGCGAGGAGCAATTGGCTGAGATGATCGGAGACGATACGGTTCTGTTCTTCCGGTTGTGCGAGATCAAAACTGCGGCAGCCGGCCTCGATGTGAGCTAGAGGAATCTTCAGTCTTGCGGCAAGGAGGGCACCGGCCAGGGTGGAGTTCGTGTCACCGTAAACAAGGACCCAAGAGATGTGGTCAGCTTTAAGGATGGGCTCCATGCGCTGGATCATCCGGGCCAGTTGCGAGCCCTGCGACGACGAACCAACGGCGAGGTTGAAGTCCGGTAGCGGGAGCGCCATCTGCTCGAAAAGCAGCTCCGCCATGTCACGGTCATAATGCTGGCCAGTGTGGATGACCCGGTGATCGATGGGAATTTCACCAAGCAGCGCATTGTGCTTTTCGACCGCGCGGCAAATTGGCGCCAGCTTGACGAACTGAGGCCGCGCGCCGACAACGCTGACCCATGCGTGGCTGGACGGCTCTGCTTGGGGCTTGACGGAATGCATATTCACTTTGCTCCCTTTCCGGTGTATTCCCGGCATCGCTTGAAATGAAATAGATGATTGCGGTGTTTACTGAACTTTTTTTGTGCCCGAATTCACAGCGTCTCGCGCCTTTCGAATGACCGCATCAAAACGCGGCGCGCTCGAAGCAGAAAAGGGGTAGTAGTTTCCTTCAGAGGTCACGTAGAGCCAGTTATAGCGATACGTCTTCAAGAGCAGCTCTATGTATGGCTCCAAATCCTCAACGGTGTTCGCATCCGAGGCATTGCACGTTCCTTCCGTTAGCCATCCCTGCTTGGCTTTGCGGTCGCTCCACAAAGTCAGAGTCCCGCCAAGTTCGAGAATGCCGGAGTATTTTGTGAGATCGCGTGCAAGGTCTAACTGCCGTGTGGCAATTGCCCTGTTGAATTCTGGGATGGACTCGTGACAATAACCGATGCTTCCCTCGCCCCCCGCGAGCACTTTCAGCGGCAATTTCTTGCTCGTGATTGCGTTGAGCATGCCAGCGGAGACGTAAGCAGGTGATGGATAGTAGGGAACTCCATCTATTTTTTTATATCCGGCGTGGGTGAGAGCGGTAAACAGCAGCCAGATGGTTGAGTTTGGGTAGGTTTCCGAAGCGACATCCGCCATTCGGGCCCCGACTCGCATCAGGCCCTCGGCGATCTGGGCAGGAGTCTTGCCCATCTTGAAGGCAATCTCACCGATGTCATATTCCTTGTAGTTGTTATAGAACTCCAAATCGCAGACGATTCCAGGAATGTTGGAATCCCGCGCCGCGGCCAAAGAATTGCGCCAGATCTTAAGGAAATCGGAAAGCGCGCCTCTCGAATCATCTAAATCGGCTCCCACAATCGCGTTGAAGTAGGGGTTATCGGCGTAGTGGTTCTTCTCAGCGAGATTGCTCCCAATCATGCGGTTCAGGTAAACCCAAGGCCAAATGTCTTTGGAGGTGATCTTCTTCCATGCGGTCAGTTGCCTGTCCATCTCGGCCACCGAGGGCACTGGCGAAGTGTCATAGGCGTGTAGGAAGGCTACCGCGATGCCATCATAAGGTGATTTGTCGAATTGTCGAAACTTGTCATCGGTCATGAATTGAGCGATCGCCGTATTTACGAGAAGCAAGTAATGATCGCCCATTTGTTTGTTCGCATTGTCTTTACCGGGAAGATCCGCTGGAGCATGCCTGGCATCCAAAGGCTTTTGTGCCGCGCAGGCAGTCCAGCCAACGAGCAGACTCGTAAGGCAGCCCAGCAGCAATGTCCGTCGCAGTGCTTGGCAAAAGTTAATCATTGGGAGGAAACCAGAATTTTTTCCAAATGGCAGAGTATGTTTCTCTTAAAATTGGCAGGAAAAAAGTCGCCCGTAGAGATAAACGCAGCTCCCTCACAGTTGACGTTCAGTTTCTGCGCGCAGTGGAGTTGGTGCAAATTTCGGATTTCTGCAATGGCCTCGGAAGTTGACCTGACTAGGGTGCAGCCGGGAAATGGATAAGACCACAACACGTGCCGACCGTGCCCTAGCGCCTCACACACCATCCAGGAGAGACCATCATGCCTGGTGGGGCGCCAGACCACCGTCGCTTGCTTGTAATACTCGAACAGATCTGGAACACGCTCGTGGAATCGGATGTTTTCCGGAGGAGATTCCAGCGGGCCATCGCGCAGTCCGACAAGTTCAAACCTTACATCAGGAAGGGTTCGAGCAGCCTCCAGAATTTTGTCTAGGCCGTAGAGTTCAGAGCATTCCACGGACGGCACATAGACCAACACCTTAAATTCGTCTGGCAAAGGCGTGCAGGAATTCGAAACCCGAGGTGAAGGAAGAGGGACGTACTTACAACCCACACCCAGTGCCCTTACCTCCTTGAGTATCCAAGTCGAATCCGCCCAGTGGTCGATTGAGTTCAGAACCCAAGGTTCGCATCTTCCGGAAGACACCACGGATTGAGCTTCCAAAGCATCGCTCCCAACCCAATGCATCACGATCCGGTCTTTCCGAAGAAGTCTAGCCGCGCTGAGAAACTTGCCGACGGTAACCCGACCGCCGATCTGATAGACCAAGTCGCAACGGCGAAGTGCGTTTCCCATCGCCACAAGATTTGCCACACCGCTGTCCGGGTAATAAACAAACTCCCATCCATCCCCGGACATAAAGTCCGAGAAGACTTCGCCGAAGTAGGTCAGGCCGTGGACGAGAACACGCCGCCTCGATTGCAAAATTGTTTTCCTTGCAAGCACCAGTTCGGCAGGGCTCAGTTCATGGTTTGATCGTCGCAATATCGGGCTGCGGGATCGCTTGAGGGGGACTGAATGATTTTTTTCCAACGGGCTAGGATCCCTTCACGTATGATTTGCGGGCTAAAATTTGCAGCTACATATTCGGCGCCAAACTGATTGACCCGCAGATTGCCATCGCAATGCAGGTCATAGAGCCGCTGAATTTCCTGATAACCGCTGATCGCATCGGGTGCCACAATGCAACCCGGAAACGGATATGTCCACAAAACGTGGCGCCCATGAGCCATAGCCTCAAGGGAAACAAATGCCAGCCCATCGTGCCGGGCTGGGCGCCAGAAAACAGATGTTTGGCGGAAGAAAGGGTACATAGAGGGGACGCGGCCGTGCACGGTTACGTTTGCAGGCGCTTTCAAACTTTCTCCGGGCAAAATGCCGACAACATTGAACTTGATCTGGGGCAGCCTGCGCGCTACTTCAATAATATGATCGACACCATAAAGTTCTCCCTGAATCGCGCTGGGCAAGTGGGCAAGAACAGAAAATTCCTTCGGCATTGCTGGTATCGAGTCAGGGATTTCGACCCAGGTCGATGGAACGTATTCGCACTTTAGTCCCATGGCTCGCACTTCGTCGGCAAGCCAGGGCGATCCCGCCCAATGAACCCTGCCCGTCACCCACGGTTCAGCGCGGCCGGCGTCGTATTCCTTGCGAGCATTCAGTGTGTCGCTGCCGCACCAGAACATGACAACATTTCTCTTTTGAAGAAGGCGGGCCATAGTCAGAAACTTCCCCATTGACACGCGACCTCCCCAAGAATAAGCGAGGTCGCAACGCTGCAGATAGACAGCGGATGGGATGTGTGAGGAGACCCGGTGAGGGTCAAAATGGCGAAACTCCCAACCAGGAGTGGCAAGGAAACCGGGAAACTTCCGGCAAAAATAGACCAAGCCATGCAGGAGAATCCGGTAAGAAATCTCTTCTTTAGGCATCGATTGGGAAACACAGGAAAAGTTAGACTCTTAATTCAAGCTCTGCTCTTTCGGGCTCGCTAAGGGCGCCAACAATCAATCGCCATAGGCCGCTTCGGCTCGGGGCTTCACAGGCTGAGCTGGCGCTAGTAATTCCGAAGAAGCGGCATCATCCAATAAAGGGATTTCTTCCACTTCCACAATTTCCAGGGGCTGAACTTGGGTCTGAAGAGTTAGTCCGCCGCCCTTTAGTAAGTAGCGCTTGCCGCAAGCAACACACTGGAACTGAGAATCACAATCCTCGAGGCGTATTCCGCATTCGCAAACCCAGCCGATCTGCCGGGCTGGGACCATGACCACCAGCGCATGGGCGGGGACGTCCTTCGTAACGACGGCGCCAGCCCCAACAAAAGCGAATTCGCCGATCGTAGTACCACAAACAATGGTGGAGTTCGCACCGAGCGAGGCGCCTCGCTTTACCAGAGTGCGCTTGTATTCGGATTTGCGGTTCACGTGGCTACGGGGATTGATTACGTTAGTGAAGACCACGGAGGGACCGCAGAAGACATCATCTTCCAACTCGACTCCGGTATAGAGCGAAACATTATTCTGAATCTTCACGTTGTTGCCAATTAGCACGTCCGGAGCAACATTTACGTTCTGCCCGAGGCTGCAATTCGCGCCGATCTGGCTACCACGCATCACATGTGAAAAATGCCAGATCTTGGTGCCCTCCCCGATTTCGCAGGGAGCGTCCACGAAAGCGGATGAGTGAACGAAATATCGAGGGGCCGTTGGAGTCTCGAAAGAAACGGGATGACCTTGACCGCGCACAGATTGGCCTGCGGCATGGAGGACACGCAGGACTCGCAATCCATTCTCCCCGTCCGTTTGGGGTGTGGCTCGATTGCGAACACAGTCGAGGAAATGGGAGCACTCAACATGAAGCGGCTCATCGTTGCTCAGTTGTACGACTTCACCCTCAGCTCGGCGTGCAACCGGCTGGCGATTCACCCACTCGATCCTATGCTGATAGAGAACCAGTTTCTGGTCAGTTTTCGTGTCGTCAAAAACCGCCATCTTGCGATTGCCGACAATCACGAGTTTCTGCTCCTTAAAAGGATGCAGCCAGCTCACAAAAACGTGAGCCTTGACACCGCTCTTGAAGCCCAGGATTGTCAAGGTCACATCGGAAATCGGATGGTTCAAATAGCTGGCCCCTTGCGCCGCTACGGTAGTGGGCGTCTCACCCAGAAGATGGAGAATCGCAGCGATATCATGGGGAGCGAAGCTCCAAAGAATATCTTCCTCTGTGCGGAGTTTGCCGAGATTCAGTCTGGAGGAGCTGATGTATTCCACGCGGCCCAATTCGCCAAGGTCCAACAGGCGGCGCAGTTCAACGATCGCCGGGTGATACTGAAGCAAGTGACCAACCATCAGAATGCGTGAGTGTTTCCGCGCGATCTCGACAAGTTCTTCGCCCTCCTCCACCCGCAGGGCAAGCGGCTTTTCCACGAACACATCTTTTCCGCGGAGCATGGCTTTCTTCGCAAGATCATAGTGGCTGGCCGCCGGAGTTGCGAGGACGACGGCTTGCAGTTCCGGGAGAGAAAGTAATTCCTCGTATCGGCTGGTGGCAAAGACGGAGTAGGTGCGGCGCATCTCCTCGAGGTTGCGTGGCTCGACGTCACAGACAGCGGCTAAGGCTCCCAATTGATAGAAATTGCGAACGAGATTACGACCCCAATAGCCGCAGCCCACGACTCCTACTGGAACACCCTCATTACTTTTCATTGTTTGCCCCCGCGCCGCTAGCCGCACCAACGGCAACTTGTGAAAAACCAAATCGTAAATCTGTAAGCGGGAAAAAAGCCGGATCTGATCGGCTTAATCGTCTCCTGCAACACTACGGCGAAAGTGAAGAACAAATCATCAAAGAATCAACAAATGGAGATGAATAGAAGATGTGCGGACTAGAAATTTGAAGTGCCAATCCTGTAACCGATACCGTAGATCGCGATTCCGTTTATTGTGGCCATGGCAATGTCGCCCATGACTTTTAGAGCTCTCTTCTTGCCGCTCACCGGAATGTAGAGAATGTCATTTGGAGCGAGAACGAGATCGGTTTCCTTACCCTGCATGAAAGCTTCAACATCCACAGGGATCTCGCGCCGGGCCTGTTCGCTCGTGGATTGCCGGATAATCAGGCCTTGGTGAGTGGCGGCCAGAGGCAGGAAACCCTCCGCAAGCGCAACGGCTTGAACGACAGAGATGCCTTCGGTCGGATTCGACAGCACGAATCCGCCCGGCTTGGTTACGGCTCCGACCACGTAAACGACCTGTGCTGGTGAAACATTGACCACGTCTCCGTTGCGGATTTCAATGTTTGCGGAAAGGTCTTCGCCTCGAGTTAGTCGAGCGACATCTATAATTTGCACCGATCCAATCGGAGTTCCGGTGGCCTCAGCACTGGCGGCGCCTCTGACAACCGTGACCGTATTGCCGCTATTCGGCAGGGCCCCACCGGCGAAGGAGATTGCCTCAAGAACATTCGTTCGTTTCGTCAAACTGTAAACAGAAGGCTTCGAGACAGAGCCCAGCACGGTGATCGTGCTGCCGTGAAATTCCTCAATGAACACATTCACTTTCGGATCGCGAAGTTGCTTGGCATCGATCAGGCTCTTACGAATGGACTGCGAGAGCTCAATGGGGGTGAGACCTTCCGCAACCAGGGGCTCTCTGAGGCCGATAATCTGGATAACACCGGTATCGCTCACTCGGAACTTTCCGCCAAATTCCGGAGCATCGGTCACCGTGATCGAAAGAACATCCGACGGTCCAATTTTGTACTCTTCAACCCCCGCCGCTGCAGCGTTCGCAGCCACGTTCTGGGCCCCTAAAGGTAAGGAGCTGGACGCCACACCGACAGCGACTAGAGAAGCTAAGAGAATGCTTCGACCAAAACCGAGAACTCGTAACACGCTTATGGAAGTTAGATCCATGATGCACACCCTGAATGTGACTTTTCTGTTGATATCTGCGGTTCCCATCTTCCTAGGCATGGGCGCTCATCGTGCCCTTCGAGCCGCCATTGGCGGCGCCATTTGCTTCTGAATCGTTGTGCAGAGAATCTTCCCTTCCCTTGCCGCGCCACTTGCGGTATCCATATGTGTAATAGTTGTAATCGGGGGAAGATAGATCCACGCCATTCAGAACCACGCCTGCGACAGGCGCATTCACTTCATCAAGTAACTCAATAGTGCGCCGCAAGGCTCGCCGAGTTGTCACTCCATATCGTCCAACCAGGACAACTTCGTCCGCCAGCGAAGAGAGGAAACGAGCATCGGAAAAAGGGATGACGGGCGGCGAGTCAATCACTATGAAGTCAAAAGACATCTTCATGGCTTCGAGCAGATCCGCCATTCCCAGAGAAGAAAGAAGGTCAGCGGGATTTTGAGAAGCGCTTCCGCTTGGCAGAATAGCCAGATTTTGATATTCGGGCAGGTACACTAGCGTGGCGAGCAGGGGCGACGATTGCCTCAGGATGTCTGTGAGGCCGAATTGCGCTTGGATTTTGAACGCTCGCTCAACAGAGGGTTGACGTAGATCGGCATCGATGAGACATGCTTTGCCGAGGTGTACCATCGCCAATGCCAAATTGACGGCGACCGTCGTTTTGCCCTCGCCCTCCATCGAGGAGGAAATCAAGATCACTCTTGGAACTCGACCCTGCTTGGCCTTAAGGAGAGAAGTGCGCAAATCACGCATGGCTTCGGATTCCGCCGTCAAAGACTTCATGATGGATACACGAGAGATTGCGCCGTTGGTTTTTGGCCTCTGCGAGAGATTGGGAAACCTTGCACCTGCGCCCAACGGTAACGGATCCACTGCAGCTGCCCCGCTCATGGCAGGCAGCAGGGCTAGCGATGGCAGACCGACCCAGGACTTCACGTCATCGGGGGTGCGCACGGTGTTGCGGAGACTCTCACGAGCGAACGACAGTACAACAGCGAGCAGTCCGCCGAGGATCGTCCCAAGACCGACAATCAGAGCACGATGAGGGCCCGTTGCTTTGCGTAGGTTCATCGCCAGGTCAACGACCCGAATATTGCTGGAACCAAGGCCGGCGTAGATCCCGGCCTCCTGAAGCCGGCTTTGTAGGGTGTTGTAGAGTTCAGCGCTGGCATTAGCTTCATTCTTCAGCATGTGGTATGAGGCCAGCTGCGAGCTCATATAGCCCATGTTGGCGCGAAGCTTATATCGTTCGTCCATCATGAGTTTTTCGCGGTTTATCGAAGCGGAGTAGGCTGAACGCGTGCGATCAATGGCACGCTTTCGCTCGGCATCGATCTGCAGTGATACTTCGGCAATCTGGTCCTGCAGTTTCTGGACGTTTATGTTGGCATCACCGTAGACCGTTCTTATTTGCGCCAACTGCGTCCGTAAATCGGAATAGTGAGTCATCAGATCCTGATAGAGCTTGTCGTCCCGCAAAGCGGGAACCGCCTCGCTATGCCCGTCGTCGATCATGCGCACGAAAGCCTCTGCCTCGATGCGGCTCGCCTGAGCGTCGCTCAATTGGCGGTTGACTTCGTTCATCAGCTGGGACATGGGCACGTCGCGATCGTCGACTTCCACCAATCCATATTTTTTTTGGTAGTCGGCGACCGCTTGTCCTGACTCTTCCACTCTTCGCCGCAGATCACTCAGCTGAGAGGAGAGCCAGGCCGAGGCCTGCATCGTTGTCGTATATCGATGCTTGTAATTCTGTTCGATAAATTTCGTCACCAGCGTATTCGTGATCAGCTGGGCAAGTTGCGAGTCCTGACTCGAGAAAGAAATCTCAATCAGCCGGGTGTTGCGAACGGAAGCTACCGACAGATTCCGGCGAAACTTTTCCAGCGCAACCGACTCCGCCGTGGTCAGATTTGCGAGGTCGAGCTGGTCCTGCAAAATGGCAAACTCAGTCGCGCCTACGCGGGAGGTCGCCCCCGGGGTTTTTGCTCGAAAAAGCGTCTTGACCTGCTGGTCATCTGCAAACTCCGGGTTTCGGTCGAGATGCAACTCGCGAATCACGCTGACAGCCAATGCATCGCTCCCCAGGATTTGCACCTGGGTTTCCAGGTAGTCCAGATTGTCTGCTTCGGAAGGCGATTCGATCTCGTGCACGGTCTTAATGCCGCTGCCGGGCGGGGCAATATCCAGCCGCGCGGTTGGCTTGTAGTAGTCCTTTTGTAGCAGAGCGTACAGGAAGACAATCCCGGTGAGACTGCATGCAAAAAGCAGTGCGAATCGTAAGTTCTTGCGAAGCACCCGTGCGACTTTCTCCCAAGTGTAGTTGTGGTCCTGGTAGGCAAGCGCGTCGGGCCGAGGGGCTAGTTTAAACTGCCCGGCGGCGCGAAAAGGCGTCAATTCATCGTGTCCGTTTGTAGACATACGTTTAGTGCCGATTGTCTTTCTGCTCGCTCATTTCGTGAAGCGGTGCCGCGTGAGGCCCCCAAGAGCGGACTTCCCGGGTGGGCAGACAGCCGTGGCATAACCGGACGGCTTGAGCGGTATTTGCACCTGCTGTAAGTTGGAGAGTTCCACTTCAATCGAAACCGCCATTTGTAAGAGTTCGACGTTTATGACGACCCGATACTGATTCTTGAAACGATCCAATATGCCCATCATTCCTTGGAGCGGCCCAGCGCAAATTTGAACCCTATCGCCGGAGGCTAAGTAGGGATGGGCCTGCGAAGGCTGGCCAGAAGCCACGAGCCGACGAATTGATTCTATTTCATCGAGAGGGATGGTGCTGGCCCTGCCCGGGCTTCCCACAAGAAAGAAAATGCCGGGCGTACTTAAGATCTGCCATTGTTCTTCAAGATTGCTGTGGATAAACAAGTAGCTCGGGAATAGGGGGAGGGAAAGCGTCTTTTTGCGATCTTTCCAACAACGAACAACCTTTTGCAAAGGAAACAGTACCTCTACCCCTTTGCGCTGGAGGAGGTCGGCAGCCCTTCTTTCATGTTGGTGCTTGACGTAGGCAGCATACCAGCCTGGTGCATTCAGCTTCATCTGTGAGTGTCCCAAGTCTGCTGGCGACTGCATAAAGCTTCGCCCTCTGACTTACAGGGGCATTTCCCTGGTCTATCTAATTGCAAATTGGGTTGGGACAAACATCCGATTTTGCCCTGAAAAAAGCGCGAAATCAGAGTGTGCGAGCGGAACAGTAAGCGCCGGTTGTTAGAGAGAAATAAAAACCGGATGAATAATGGTGTTCACAATCGGGCCACTCCTGGGAAGTTGTAGGGTGGGTAAAAGAGTCCATATTCCTCAAGTAAGTAGGGGCCCGCGAAGACAAAGTATCCACCGCAGGGGCTCCTCACTCCATCACCGAAACTTAACATTCGGAGGCGCGCTCTGCAGATCAAGGTCAAACGAAGGGCAGAACGGTGACCAATACCGATCTGCTCCAGGGTCAAGAGTTTCGGGGAGCGATGGACACACCTGCTCATCCCTGTATTTATCATGCAGACGCGATGCAAAGGAAAATCGAATAAACCAGCTAAAGTGTCATCTCTTCTTGGTGGAAAGGAGGGGTTGCGACTCTGAGGAAGAATTTACAACCTAATCAGGGATCGAAGCAAAAGTGGGTGTCGCTCATCCTCCAAGCGGACGGTTGGAGATAGGCTGGGAAATCCTTATGAACCATCACGATGCGTGTTCGGTGTGCACAGAAAAAGCCCAGGCCCAGCAACTCTGCCACCAGTTCCTTAGTCCTCGCGCCTTCATCATACACAGACCAGCGGATACCGATTGCATGATCTGCTCGGGCCTGTTGCAGCAATGTACGGACAATAGGACGGGCAGAACTTGCCCGACTAAGGCGATATTGGCAGACTCGAAGGTAGCGATCTCCTCGGCCTCGTTTCACAATCAGATAATCCCGAGGTGCTTGGTCCAACATAAAAAGAATGTACTGTTCGGGTATGAATCGCCACTGAAGGGATTCTTTTTCCTCATAAAATGAGAGCCGTGGCTGATCTAAGCAAAGTGTTTCAGAGCCGATCGGAACCGCACGTATGCCAAGATTTTTGGGGGAAAACGGCCGGAGAACTGCCCATAGCGCCGTTTGTGCTATGCCAACTGCCAACAACCCGGCTCGTTGCTTGGAGTCGAGGTTTGGCGTATGCCTCGCCGCCGCTACAGGCCGGAGAGTGAGGAGGCACTCCCGCAGAGGAAACTCGGCAGGCCGAAGACCCACTTTGCGAGTAAAAATCTGGTTTTTCTCGTTTGTAGAGGCAAATATGGGTTCATAGCCTTGCTTAATGCAATGCTGAAAAAGATGATCTAACAAGATGATGAATGTCGGCCGGCTAATACCCTCCATGCCTTTAATCTTGATCTTCCGAAAATCTTCGTGAACGAAGGAGTATTCGGACATTCCTGACATCAACCATCTATCTCGGAAACCGGCACGCACCGGCAGCACAGAAGTATGACCGACTATCCGCCCCTCATCTGACTCAAGAATGGCGTGCCAAGCCGGGCCTTCTGGGCTACCTTGCACCCAGCGCAGAAATTCCTCCATTGGAATATTGGCCAGGGTAAGGCGGTTATATTCTGCCAGAATGGCGGAGTACTCCCGTTCTCCGAGGGGGCCACGAATGATACGCATGTTCAACATCAGAAAGAGATCCCTCCCCCGAAAACACTATGGCACAGAGCCTCAGCCGATGGGGGTGGGATACCAACGGCATCCTTGGATCCTGCGTTTGCCTGAACTGATTCGTACGCTAGGTGGAAGACATTAATGCCGAATCACTAGCTCATAAAAATAGGGGAACGGGCGACTCGGTTTTGGGACTCGAAATTCGCCTAGACCTTCGAAGATTGTCAAAACGTTCATTCGCATGTCACCCGGTTTTAATGCCGTGTCCGCATAATCCGGAAATTCAAGACAGGCGCCGCCTCTTGGGATCGCTGCATCTTTCGGCAGTTACAGACGGCAAGCTCCTGAGCCAACAAGGCAAGAATGTAGCTCACAGGCGTTAGCATTGGCATGTTTCAGTGTCGCCGCGGAGTCCTTAGAGCATGTGTGGATTAGTCGGAATCCTACAGAAGAGAGGCCGAGCAGTAAGCCGCCAAGTGCTGGCGAATATGCTTTCCACTCTTCAACATCGCGGGCCCGACGATGAGGGGTTTCTGTTCGAGGATTCGATCGGGTTCGGCCATAAGCGCTTAAGCATCATCGATACTCAGTGTGGGCACCAGCCCATGCATGCGGAACATGCCTCGATAGTGTTCAACGGCGAGATCTACAACTATGTAGAACTCCGCGACGAACTCGTGCAACTCGGTCATTCTTTCCGAACAAAATCGGATACGGAAGTTATCTTAAGGATGTATCTCCAGTATGGCGAGGAATGTGTCGCTCGCCTAAATGGAATGTTTGCGTTTCTCATCCTAGATCGACATCGTAAGAGAGTATTGGCCGCTAGGGATCATTTGGGAGTTAAGCCGCTCTACTTTCACATGAGCCCCGAAGCCCTTCTGTTCGCCTCCGAAATAAAGGCATTTCTGCAGTTCCCAGGCCTGCAAATCGAGCCTGATGAAAGCGCATTGCGCGACTATCTCATTTTTCAGTTCGTCTTGGGCGAACGGACACTCTTCAAGGACATCCACAAGGTCTTGCCCGGCCAATTCCAGATCATAAACATCGAAGACCTCAGCGTGCGAACAACCCAGTATTGGGAACCTCAATTCCGCGTGGACCTGGAGCACACGGAAAAGTATTTCTTGGGGCAATTACGCCACTTGATCGAAGATGCGGCTCGCATTCAGATGCGCAGCGATGTTCCCCTTGGGAGTTACTTGAGCGGGGGACTGGATTCGAGCATTGTCACAACCCTGGCCGCGCGCCATTCCCCGCAACAGATTAAGACATTTACGGGAGCCTTTGCTGAAGGCCCGGAATTTGACGAGTCAGGTTTCGCACGGGAAGTTGCGGAAGCCTGCAATGCCCGCTCGTTTGTCGTTGTGCCGGGAGAAATAGAGTTTGTGGAGGTTCTGCCGCGACTGATCTGGCATATGGACGAACCTGCCGCGGGGCCGGGCCTTTTTCCACAGTTCATACTCGCGGTCGCCGCCCGCAAGGAAGTCAAGGTGGTACTTGGTGGCCAAGGCGGTGATGAAATCTTTGGTGGATACGCACGCTATGTGGTCGCTTATCTGGAACAGGCACTGAAGGGCGCGATATTTGAGACCAATGAAGAACAAGAGCACATCGTTTCGCTGCAGTCCATCCTGCCAAACTTGCCGGCCTTAAAGCAGTACACGCCGATGCTGCAGTCCTTCTGGGGGGAAGGCGCATTTGCGCCGATGGACTTACGTTATTTTCAGCTGATCGACCGGAGCGCCGGTGCCTTGGAGTTGTACAGCGAAGAATTTCGTGCGACTTTTGACCGTGAGGGGGCTTTTGAACGCTTTCAGATGATCTTCCATCATCCGCATACGAAATCGTATTTCAACAAGATGACGCATTTCGACATGGTTTCAAGCCTTCCCGCCCTGTTGCAAGTGGAAGATCGCGTCAGTATGGCGGCATCCCTGGAGTCACGTGTGCCGCTCCTGGACCACCGCGTCGTGGATTTGGTCACTTCCATGCCCGCGCCGCTCAAATTTAAGGGGGCGGAAATGAAGTACGCGTTAAAACGCGCAATTGGAGACATTGTCCCTGAACGCATCTTGCGCCGTAAGGACAAAATGGGTTTCCCGGTCCCGCTTCACCTTTGGGCCCGGGGCAAAGCTCACGAATTTATCAAAGATACTTTGCTCTCGAGTCATTGCCGAGCCCGTGGAATTTTCGACGTAGCCTTTGTGGACAAACTTATAGACGGAGAACTGCCGTTTGGCCGAAGAATCTGGGGACTTTTGAATTTGGAATTGTGGTACCGGCAGTTTATCGACGCAACGATCAAGACCGACACACACGAATATGCCGCTCAGACTTGAAAGTCTGGAAGCCCGTAACTGGGTGGTCCGCAAAATCGGGGTCATCGGCCCTGGGATTGTTGGAATGCCCATGGCCGCGATGTTGGCGGGTGCGGAGATTCACGAAGGCAATGAGGATCCCGCCAGAGTCGTCGTTGTTCAACGTGATTCGGAGTCATCTGGATGGAAGGTTGCCTCTATAAATTCCGGAGTCTCTCCTATCAAGGGCATCGAACCGGCATTAGATGAAATTGTCCGTAGAGCCGTCGACTGCCGATTGTTGAGCGCGACTCATGATACTGCGGAGTTGCGAGACGCTGACGTCGTCCTGGTTTGCGTCCAAACCGACAAGAAGGGCCTCGAACCGGACTATGGGCCGCTATTTTCCTCGCTAGAGGCTCTCGCTCAGGCATTGAAGAACAAGCCCTCAGAAAACATTCCGCTGATTATAATTGAATCGACCTTGGCGCCATCATCGATGGGTACGCTAATCCGAGATCACTTTGCTTCCTACGGATTGCTGGACGGCCGCGACGTTTTGTTGGGTTTCAGCCCCAACCGCGTGATGCCTGGACGACTTGTGGAACGGGTTCGGACGTCGGACAAACTAGTTTCCGGCCTTCTACCTGTCACACCGAAGCTCATCAAATCCATCTACTCGCGCATCGTGACATCGGGAACCTTGTACGAAACGAATACTCTGACCGCGGAAATCGTGAAGACTGCGGAAAATGCCTACCGCGACGTTCGAATCGCCTTTACCGCAGAGATCAGCCGCTGCTGCGATGTGGCAGACATCGATTTCTTCCAACTCAGGGAAGTGGTAAACCAAAACCTTAATCAGACCGACCGCGCGTCGAAAGACCCCAACGCGGTACCATTTGGCGGGCTCCTTGTGCCAACAGTTGGCGTTGGCGGGCACTGCCTGCCAAAAGACGGTATCCTGCTGCTATGGAGACGCATCGAGCAGGGCAATCGCTCGCCACATAGCCTGATCGAACAGGCACGCCGGATCAATGACGCCTCGCCTGCCTGGACTCTCCGGCTTGCGGAAAGTATTGCGGGCGATCTCAGAAACAAAAATGTTACTCTCCTGGGCGCAGCGTATCGGTTTAATTCAGAAGATACCCGTAATTCTCCTTCGCTAGTTCTGGCTAAACAGCTTTTGGAAAAATCCGCGAATGTCTGGATTCACGATCCCTATGTCCACGTGGAGGATCAAAACCTCAAACGGCTTAGCTTGACGGGACATTTCACAAATGACCTAGTTGAAGCTACGCGCGAATCGGACGTCGTGATAGCCTGCACCGGCCACATCGATTATGTGAGAGAGCTGCGAGCCATTCGGCAATCCTCGCCAAAGCTCTTTGCGGTGGTGGACGGTTGCAATCTCTGGTCGCGGTCGGATTTTGGAGAGGCCTTGCGCTACACCGGGATTGGCAGGGGAATGCGCACACCCGGAAAAGATATCGTCAAATTCGTGACCCAAGGATTCAGCGCCGTAGAACACGGTTTCGCCTGCGAATTGAATGACACCATTCAATTCCTCAACAACCACTATGTCCACGACACCTTCAACAGGGTGAGTTACCAGCAGGTGCAAAAATTGGCCGGGACGTGCTCCACGGGCTGTCATTTGGTAGAGCCAATTCCGGCCGAACCAGTGGAACCACTGCATGGATTTCTATCTACGCTTGTGGAGTTGGCTTCGGCGAGGACCCTTTCGGCGCGGGCTTGATTACAACAGCTTGCAGAGAAGCCCGGTGACCTTCGTTGCTGAGGTAAAAAATTGAAATTCGTGCTTTTAACGCAATGCTATCCACCCGAAATTGGCGGCGCGCAAGTGCTGCTGGGCAGCCTCGCGAGAGAGCTCGACCGTCAGGGGCACGATGTGAAGGTAGTTACTGCACTGCCCAACTATCCAACAGCGAAGATATTCAAGGACTACCAGGGCCGGCTGGTTGTCCGCGAGGAAATCGAAGGAATCCCGGTGTTCCGAACCTGGATTTATGCGACACAATCCGCCCGATTGTTCCCTCGACTTGCGAACTATTTTTCCTTTTGCCTTACTTCCCTACTTTCTTTCCGATGGATTGGCAAACCGGATGTCATCTTTGTTGACTCGCCACCACTTTTTCTGTGCCTTACAGCGCTTCTTCTGGCGCGGTTCAAGGGCGCAACTTGGGTGATGAATGTTTCGGATTTGTGGCCGGACGCCGTCGTCGATAGCGGATTGGTTAAATCGGGCCTTCTGTTGAACATGGCAGGTAAGCTTGAGAAGTTCCTATACAGAGCAGCAGATTTCGTTAGCTCTGTGACGGAAGGTATTTGCAAAATCCTCCTGGAAGATAAGGGCATTCCACAAAGCAAGATTCTCTTTCTCCCCATCGGAGTAGATACCTCCCTCTTCCAGCCTCGCCCGGCGGATGAGACATTACTCGAAAAATGGAACCTGAAAGAAAAGTCAGTATTCACATACGCCGGACGGGTCGGCCACTCTCAAGGTCTTTCTCTAGTACTCAAGGCTGCGGATCGCCTGAGAAGCAGAAATGACATTGCTTTTGTGCTCCTTGGTGACGGTCCGGTAAAAGAAGAATTGCGGGCTGAGAGCGTGGAATTGGGCTTGACCAACGTTCTGTTTGTTGATCCTGTTCCACTTTCGGAAATGCCGCGTTGGTGGTCCATCACTCGAGGCGCGCTGGTAACGTTGAAGGACCAGCCAGTCCACTTGAGCGCTCGCCCTTCGAAGTCTCTTCCGGCGATGGCCAGCGGTGTGCCTGTGATTTTTTCTGGCCTGGGTGAAATGGCACGAATTATTTCAGACGCTAAAGCGGGAATGGTTGTGGCACCCGAGCAGGTGGAGCCCCTCGTTCAGGGCATTATCCGGCTGGCTGATGACGCGCCATTGGCGCGAGAATTGGGTGAAAACGGCCGGCGTCACTGCGAACAAGAATTCGGCTGGCGAAAGATCGTTCGGAGCTGGCTGAGCGAAATGTCACACGACTCAAAGGCTCAGGGCGCGTGTGAAACTGCCTCGAGCATCGGGTTGGCCAAGTAAGAGCCCAATCGTTGGAACCGCTCAAACCCACAAAGGGGTTTACTATTCCCGTTTGCCGAAATAGATCTAACGACATATTGCGGTTGAAATACGGAAAGTAGAATAAACGTCACCGGTCGTTTATTCGGTTCATGGAAGAGACTCTTTAAACCGATTTTAACCCCGCATCAACATGCCCTTCCAGTTTTGGGGCTACTCTCGCGACGTTAGCATCTCAATCATTTCCAGGAGCTCGGATGCTCCGCACTATCTTTGTTGGGTCACCGAATCGCTTTACAGGGTTGATGGTCCATTGGCTTTCCAAGCACACCGATTTGGTCGGAGCTGTCTGGACATCTTCTGCCGAATGGGCAAAAACTGTTCCGAAGACAGCTCAGTTCGCCAGACGCCGCCTAGACCGCTACGGCCTGCCCAAGGTCATCAATGAAGTTTGTTACTACTACGTTTCCAGGAAAATTCTCAAGGACCAAGGCGAACCATTCCAGAGTCGGCTCTATAACGATTACGTCCGAGTCCACGGCGAACCATCCTGGAACGGCGATTTCAGCCACACCGATGATATCAACTCCCCTGATGTGCTCAGGTTCGTCCGTGACCGACAGCCCGATCTCATCATGTCCATGTGCATCAATGAATTTTTCAAACGGGAGATTCGAGAGACTCCCCGCCTTGGTTCCTTCCTTTGGCATGAAGGGATCGTGCCTGAGTACAAGGGTCTGTACTCACCGTTCTGGGCGATCCATAATCGTGAACCCGAAATGCTGGGATACTCAGTCTTGAGAATGAACGGCAGGTATGACGAAGGTGAGGTCTACCTGCAGGGGCGAGTTACCGACATCAATACGAACACGGACAGCCCCTTATACATCGGCCATAAGGCAATCTTGGATAGCCTACCTGGAGTCGGCATCCTTTTGGAACAGTTGGAGCGCGGAACTGCAAAACCCGTTTCGATCCAGGGGCGCCCGTCCGTTACCTATACCTACCCCGGGCTGACAGATTGGATCCGGATGAAAATCAGAAATCGCGGACTGAATGGCGAGGTTTTGACGGTAGGAGAGATCAACTCTCAAATGCATGTCAGAGAGTTTGGGGATAGGCGCTAGGCAGTGAGCCTTGCAAACCGCGATCTGGCGCAGTGGGTGAATTACGTCTTGCATCGACTTGGCGCACAGATAGGTTTCATCCCCCAATGTAGTGAACGATGCCTGGAAGCTTTTGCACGACTGGATAGAAGCGCCTGAGAACAGGGTGGTTGTGTCTTCAGAAACTGTGCATAAGCGGAGTCAGCAACGCCGAAGAAGGGCCGATGGCGTTGTCCGGTCCGTTGCTGACCGAAGCGCAGTGGAAGAAAATTGTGCCCTTGCTCCGACCGTCCTACGGACAGTTGTGCAATAGCTTATAGTGCCTGGAACTACTCCAATCCGTTTGCAATTTACTGAGGAGGTCGCTTCCGCCGTGCGGGCCCGGATGGATTACGCGTTCCGGGTTTACGCGGCAATCTACGGCCATCGGGTTGTTAGCGACAGTTCGAAGGAGGAGGCACGTACTATTGTTTACGGCAGCCGCCTTGGAGACGCCTCTGAGCAAGAAGGATTCCTGCACGTTCCTGCCCTTTACCAACCGGCACTCGCGAACCAGGGAATTCAAAAACTAACCCGTCATTTCTACGCGGGGGAAGAATTCTTTTTATTTCACGGACTGGACCCTCAATGCGCACGACCGGACTGGCTCGGAGAAATCTTTGAGTGGCTCTCCAGCGGACATGAAGAAGGTATTCAGAGCCGCGACAGCGTCGGACGCATTCCCGATGCCGAAATGATCTTTGCGCGACAGGTCATTCCCGCTTGGAAACCACACGCTTCTTGTCTAATGGCGTGGCTGGAAAATTGCCTGAACGGCAGGGAGTCGGAACCCGCGCTCCCTAAGGCACCTTCGCCGGTGCCGGGGGTGGATCATCTGGTGATCTGCTCGCACGACATAGACTATTACTTCACGAACCGTCTCAACGCCCTCCACCGTTTAATTAAGAACCTGGTCATAGCCGTCCTTCAATATAAGAGTTGGGACTATTTTTCAGCGAACTGGTCGATGATTATAGAGTTGCTCAAGGGTGAGCGAATTGGCGATTTCGTGCCGACATTGATTTCACGCCTCGCGGAGTACAACGCGACGAGTACTCTCTTCGTCGTATCGCGGAGAGCACATCGAAGGGATCCAAACTATTCCATCGGCGACTTTGGACCAATCTTGAGAGAGGCCGCACAGCGCAGCTTTCCCATTGAAATTCATGGGTCGTATACAAGTTCGATTGAGGCCCAAACGCTTTTGCCGGAGGCAGCTGAACTTCGTAAAACTATGCAATCTTCACCGACCGGTAATCGGCAACATTGGTTGCGGTTCGGCAAAACAGAAGATCTATTTCGCAGTGTGGAGGAAGCTGAACTCCGATTTGACTCTTCGGTCGGTTTTGTCGATCAGGTCGGCTTTCGTAATGGGGCGAGCTTCGCATTCCCTCCCTACAATTTCAAGGAAGAGCGGGCATATGAGTTTCTGGAAATACCTTTGGCTATCATGGACGGCAGCCTGGTTGAAGAGTCTCGCGTGACGAGTGAAACGCCTCAGTTCCTCGCGGATCGAGTCCTCGCGGAAAGCAGGAAACGGGGGTGGGGCGGCATCTCGATCCTCTGGCACAACCCCATTGAGGCGCTTGCAGTTCCTGACGAAATCAATGAACTTTTTTGGAAATGCGCGGCAAACAAAGAGTCTTTTCGGGAAAAATGGATAAGTACGGACGACTTCTTCTCGCTAAGTCTTCGCCGATATCAGGAGGCAGGTCTGTTGACAAAGGTTCCGATTCCGAGGATCGCGGGCATTGAAGCCCTAGGCGTGGGAGTAGCCTCCTCCTGCATAGACTATGATTCTGTCATGCCGCAAGGCCATGCCACAAAGCCGATCCGTTCCTTATCCTGTTGATGCTTAACGTTTGCGACCGGCCTTGAGACTGGATGCAGCCGGTAGCGGGGTAGCTTTTTGCCAGGACAGTCCCCCTCAGGCGGCTCCGGCAATTCCCACCGAACACGTCGTAATGGTCCCGTAACGACGGCGGAATACTCTAGATATCTTTCGAAGGCATCATGTAGGGCAAGTTCTGTGCTCGGACCCAGGCCGATTTGACGACCAGTGCACATATCAATGAGATTGAAAAGACGGTGCCTGCCCACCGTCTGGCCGCCTCACACGACATCGCGGGAGTTCGAGCCTTAGTTACCGATGAACACTACAAGCACAGCCTAGGAATCGTCCGGCAATTGGGGAGGCAAGGTGTAGTTGTCAGCGTTGTCGCTGGCTCAAAGGAATCTTTGGCCTGCCGTTCCCGTTACTGCCACGAAGTAATCCTAGCTGATAATGGCCGACCGGAAAGTTTAGTTAAGGCGACCCTGCAGACTATACAGCAGAGACATTTTGATCTGGTCATTCCCGTCGGCTACTCCATGACGCTGGCTCTCGCCCAACTGAAAGACCAGCTTTTGCCATATACCCGGCTGGAAGTTCCGCCGTCTCAAACGATTGCCCAAGCGGCCGACAAGTGGGAAATGATCAAACTGGCACAGCGAGTCGCCGTTCCAGTCCCGCGGACGATCCGGGCCTCAGAACTAGATCAGCGCGGGCCTGAATTGCGTTTTCCCTTAGTGATCAAGCCGCAGCAGGAGTCTCCCGGGAGGTCACCGATACGCTATTTCTACAAGAAGGAACAGTTGAGCGCCGCTCGTTTGGAGTTCTCAAATTCAAGCCGGAATGGAGCTTTTTCTGACTCGATCGTCCAGGAGTACATTCCCGGCCATGGCTGCGGCTTGTTTGCCACCTATCAGAATGGTGTTTGCAAGAGGGTCTTTATGCACCGCCGTGTGAGGGAATACCCGGCCCCAGGTGGCGTCAGTTCGTGCGCGGAAAGCTTCTATGATTCCACGTTGGCATCCCATGGCCGGCGAATGCTTGATGCTCTGCATTGGCATGGTGTCGCGATGGTTGAATTCCGGTGTGATGATCGCGATGGTGAGTATAAGTTGATGGAGATCAACCCTAAATTTTGGGGCTCCCTCGATCTTGCCCTTGCCGCGGGAGCTGACTTCCCAGCTGATCTATGTCAGATTGCACTCGGCCGCACCCTGACATTCACTGACCAATACTTGCGAGGCCTGCGCTTTCACTGGCCGCTCTCCAGCCAGGGAGATCTCTACCACCTCTGGACTCACCCGCAGTCTTTCTTCGCCGTGGCTATCGACTCTTTGAACCCGAGGGTAAAGTCGAATGTCTGGTTGGGGGATTTCCGGCCAAACTTGTCGGAACTGGGCAGCCTCATCGCAAGAGCATTCTCCCACAGAAAGGCATAGGCCATGGTTCGCTGCCTTTTCCACCTCCACACCCGACATTCCTTCGATTCGCTTTTGTCTCCGCGCAAGATTGTGGCAAGGGCGCGTGAATTAAAGATAGATGCCCTGATTGTCACCGACCATAACACGCTCAAGGGATCGCTGGAAACCAAACGCGCTTCCCAGGGCAATCCTCCGCTGGTCATTTTGGCTGCCGAGTATCAAAGCGAAAAAGGTGACATCATCGGACTGTTCCTGCAGAAAGAGATTCAAACGCGGGAATCAAACGCGATCGTTCGCCAAATTCATGAACAGGGCGGTTTGGTCGTTTTGCCTCACCCGTACAAAGGTCACAAACTGGACGACCAGTTGCTCTCAGCGGTGGACATGGTCGAAACCTTTAATTCTCGCTGCTCCACCGAAGAGAACGACCGGGCCGGTCAACTGGCTGAGTATTGGAAGCTTCCCGGAATTGCGGGAGCAGATGCGCATTGTTTTCCAGAGTTGGGCAGTGTACGCAACGAATATTCTGGCACGTGCCCCGGGAATGAAGCAGAGCTGCGAACGCTTTTGTTGAACGCGCCCCGCAAGATTGTAACTCAAAGAGCCTCCCCCCTATGCCGTCCTTATAGCCAGTTGATTAAAGCGGTGAAGACGAAAAATGCAGATCTCTTCTTTTATCAAGCAAAGCGCCTGGTTCTAACCTTGGCACGCAGGGAAAGGTAAACATCATTGAACCCCTCGACTGCGCATGTGCTTGCGGGATCCCCCCTGAATCCTCATCCTGCTAGCCGTCTTGCCTCGTCTTTGCGTTTCAATGGAGCGGCTGAGTTACCCGAGATCACGCCTGAAGCGCGTCGGTATGCCGTCAAGGAGTTGGCTCGCCGCGCCGGGGTGTCCCAGCAGTTTTTCAAGAGATGGATTATCCAGGTCGCCCGGGTCGAAACCACGATCTCTTTCGAAGATTTGACAAATGCAAAGATTCGCTTTTTACACGGCCCGGAAGCAGGTCTCGTCCGGCAACTGGCCGGTGAAATTCCAGCTGGCCGCGCGGAATGGCTCACCACGACCCAGGCCAGCGATGGTCCACGGGATCTCATTATTCCCTTTTGTCAATCGCGCCTGGATCACGGACCTCTCTACGAAATTGCTCCTGACGGAAGCCTGCATTGTAAGCTGGACCTCCTCGCCTCCATTGTTCTCACGCTGTCTGGGGCTGAGGAATCTCTCCGGCCGAGACTGGATGAACACGGTCGCTTCCCGGCAACAAGCTCCCTCGCCTTTCGGCAACAGTTCTTGGAACGGCCTATCCTTGACGAACACGGACTTGCCTTTCGTCAGGCCTTGACTTTCCTCCTACCTCGTTGGGAGCCTGAGCGGCCAGTCCTCCGAGTGAAACTCACTCATGATATAGACGATGTCGGCATACCGTTTGATCTCCGCTCTGCTCTAGCTCATACCTTCAAGCGACGCAGTCCTTCGGCGACCGTTCGGGATCTATTTGCCACCGTCTCATCCAGCGATCCCATGGAATTATCTCTGGTTCGCAAATTGGCTGAGGTCTCGAAAGGACGAGGACTGCACTCTGCTTTTTTCTGGAAGAGCTCCCCTCGGACGCCGTACGATTCTGGTTATTCCCTCCAGGATCCGAGAATTCGGCAGGTGATTGGAGAGTTGCGTAAGAGCAACTTTGAAGTGGGAGTGCATCCCGGCTACGACACTTTCCATCACCGAGAAAATCTTGCGCGGGAGATAGGAGCACTCAAGAGTGCCCTCGATGAAAATTTTCCCGGGGGGCGACAGCATTATTTGCGATGGAGCCCCCAGACTTGGCTCGACTGGGAATCCTGCGGGCTGCGCTATGACTCTTCCGTGGGCTTCGCTGATCAACTTGGCTTTCGTGCCGGTACCTCGTTTCCCTTCCGCCCGTGGTGTTGGGCAGAAAACCGCGAATTGAACCTAATTGAAGTACCATTAATTTTAATGGATTGCACTCCAGTGAAATATATGAGATTGGATATCCATGAAGGTTTAGAACGCGTCCGCGCCATGGTCAGACGCGTCGAGGAAACAGGCGGGGTCTTTACTCTGCTTTGGCACAACACGCCACTTCTGGATCCGGGCTACAACGGCTGGTATGAGGCTATTTTAGATTTATTGGATGGCGCAAAAGCTTACAACGTTCCCCCCGATGCAGCGGATCTCTGGTGAATCACCAAGCCAGTTATCGCCCAACTTTTTTGACCGCTTTGTCTTGTTTCCGCTAGAACAGGTACTTAACTCCCAGTTGTATCGTGCGCGGCCTATGGGCATCGACTGGGTGCAGAAAAGAGCTAGACGCTAAGCAACTAGGGGCGCCCGCCGAGTAATCTGATGCGCTGTCCCCATAGCAGTTCACTTCATTGTTTCCAGGGTTCCCGGGATTGGTTGGATCGTAGATGCGGAACTGTGTGTGGTTGAACACATTGAAGGTCTCAAAGCGAAATTGCAACGAGCGGTCTTCACGGAATGTAAAGGTCTTCGTGATGGACATATCGAAATTGAGTCGGCCCGGGTTGCGTAGGAAATTGCGCCCTGCGTCACCGTATGTCAGACCCTGGGGGGCCACAAACTGCCCCGGGTTGCCAAGAAGAGGACCAAACAGAGAACTTACACGGGAATTAACAGAGGAAGTTGGTATGGTCACGTCCGGGTAACTCCCGGGTCCAATCACCGATAGAACTCCCGCATTATCATCCGTAGAAACTCCCGTGGCGCTGCCTCCATTGATCACACTAAATGGCGTGCCAGTGGAGATGATGGTAATGCCTGACCATTCCCATCCACGAAGGAAGGTCTTGGTCTTGTCTGAAATTCCATTTCCGGCAACCGCATTCGTAGGATCGTCATCCGCGAAGCTCAAGTCCCCGTACCACTTATCCAGTGGCAATTGATAGATGTAGCTGATATTCAGCAACTGGCGCTGATCGAAATCGGAACTGGCTCGATTCTGGGCTAGGTTGTAAGCGTCAACGAACACTTGGCTAAAGCGATCAGAGGAGTCGTCAATCGAATGGCTGTAGGTGTAGGAAACTCCAAGAGTCAAAGGTCCCGATGTGCGCCGCAATGTAAATTGCATCGCATTGTAGCTGGAGTTCGCAATATTTTGCAGCGAGTAGATTTGCCCCATCCCTGGGGCGATAGCATAGCCGGGAATGCGGATCGAATTTGCCGATGGAGCGATGGGATTCATTCCGGCGCAAGCGGCTAGTAAATTCTGGTACGGTGCGCTGCCGGGACCATAATTGGCGCCGTTTATTGTGAAGAACGGTGCTCCTTCACCAAGACAGATGAAGTTGGTAAGGGGCTGGCCCGGCAAAAACGGATTGTTCACCGAATTCAGAGGCAAGAGCTGATTCACCTGCAACTCCGTTGTCAAGTGTGTACCTTTACTGCCCACATACGCCAACGACCCCAGGAGATTCCATGGCAGCTGCCGCTGCACACTCAAGCTCCACTGTTGTACATAGGGCCACACTGCCTCCGTCGGAATCGCAGTCACGTTCAAGGGAAACGCACTTCGCGAGCAGTTCCCCTCGTAACACGGGAAACTCGGGTTGAAGCCACAACTGCTTAATATGTCGCCGATACAACCCCAGCCACCAGGGTAGTACTGCGTCATGCTTAGAACCCCGCCTGCCGCCTGCGGACCCGAACTTCCTTCGAGAGAACCCGTATTGGCTTCGTTTCCTGTACCGTGCTCGTAGAAAATTCCGTATCCGGCACGCACCGAAGTCTTGCCATCTTTGAAAGGATCCCACGCAACGCCGATCCGAGGCGCTGCATTCACAAGATCATTCGTCATACAGCCGGGAGGTACCTTCTGCCCATTGGCGTACGTGCTCACCCCACACTGCACGATACCGTTTAGCAGGAGCGTGCTCGGATTACTTGGATCAATTGGTATGGACTGCCCACCGACCGTCAGCATGCGCCCTGTTGCCTGATCCACTACCACACTTGAGGCAGCCATTGAGCTGAATTGGGAGGGCACCCAATTGAAGGATTGATGGTATTTTTCTGCATACAGCCCAAAAATGCTCAAGCGAACGCCCAGGTTCAGTGTTAGATTCGGCAGGACTTTCCAGTTGTCCTGAAAATAAGGTTCGGCAATCTTGTAATTATTGTGATAGTCCCCTTGGCTACTGTCCTGCGTGAAGCTCTGGATGTCTCCCGTAAGAAAATCCGCGAAAGCATTGCCTGAAGAGCCGCGGCTATTCACGTTGCTGAATGTCGCCAATCCCTGAATGTCGCCAGTGTTCGCACCGACCGGGGGATTCACCTCGTTCCTTTGCGCAATGATGAACAAAGCCCCAAATTGTAAAAGGTGTTTCCCGAGCGCCAGCGTAGCATCATCTCGAGGACTGTAGGTAGGATTCGCATGATGCCACGGCAAATAGCCCGGGTCGATGTCGAATCCATTTCCGCCATATACTGCGTTGTTGCCACCAATGACCACGCCGGGGATCTTTCCCCCAAAATTGTTCGCGGTGTTATCAAATATATACCCCATCCCACACGTGGACGCATTGTTGCACGGGGCATTATCCAGAACAGCCGGCCGGGCTAGGGAGCCATTTGTCACGCCCGGGCCAGCAAAGTCCGTCAAGTTAATATGGTCGGACGTATAGGCCATCACCAGGTCGTTCACCAACCTGCTCTTGATCGTACTGGTGTAGTGGGCGACAAGGCTTAGACCGGGTCCTGTAAAGTTATTCTCCACTGTGGGGAAGCTGTTGTGCACATAACCCCACTGCACATATGGCACCTGCGTGCTCCATGAATCATGGATGTATCGGAAAGAGAGCTTTTGTGTGGTTGTAAAATTCTGATCGATCCGGAATAGCTCTTGTCTCCAGGTCGTGAGTGGTGACACGGACGTATCGTAGCAGGAGCCGATAGTGGAGTTGCACCCAGTGGTCGAATTGGGAAGAGGGATCAGATTGGTGTCCAAAATCGTTGCTGACTGCGAAGAAATCGGAATCAGATTTCCCGGAAAAGTCTGGTATGGGGAGTTAGGGCTTCCAGCATTTACTTGGCCAATCGAGGGGCAATCAGGGAACACAGGCAAGGTTCCACCGTTAGGACTTGGAATTCCCGGGGTCAAAGCGAAATAGCCTATCTCTCCGGGCTGCCCCGGAGCGCTGGTTTGTGGACACACATCACTGAAATCGCCATAGCGCACTGAGCCAGGAGGGAGCGGTCCGTACGCGGTTGGATTCTGGCAGGCCACGCTACTGGATACGCTCACGACCGAGCTGTTGGCACAATTCCGCTGTGCGGCTGAAGGTACGGCCTGATTAAACTCAACCGGCTCCTTGTCGTGCCGATATTCTTCTGAGAAAAAGAAAAAGGTTTTGTCCTTCTTCTCATTGTAGACGCCGGGGATATAAAGCGGCCCCCCGATCGTTCCTCCCGGTTCGTACTTTTGGTAGAGCGGCGCCCTTGGCGTTTCGTCGAAAAAATTGCGCGCGTTAAAAATGTTATTGCGTCCAAAGAAATACGCGTCGCCGTGAAAGGATGCCCCACCGGACTTCGTCGTCGCCAGGATTGTTCCGGAAGCGCTTCGTCCATACATAGCGCCGTAGTTCGAAGTCAGAACCTGCAATTCGTTAATGGCGTCAATGCTCGGATAGACGATTAACGTGCTCGAGCTTCGATTAATGCTCGCATTGAGGATGTCACCGCCATCCACATCGTACGTGTTGTACTCCGTTCGGCCGCCATTTACGCTGTAGTTCACGCTTCCCTTGACTCCTACCAGCGCTTCATCTTGTCCGGTCTGATTGCTAACGCCTGGGGCGAGCGCAATGAGTTGCGTAAAGTTCCGGCCGTTCAGCGCGTACGTTGTTACTTCCTTGTTTGTAAGCGTGCCGGCGATCTGCGCAGTGTCCTGCTCTACCTGAGCCGTCCCTCCCGCGGTAACCTCGACCTTCTGGGACTCGGCGGAAGCCGGGACGAGCTTCAGATCGACCCGCAGTGGTTCTCCTGCTTTCACTGTCAGGCCTTCGAGCTTCAAATCCTTAAATCCTGGCGCTTCTGCCACCAGTATGTAGACTCCAGGGACCAGCCCGTCGATGTGGTACTCGCCTTTTTCGTCGGTGGTGGCGGTTTGCGTTTGGCCAGCAGTGTCCAGGAGCTTGATCGCTACTCCCGGAACAACCGCACCGCTCGCGTCTATTGCTGTGCCAACGATGATTCCCTTATCGCCCGCGGCAGTCTCCGGAGCCTGGGCATACGCCAGAGACACACCGCCCGCCAGGGCGTAAAGTAAGCCAAGCAACACAACGACTGTCCATCTCACGAGGATCACCTCGGCGGTCAAAATTTAGCTGTTCAGTCTGCTCCTAGTTGTGTTGCGTTTCGATGAATCAACAATTTCTCCCCAGTCAATAAATCAAGAGAGACCCTGCAAATAGTTTTTCGTGGGACTGTTTCTTTCGGTCTGCCGTCGCTCCTACCCATGCACTGCATGCACAACTGTCTTCGATTCAGAACTTCTCAGTAATTCTCCATTCATTCCCGACACTCTATCGGCAGCACCCCCGAGCAACAAACTCTGGGGCTACAGAATCGCGAAAGCGTAGCGGCGACTCGCGAACTCTCAGGATTTCGATGCTGCTTGTGGTTCCAGTACCTCAGAGACTCACTAGCAGCGTAAGAAAGAGGGCGAGTATCCAAACATTCGCACGCGAGTCTCTTTCCATTCACATTTCTCGACTACCTTATCCCTCCGGAAATTTTGCGGCTCCGCACGAGGCTCTGATAAATAAAAATCAGGTCCCAAGGATCCTAGGAGATATCGAAGGATTTATGTTCCGTTCTCTGGCTCTGTCTTGCGGCCTCTTGCTTGCCCTCAGCCTCGCGGGCTGTGCAAATGTAAATCCTCCCGGACAAAACGTTGTGGTCGATTTGACCGATGCCTTTGCCTACGCTCAAGTGGGTAAAGCTCCGATCACTTTGAAAGCGACAGTTACTTATGACCCGTCACATCAAGGCGTGAAATGGTCTCTCGGAAACGCAAACATTGGTTGCGCGCCCGCTTGTGGCACGTTGGTAGCAAAAGGCTATCCGAGCTTTAGTGCGGTCTATACGCCACCCCCGACTGCTCCTTTAAATCAACAAGCGACCATTGTCGCGACTGCGGTTTCTGAAAGAACGCAGCAGTACGCATTCACGTTCACGATCTATCCGCCAGCCAGCATCACGATCAACAATCCTTTCTCTTCCATCCTGATTGGTGCCGCCCCCGTAACCTTGAACGCTACTGTGACGAATGATCCGACCAATTCTGGTGCGAATTGGACCCTTACGGCTGGCGGAAGCAACTGCTCGCCGGCTTGCGGCACTCTTTCCCCAGGTGCATCGAATTTGTCCGTCATCTACACTCCTCCGGCCACCTTTCCCACCGGTGCGAACGTCAATCCCACCATTACGGCCATTTCGGCAGACAACACTTCGGCTACCGATCCCTTCAGCTTCACCATCCTCAACAACACGAGTCTCTTCAAGGGTAATTACGCATTCCTCTTGCGTGGATACTACGACTACGATCTCACCGCACCACCTTCTTCAGCCGCTCAAGTTCCCATGGCTTTCGCCGGCACGTTCACCGCAGACGGCAGCGGCAACATCACAAATGTTGAATTCGACGTCAACAACAGTGGTGGCCTGACCTCTATCACTACCCCGCAAACGGGGACCTACACTGTGAATGTGGGGCCAACTGGCATCATCGAAGCCGTGGTTACCATCACCAGTTTCCAGTTTGGATCTGGCGCCAACCCTTCCTTCCGTTGCATTATGTCGGCAGACGGGACGCACGGTCGCATGATCGAGTTGGACCAAGGTGCGTTCTTGGACTCCGGCGTTGTCGAGTTACAAAATACCGCCATTCTCTCAACGAAACCGACCGGTAACTATGCATTTGGGGTTGACTCTGATTCGCCGTTTGGTGGGCGTACAATTGCCGCAGGCCAACTCGTCCTAGGAGCGGCCGGAGTAACCGGTGGCCTGATCGACCAAAGTTTTCAAGCCAATCTGACGCCGACGTTCGTCGCGCAACCTGTGAGCCCAGACGCACAGAGCTCGCCCGACGCCGTTGGTCGAGGCACCCTCACAATCACCGTGCTGGGGCAATCCGTCTACTATACTTATTACATCGTCGATGCTAAGCACTTCTTCCTTATCGAAATGGATAAGGGCACAGCTTTCGGCACTGTCTTCGGTGGCGTGGCAAGAAGCCAAAATGGCCTGACTGCCAGCAGCGTGAACGGCGTCGGCGTGATACAGCTTACAGGTTTCGACGTATATCCGTACCAGACGCCGAATCCCATCTGGCCGGTTGTTATCATCGGACTCCTGACCGTCTCGGGCGGCAACAGCTTTAGCGTTCAGTTTGATATCAATGACATCGGACAATTCCTGATTGGTGAGGGTGCGAATGGCACTGTCACTTTCGACCCCACCACTGGTCGCGCAGCTCTTTCCTCGCCCGATGGCTTTACCACTAACTTCCTGAATGCGGGCGCTTGGTACCTCTATGACACCGGGCAGGGCTTTTTCGTCGAAGAGGACATCTCGACCAGCGGCCCAGTGGGCCCCAGTTCTATCACCAACCGCGCTTTGTCTGGCACGACGTTACCCCAGTTGGGTGCACCCTTCGAACTCTCTGACGTCTCCGGAAATCTCATTGCTGGATTTGGTGCATCTTCGACTCCGTTGGTGCCAAACGTAGCGTTGGGCATGAACTTCGTCTCGCCGACCGCTGTAGGTACGTCGAGGGCGGGTAGCTATACGGCTGTGGGTGATCTCACTTCGATTGCCACGCAGGGAGGAAAGATTCCTGATGCCTCGTACTCGGGGAGAATCGCCTTCATCGATTCGACGAATCTCGCAAACGGGCACGGCCTTATAACTTTTCAGGCCCCTCTAGTGGGCGACTTTACTTCAGGGACGATGTATCAGGCCACCTTCTACATGATTGCTCCCAACCAATTCGTAGCCATCGCCGAGCCCACCAATTCCGGCTTTGGGTCTCTTCCTCCATATACCGGAGTTATCTTTGTGGGCCACTGATGCAGCGCCCCTAAACAACAATCGGGCTAACACCGAATCGCTTTCCGCCTGAAGTTGCAGGTGTTGCCGCGAGGAACAAATAAATGACTAGCCGCTCGCCGATTGAACAAAAATTTGAGAGGTTGCCATGCCAGACGCCAAACTGACCGTGTCAGAGGGCGAGGTGAAATTACGCCGTGCATTTGCCAACGGGTTAAAGATCTCTGAAGAAAGCGTCAACGAGACCTTGCAGTATGCCAGCACGCCTGGCTGGGATTCCGTCGCTCACATGGCTCTGATCGCCAGCTTGGACTCCACATTTGAGATCATGCTCGACACCGATGACGTTCTTGATCTCTTCTCTTACCCAAAGGCACGTGAAATTCTGCGCAAGTATGGAGTCCAGTTTTGAAGCTTTTGCAGGACCGCGTTGGTTGGATCACAGGTGCATCTCGTGGAATTGGTAAGGCCACGGCTCTCGAGGCTGGTAGACACGGCGCGCGTCTGATTCTTTTGGCCCGCTCGCGGGAAGGGCTGGAGGAAACAGCCCTTGAAATCGAGAACGAAGGAGGAGTCCGGCCTCAAATTATCGTTTGCGACGTAGCGGAAGAATCTTCCCTTCGAGCTGCTTTTGGGGCGGTCCACAATTACACGAAACAACTCGATTTTCTCGTAAATAATGCGGGGATCTTGCGCGACGCAGTGATCGGTATGATCTCCACCAAACAGATTGCGGAAGTTCTTCAAACGAACCTGATCTCTTTGATTCAGATTATGCAATTCGCTGCCCGAATCATGATGGGCGCCAAATCCGGAAGTATCGTGAACGTCGCTTCCATCATCGGCCGCTCGGGAAATGAAGGCCAGGTAGTTTACGGGGCAAGCAAAGCCGGCGTCATTGGCGCCACAAAATCTGCCGCCCGTGAACTGGCTCCTCAAGGAATTCGCGTCAACGCCGTCGCGCCTGGAGTGATCGCCACAAGTATGATTGCCAATATTCCTGAGGCAAAGATGCTCGAACTGCTTCGTACGATCAAGATGGGCAGGCTAGGACAGGCGCAGGAGGTCGCCAAAGTCATCTGCCTGCTAGCCTCGGACTATACCTCCTATGTCACGGGCCAAGTCGTTGGTGTAGATGGTGGAATGTGGCTTTAGGCTTCTGGAGCCTGGATCACACGCCGAAAGCGACAGCTGTCGTTCAGGAATGTGGCCGTACTCTAACCTACCAGGAGCTCGCCAGGAAAAGTGATGCGATAGCGGATGCCTTCGGGGCGCATGGTAAGAAAACTTTGGGATTCGTGTTCTGTCGGAACAGTGCGGAGTGCTTAGCCGCTTATCTGGGCGCCCTGCGCAGCGGTCACGTAGCCTGTCTCTTTGATTCAGAACTTCAACCCGAGCTCTTGGCTCATCTGCTCGAGTTATACGAGCCAGATTGGCTATTTGCCCCGGAAGAGAAAGTCGTTCCTGGCTACATCGAAACGAGCTCTGCCTGTGGTTTTCTTTATCGAAGAAATGCAGCCCCATGCGATCTGCCACTTGCCGCAGAGCTGGCTCTCCTGTTGACCACGTCAGGCTCGACCGGTAGTCCAAAGCTCGTGCGGCTAACGCTCCAGAATCTGAATGCAAATGCTCAGGCCATTGTTTCGTACCTCAAGATAACGCAAGAGGATCGAGGCCTAGCGTCTCTACCAATGTCGTACTCCTACGGATTGTCCGTATTGAATAGCCACTTACTGGCTGGTGCCTCATTGTTAATGACAAACGGCGGATTTTTGCAAAGAGGCTATTGGGATTTTGTTGCAGCACATCGGCCCACATCTTTGGCGGGCGTGCCCTACCACTATGAAGTCATGTTGAGGATGAGGATGCTTGAAAGAGAGCTACCAGGGCTTCAGACGCTCACGCAAGCCGGCGGCCGTTTGTCTACTGATCGCGTTAGTCAACTGGAGGAGTTGAGTTTCCGGCGTGGTTGGCGATTTTTCGTCATGTATGGTCAGACGGAGGCAACGGCGCGGATGGCCTACGTTCCTTCGGAACGTTTGCGCGACAAGTTGGGCTCCATTGGAACTGTGATCCCTGGCGGCCAACTTTCTCTGGACGAGCAGACAGGCGAACTGCTTTATGCAGGCCCCAACGTGATGCTTGGTTATGCCCAAAACCGTAGTGACCTTGGCAAGAGTGACGAACTCAAGGGTCACCTGCGAACCGGTGACGTCGCTAGACGCGATGAGGAAGGCTACTACTTTATTACTGGCCGGCTGAAAAGATTTTTGAAGGTCTACGGCAAGAGATTTAGCCTTGATGAGATGGAGGAGGTTATCAGCCGACACGGTTGTAGCCCGGTGGCGTGCTTCGGGACGGACGATCACGTCCGCGTGGCCATCGAACAGACGGAAAACGAAGGTATAGTGCTCGAAGTATTGCAAAGTCTGCTTCAAATTCATCCGAACGCTTTCCGCGTGGTGAAGCTTGATTCACTTCCGCGCTTTCCGAACAGCAAGATCGACTATCCATCGTTGGCAAGGCTAGAGGTCCCATGATGGCCCCGGAATCCATGACGACGAGCTGCCCTGACGATCCGTACGCCGAAGCCCCCCCCGCAAAAACATTCCGATTCCGGGAGGAGATGAACGATTTAACAAGGTGGCACGCGGAGCGCTGTCCCGCATACCGCAGGATTTTGGATGCGGCGTATGGCGGGATGACGAATTTTGATCGCCTTTCTGACTTTCCAGCAATGCCCGTTCGACTGTTCAAGGAGATGGATCTGCTCAGCCAGCTTCCTGAGCGGATCATAAGAACCCTCACTTCGAGTGGAACAAGTGGTCAGCGCCCTTCGCGCATCTTCTTGGATAAAAATACTGCAACAGCCCAGGCTCACGCGCTGGTGCGTATTGCCCGATCTTTCCTGGGTGTGAAACGCTTGCCTATGATGATTCTTGACCATCCCGGAGTCGCCCAGGATCGCAACACGTTTTCCGCCCGGAGCGCAGGCATTCTCGGCTTTTCGCAATTCGGATCTGATCAAACCTACGCACTGCAGACAGACTCAATGCTACCCGACTGGGAGGCAATTGATGCTTTCCTCGCGCGGCATCGCGGCGAACGGATCCTCTTGTTCGGTTTTACGTTCATTCTCTGGCAGCATTTGCTTAGAGCCGCCGAGAACTCTAACCGAAAGTTAGACTTTGGCGACAGCACCTTGATCCACGGTGGCGGGTGGAAAAAGCTGGAAGAGCAAAAAGTTTCAAACGCGGAGTTCAAGGAGCGGCTGCGCTGGACTCTTGGTATCCATTCAATTTATAACTACTACGGGATGGTGGAGCAGACCGGGTCGATCTTCATGGAATGCGAAGATGGCTACTTCCACACAGCAGATTATTCCGAAATCTTGGTGCGCGACCCGAGAAGCCTCCAAGTTCAACCGCAAGGGGAGCCTGGTTTGATCGAAAGCATGAGCACAATCCCTCGGAGCTACCCCGGCCACATCTTACTCACGGAAGATTTGGGGATCGTTCACGGTCCCGATGGCTGCCGATGTGGCCGCAGGGGCACCTTCTTTCATGTCCTCGGCCGTCTACCCAGTGCGGAACTCCGCGGCTGTAGCGATACCCATCAGGTGCCGTCATGA
>Ga0074044_10000423_pt1 | contig 41772 bp, 38 predicted proteins | sample BogForMeECP23OM1_FD_94443 | JGI IMG/M metagenome (GOLD analysis project Ga0074044, IMG submission 94443) | Bog forest soil microbial communities from Calvert Island, British Columbia, Canada - Bog Forest MetaG ECP23OM1 | ecosystem: Environmental > Terrestrial > Soil > Wetlands ...
AACCCCGGGTAGTCCGTGCCCCGGCGGTCAGATCACAGGCGCATACGGTGTGCCGCGCAACTTCTCAAGCAATCCCTATGGTTCGTTCTACATTCTGCAGGAGAACTCCACCGGCAAGTCCAATTACAATGCCTTGCAGGCCAGCTTCCGCATCACTGGGTGGCACGGCATAACGTCAGTTCTGAACTATGTTTACTCGAAGTCTCTCGATAACTCCAGCGACGGCGAAGACTTCGAGCCGAACGCAGCGCAACCGAACGACAGCAATAACCCGCAACTCGAATACGGACCATCCAATTTCAACATCCCCCAACGCCTCACCTGGAATTTCTCCTACGATCTCCCGAAGATGGGTGGCGATTGGCAGCGTCTGAAGAACGGTTGGGGCATCAACAGCATCTTGAGCCTGCAGGAAGGTCAGCCTTTTCAACTGAACTATAACTTCGAAGATGACTATAGCGGCGGCGGCAACGGTTTTGACCGCCCCGATGTGGTCGGCCCCATCAAGTACAACGCCAGGGATCCGCTCAATTACCTCGATATGAACTCGTTCGCCATACCATGCAGTATCCCGTTGACTCTCACATCAAGCACCATTACCGGCACAGCCCAGGATTGCATCCCCGGTACTCGGCACTATGGGAATGAGGGACGCGATGCCTTGCACGGCCCTTCCTTCAAGGAATGGAACTTTGCCATTTATAAGAACACGGCAATTACGGAAAGGCTCAACATGCAATTCCGCGCCGATTTCTTCAACCTTCCCAACCACCCCAACTTTGCCAACCCGTTCTTACCCTCATATATCGCCGATGCGGCCGGTCCTTCAAGTTCAATCTGCAACGGTGGCGCAGGATGCGGCTTCGTTGCTAACGGCGCAGGCCAGGAGGTAGGCAACGCCGCCTATCACATCTCCGCCACCGGCGACGTTGGCATCGGCAACCCGTTCATCGGCGGCGGAGGTCCGCGCGGCATCCAGCTAGCCGTGAAGTTCACGTTCTAGGCTTTCGCGACACCAACCCTCAGCTCCTCTCGCTTCGCGCGAGAGGAGCTTTTCTTTCGCAGCCACTCCGTTTCAGGAACTCTCTCGCTTGACCGTGCTGTTACAATCCCTCCGACGACGTCTTGGCGCAATCTCAGCTTCTTGAGCGCTTGGCTCGGAAAGTTTGGATCCCAGACGTCTCTAGTAACTCTAAGTCATTGATTTATAAAGATTTTATTCCGATAAGTCATTATTCTTCAAGGGTCTGGCGGGAATTTGTCGCTAAATCTCTGATTCTAAAAGACCGCCTGAAGGAGGGGTCCTAGTACAAATCAGTAAATATCGAAGGAAAACAGACCATCAAAACAGTGCCCCAAAATCTACGCGAACGCCGCTCCCAAAAGCGCACTCCGCTCCAAGTGCCCGTCAAAGTTCGTCCCAAGGACACCACTGGTCCCGAGCAATCGGCCCTGACTCGCGACTTGAGTTCCTCAGGAATCTTCCTCTATTCCGAATCCGCCCTCGAGCCGGGAGCAAAATTGGAACTGGTAGTTATGCTGCCTGCCGAACTAGGTTTGGGTTCCGGAGGTTGGACACTCTGCCAAGCCTCGGTCGTCCGCGTAGAACGGTCCGATGGCAAGGGAATTGGCATCGCCGCAACCCTCGACCGCATTGATCAACTGCCCGAGTTAACCTGAAATTGGGGATCGCGCGGCTGGCCCAACAGCGACAACGACACTTGCAACGCGGTTTGCAGGGCCGGAAGCCGCACGGAGCGCCCTTTCTCAATTTGAGCAGCCCGCAAAAAATTCTCCGCGGCATGCATAAACGGTCTTCCCAAGCACCGAAGTTGGTGCAATAATGTCCCGGCTTAAAACAAACCAAAAATCAGAGCAGCCTGAATCTTGACGCTCTTGTGTCTTTGAATCTCGACGCTCTTGGGCACAGGTATTTCTCGATGTGGATTGACAAACTTCTCGGTGGAGTCCTTGAGCTGGAGACCCCAATCGGTCCCCGTTTCCTGGACCTGAATTTCCTCGAGCGCGTGCGTCTGATGTGGACGTTCCGAAACTTCCTCTCGCTCCCGCAGCAGGTTTTGCGCCCCAACGAGTTGCAATTAATCGATCGCCTCGCAAATGAGAACCGATTTGTTTCCAGGTCCGCAATCGCCGCCCATGATCGCCCCGTCATTGGCAGAGTCGAGCGCCAGCACGTCCCGTTTGGGTCGAATGGACTATTGACTGGCGAACAACGGGTTGAAACTCCACGCCTGGCCGCTGAGGATGGTCTAGAGCGCGCAGCCTAATCCAAGCACTTCCCTGCTGAAGCTCCGGATCGAGATGTGGACCGCAATTTCCGGCTCCTAATCCCTCCCAAAGCCTGGAGAAACGCTAGTAACAGATGTAACCAAGCACGCCGCTTTTCGAGGTTAACAGAAGCAAAATCTCCCTATACTCGACCTTGTGCAACCCTCCGATCAGCGGGACAAAACAAACTCGCTCACGCAGTTCCTTGAAAAGAACGGCGTGATGGAAGGGTTGGTTTGTGCTCTTACATTCATCGCCTATCTGGGCACGATGACGTTCGGCTTCGTGTATGACGACAAGCCCGTGATCGTGGACAATGCCGCGATTCGTTCCTGGCACGATGTGGTTCATAGCCTCATTCCTGGCGCTTCAACCAGAGTCGCGGGCTTCCCGGGCGCGACCTTTTACCGGCCAGTAACGGCCTTGTGGACGCGCCTCAACTACGCCGCTTTTGGCCTAAATCCAGCGGGATGGCACTTTGCAATGTTGTTGGGCCATGTTCTGATGACGTACCTCGTCTTTGCGGCCGTCAAAAGGCTGACCCGCAATCGCAATACGGCCGCTGTTGCTGCCATCCTCTTCGGACTGCATCCAGTCCACGTGGAAAATGTAGCTTGGCTCTCTTCCGTTAACGACCTGCTGATGTCGCTGCTATTGCTTGGCAGTTTCCTCGGATACCTCAAGTCCCGCGAGGGCGCGAAGCTGTGGATGGGAGCGTCCATAGTCCTGTTTGGTCTGGGCTTGCTGTCGAAGGAAACCGCTGCAGTTTTCCCGCTTCTGATTCTCGGTTTTGCAATACTCTTCGCCCATTCCCGCTCCTCGGGAAATGCAGGCCTCTGGCCGGCCGTGAAAGAGGGCTCCGCTTCCATTCCTTATTTCGTGATTCTTGCGGCGTATCTGCTTTTCCGCGGACAGATGCTTCATAGCCTGGCGTCTCCCATCGCGCCGCTAAGCTGGACCACGATGATCCTCACTTGGCCATCCGTGATGTGGTTCGACCTCGAACATCTGCTTCTTCCGATCTCTTCCAGTGAGTTCTACTCTTTGGCCTACGTAACCGCGCCTGGCTTTGAGAACTTCCTGTTGCCCATCCTTTTCCTGATGATCGCTTGCATCGCCGCGTGGTACGGGATTTCGAAGCTCGCCAATCCTCAACTGGGGCTCTTTGCTGTTGTGTGGGTCGTTCTCCCGCTCCTGCCCTGCTTGTATCTGCGGGCAATAGCCTCGGATAATTTCGTCCACGATCGTTTCCTCTATCTTCCCTCGGTGGGCATCGTGATTCTCATGGCCCTTGCGATCCACGGGATTTCGGCTGCGAAAACGTTCGGTGCTGGAGGTGTGCGCGTCAAGTGGGCGATCGCAGCGATTCTCTGCGCCGTCGGGCTCGTCGGCACCGTCCATCATCAACTACAGTGGGCCAGTAACCTTTTGCTCTACCAGAACGGAGCTGCCTCGGCGCCTCAAAACCTAGTGGTCGAAGACAATCTTGCCAACGAATTCGTCGACCTGGGCCGTTATGACAGTGCGATTCCTCTCTACCTAGACGTCCTGCAGCGGAATCCGCGCTTTTGGTCGTCGAACTACAATCTCGGCTATGCCTATTATCGGATGGGCAGATTCGCCGAGGCCGAAAGCTGTCTGATTCGCGCCATCCAGATTGACGATCACGATCCCGACCAATTCATGGTTCTAGCCCGCGCCCAAATGCAGCAGGGCAAGCTGGCGCAAGCTGCTCAGAATGCCGAGCGCGCCCTGCAACGGGGCCCCCAAAATCAGGGCTTCCACTTCGTCCTGGCGAAGATTCTTGAGGAGAGCGGAAAACGCGAGCAAGCGATCGTCGAGTACAAGACAGAAGTGCAGTACCACCCGGAAAGCGCAATCGCCAGAAGCGAGCTGGAGAGACTTCAATTGCCGCAGTAATGACGGCCCTGTGATGGCCGCCCAGTCATTACGGACAGGCCCGCTCTTCACCGGCTGTACCGGTTCCGCTTCTTATCCTCGTGCCGCTCGATGCCAAGCTGAATCAACCGGTCGATCAACTCCGGATACGAAATGCCCGTTGCGGCCCATAGCTTGGGATACATGCTGATCGCGGTAAAGCCAGGCATGGTGTTGATCTCGTTCACGTACAGTTTGCGCGATTTCGGATCCATCAAAAAATCCACGCGCGCCAAGCCAGAACAATCGACCGCCTGGAATGCGGCGATTGCTAGCGCCTGCACGCGCTTCATCTCGGTCTTGCTCAGCTTGGCCGGAATGACAAGTTCCGAGCCTTCCGCCAGATACTTCGCGTCGTAGTCGTAGAACTCCTTGCACGGAACAATCTCGCCCGCAATCGAAGCCTTGGCCGCATCATTGCCGAGCACGGCACACTCAATTTCGCGCGCCTTGTGCTTCTTTCCGCCGACGCCTTCCTCGATGACGATCTTGCGGTCGAACTTCGCCGCCTCCTCGATCGCCGGACCGAGTTCCTTGCGGTCATGCGCCTTGGAGATACCGACCGACGAGCCGAGGTTCGCCGGTTTAACGAATACCGGATACTTCAGCTTGCTCTCAACCAACTTCTCGACCTTCTTGGGCGCACTCTCCCACGCCGAACGAAGCACGGTCACGTGTTTGACCATCGGCAAGCCCGCTGTGCGGAACAACGCCTTCATTACGTCTTTATCCATGCCCGCAGACGAGCCGAGCACACCCGCGCCGACATAAGCAATGTCGGCCAGTTCGAGCAGGCCCTGAATTGTTCCATCCTCGCCAAAGGTCCCATGCAGCACGGGAAAGATCACATCGACGTTAATGGCGCGGTCGGCGGCGCGCCGCAAGCTCGCCGCTTCGGTTTGAAACGGCGCCATCCCCGCGCCGCGATGCGCAGGCTCTGGAGGAACAACAACCGCCTCGCCCGTCGCCAGCACCGCAGCGCCCGGAGTCGCCTCCGGATCGCCCGCCCGCAAGTGGGTTTGTGTGGCGCGGGCGGTCTCGCCCGCGTCCCCCTTGAGCAGCCGTTCCGCATGTTCCGCGGTCAGCCAGCGCCCGTCTTTCGTGATGCCGATCGGCACCACGTCATATTTCGTTTTGTCGATGGCGTTGAGAACCGACGCCGCCGACAACAGCGACACCTCATGCTCGCCGCTGCGCCCGCCAAACAGAATGCCTACACGAAGCTTTGCCATAACAGATCAGTCTGGCGGGACACGCGGCTCTCGTCAATTCATCGGGTGGTTCAGGCGGTGCGTTGAGATCGGAGATTCTTCGCTATCGCCGCTTCTACGCGTATTCCCAGCGCCTCGCTACTTGGCGGGCGATTGCGAATAGCGAGATGGCAATACACAGAAGAACGAGAACCTGAGGCCAGAGATGAGAAATGGGTTCGTCGCGCCAGAAGACCTTTGTGAATCCGTCAATCGCCCAGGCGTTAATTGTGAACAAGCCCGCTTTCTGCATGGATTCGGGCATCAGGAAGCGCGGAAACATGCTGCCGCCGATCGAGGACATGACCAGAATGATGAGCGTGGAGAGCGCGCCCAGTTGCGCGCGCGTATGGCAGATGCTGGCCAACAGCAAGCCAAATGCGGCCACTGCCACCGCCGTGCAAACACCCATCACGATGAAGCCCGGGATATGCGACCAGAAGTCGAGTTTGAATACCGCCCATCCCCACAGAAACATCACCACCAGTTGTGAGAAGGCGAGCAGTGAATTGTAGGTGAGCTTGCCGAGCATGAGCGAGGTCATGGTGACGCGCGAACTGAGCACACGGTCGAGCGTGCCGCTCTCGGCTTCGTCGAGCAATGCGCCCGCCGCGCCGCTCGCCGTGAAGAGCAAGAACATCACGCCGATTGCGGCGGCATAGAAAGAGACCATGGGATTGTTCTTATTTTCGCCGACGACAGCGCGCGCCTTGACAGCAACGATCCCACCGCCGCTGCCCGAATCTGCCGCACCCGCACCGCTTTCCTGCCTTTCGCGCAAATAGCGAATACCGTCGTTGAGGCGTTTGCGCTGCTCTTGCGTGAGGCCGCCGGCAAACTGATCGAAATATTTCGACCCCTGCTCGGCCATCAAGTCGGGCATGGAAGTCATAGCAACCTTCTGGAGCAGCCCCGCAATCATCTGCGGCGCAACCATGTCGCTGCTGTCTTCGAGCAGCTGAATCGTGGGACGACTGGCGTCCGCCGGGCCAAATGCAATCGGATTCTCGCCGAAACCGCGCGGAACGATCACGGCAACGGGCGCGGCTCCCTCCTTGACTGCTGTTTCCGCCGTTGTGGCTGTATATTCAGGCTGCTCCGCGCCCTTGACCGGCTCTGGTCGGGTCTTCACCACCAGTGACCCCTCTTGCTTCAGCCCCTGCAGCAGCCGCTCGGACGCGCGGCTCTGGTCCTCGTCCACGACGATCACTTTGATCTTGGGCGTCGAGTCGCGGCGCCCGCCGAAAATAACCGCAAAAATGCTGAAGAACACGACCGGCAGGATGAAACTGAGCGCGAGCGCCCCACTATCTCGTCGAAGGGAGACAATGGCGGTGCGAACAATGGAAGAAATCATCATAGTGAACTCAATCGCGCAACTCCCTCCCAGTCAAATGCAGGAAAACCGATTCCAAGTTCGGTTTGCGGAGCGAAACATCCACCAGTTCGAACCCCGCTTTAGCCGCGGCCTCAAGCAGTCCCCCAATCTCGGTCGGATGCTCAATCGTGAACTGCGCCGAGCCATCCACCGCGTGCCCGCCGCGCTCTTTGACCCAGGCAGCAACGCGGTCATCTGCGCCCGCAAAGCGCGCCAGCACCTGGCTGCGCGAGCCGAAGGCATTCCGCACCAACTCGGCGTTCGTGCCCAGCGCAATGATCTTGCCATGATCGACGATGGCAACACGGTCGCACAGCCGCTCGGCTTCTTCCATGTAGTGCGTGGTGTAAATCAGCGACATTCCTTCACTATGCAGTTTCTCGATCATTTCGAAAATGTTGTTGCGCGATTGCGGATCGACGCCCACCGTGGGTTCATCCATCAAGACCAGCTTGGGTTGATGAATCAGGCCTGCCGCCATGTTGAGCCGCCGCTTCATACCACCGGAGAGATTTTTCACAAGTTCGCCGGCCCGGTCGGTCAGAGTTGCCCAGCCCAGACAGCGCTCGACCGCCTGCCCAAGTGCCGCGCCGCCCATCCCGTGATAGCGCCCAAACGACTGCAGATTTTCGCGGCATGAAAGCCGCGGATATAGCGCCAATTCCTGCGGAATCCACCCCAGAGCACTGCGGGCCGCCATCGAATCCGCTGGCGCGCCGAAGACCGAGATCGTGCCTGCGTCAGCAATGACGCGCCCCACGATGCTGCGAATCAACGTGCTCTTGCCCGCGCCGTTGGGGCCGAGCAGTCCCAGGCATTCTCCGCTTCGCAGCTCCAGGGTGATGCCATCGACGGCCGTCACCTGCCCGAACCGTTTCACCAGCGCGGCAATCCGTAAGGGTACCGATGAATTCGAAGTCCATGTGGCTGGCGAAAACAAACGAGCGGCTCTCCTTGGAACCCTACTTCCGAGTACCACTATGTTAGCGAATCCGCAGAGGTTCCCCGAAATACCGGCGAGACCATTCGTTGCTAGAGCACTCGCTCATGCGCATATCCGGCCGCGCCCAGCGCTGAAATAATTTCGGCGATGTGATCGGGGCCGCGCGTTTCCATGGTGATGTCAATGGCCGTCTCGCCGAGATTCACGCCGTGGTAAGCGCGGTCGTAAGCGGTCTCGACGATGTTGGCGCGATGTTGCGCCAGAATCAAAGTGAGCCGGTGCAGCGCCCCTGGGAAATCGCCGAGGTGAACGCGCAATCGCACCAGCCGCCCATCCTTCACCAAGCCGCGCTCGATGATACGCGAGAGCAGTGTCACGTCGATATTCCCGCCGCCGATCAGCACAGCCACTTTCTTTTCGATGAAAGGCAGCTTGCGATTCACCAGCGCTGCAATCGCGGCCGCGCCCGCCCCTTCCGCCAGCGTTTTTTCGCGCTCCAGCAACAGGAGGACGGCATTGGCGATTTCCTCTTCTTCAACGGTGACAATGTCGTCGACGTACTTCTGCACGAGCGGCAGCGTGCGCTCGCCGGCGCGGCGGACGGCGATGCCATCGGCGATGGTCGAGGCTGCGTTCAGCGTGACCGGCGCACCCTCGGCCACGGCGACCTTCATCGACGGCAGCCGCGAAGGTTGCACGCCGAAAACCTGAATCTTGGGATTGGTTTCCTTGACCGCGCAGGCGATGCCCCCGATCAAACCGCCGCCACCAATCGGCACCACCACTGCCTCCAGATCCGAATGCTGCTGCATCAACTCAAGTCCGATCGTCCCCTGGCCAGCGATCACCGCATCATCGTCGAAAGGATGCACGAACGTCATCCCCTCTTGCGCGCTGCGGCGGATCGCTTCATCACAGGCTTCGTCGTAATTCGCGCCGTGCAGAACGACCTCCGCACCGTAGCCGCGCGTGGCAGAAACCTTGATCAGCGGCGTGGTTAACGGCATGCAAATAAGAGCCCGCACGCCGAGTTTACCGGCATGGTAAGCAACACCCTGGGCATGGTTTCCGGCCGACGCGGCAATCACGCCGCGAGAACGCTCTTCTGCGGTGAGCAGCAGCAGTTTGTTGAGCGCTCCGCGTTCCTTGAAGGCACCAGTCCGCTGTAGATTGTCCAGTTTCAGGTAGACATGATTGGCGGTGGACTGCGAAAACGTCTCCGAGCGGGCGCAGGGCGACAGGTAGATCGAGCTGCGGATGCGGCCCAAGGCTGCCTGAATATCGTTGCGAGTAATCATCTTCACCAAATCTACCAAGGCCAGCGATTGCAACATCTTACTGGAAAGCACCGGTCAACACTGTGACCGGAGGCAAGAATCGAAGGGAGTATGCGCCAAACGGCCAATCTGCGCCCTTCGTCATGTACCTTTTGGCCCCTGCCCACGCCCTTTCGAAATCTTCCCACCCGCCGAAACGCCTGTCAGAATGGGCTTTTAAAGGAGTCATTCCCCCTGGGACTCATGTCGACCTCCGCCACTACCACCGCTGCCCTGCACACTCACCGCAAATCCGTGGCTCGCGTGGCGCTGTTTGAACTCTCAGAGGCGCCTCGGAACCTGCTCACAGAGTGTTTCCGGCAATTTGCGATCGATACAATTCCGCTGACACGGCAGGATGCAGGCCGCTTGCAGAGTGAGAAGTTCGAGGCCTGCGTGCTTCCTTTGGAGCCCTCGGCTGGCAGCATTATCGAATCGGCGCGTGAATCGCCGTCCAACAGCCGCATGGTGGTCTTCGGGTTAGGAGGCAGCGCGCAGGATGCCATGCGCTTTTCGAAGCTGTGCATCAATGCCGTGTTCCACGAGCCCTTGGAGCGCACGGCGGCCATCAAGCTCGTGCGCTCAACGCGCATGCTCGTCATGCATGAATTCCGGCGCTACGTGCGCATTCCGGTCATGACAGAGGTTGGCATCACCACGGCCGACGGCGGCCGGTTGACAGCCACGAGCCAAGAGATCAGCTCCGGAGGAATGTCGCTCAAGACCAGCCATCCGCCCGAGCCGGGCAGCATGGTGGAAGTGTCATTTTCTCTGCTCACGCTACCGCGCATCTGGGTCCGCGGGAATGTGGCGTGGCGAAAGAACAACAAGACCTTCGGCATTCGCTTCGACACCACGGACGACCGCCGGCAGCGCCTGAAGGAGTGGATCACGGGCTACCTGGATACATAGATTTCGGTGTACCGAGGTCAAGACCAAAACCCGACTAACGAAAGAGTTCGCCCGCCTTCGAATGCCTTTTCGCCTCGCCAGCCTTTTCTCCCCGCTACAATAACAACGTGAGTTCCTCTCCCGTTGCCGGTGACCGGTCATCTAACGATCCGCTTGACAACGATCAGCCTCACCACGATGGTGATGGTCGTTCTGTCGAAGGTCGCCCATCCAAAACTCCGCCTTTGCGGTCAGAACCGCGCCACTTCTCGCTCCAGCAAAGAATCTCTCTCTGGCTCATCACCTGGGCGAACTACTTGGCAATTCGTTTGATCGGCCCCACCTTGCGCTATTCCATTTCGTGGGAGGAGCCTCCGTCGCCCCCGGACGCGATCTTCGAAAAGCCAGTGATCTATGCCTTCTGGCACCGGGCCGTATTTCCGAGCGCGTGGCTGTGGAGAAACAGCGGTATTGCCGTCATGGTCAGCCGCAGCTTCGACGGCGAGTACATTGCCCGCATCATCGAGAAGCTGGGTTTCACCGCCGTGCGCGGCTCTAGCAGCCGTGGCGGCGGAGCCGCTCTGCTCGGAATGAAGACCCATCTGGAAAAGGGCGCGACCGTAGCATTCACGATCGACGGCCCGCGTGGACCGAAGTATGTGGCCAAGCCCGGTCCCGTCCTGCTATCGCGCGCCGCCGCTCAGCCCATGGCGGCTTTCTATGTTGCGATTGACGAAGCGTGGGTCCTCAACACCTGGGATCAGTTCGTGATCCCAAGACCCTTCTCGAAGGCGCTGGTGCGGGTGAGCCGGAAAATGCGCGTTCCGCCGGATGCCGATGACGGGCAGATGGCCGACTTCCACCGACAGTTGCAAGCCGCGCTCGATCGCGTGACAAGCTTCGCCGAAGCGAACGTCGCGCGCGTCGCATCACACGAGTTCCCCGTCTTGGGAAAGAGTTAGCAGGCAACGGACGGCGATCCGATTCGCGCCGTTCGTCATATCGCAGGCGACACCTCCGAATGTCATAGCTGGCGCCGGCCGCAATTACTTCTTTTCATCTGCTAGTTATAATGGCGTTTGAGTTCAAAAAGGAGATTCCAATGTACTGCTCGTCAGATCCAAAAACCTAAGTAAAGGAGCATTTCTATGCGTAATAGTGTTTTCAACAGCGTCGTAGCGTTTTGCCCCAGAGGAGCTTGCAGGTCGCTTGCAAGCCTTGTGCTCGCATTCAGTGCAATGGCGTTTCTCTTCGCCGGGCCCATCTCCCTTGCACAGAATTCCGATAGTCCCGGCGTACTGCCCGCGCCATCCAGCGGCAAAGCCATCGTCTGCATCTACCGCACGTACAGATTTACCGGTTCGTCCGCACACGACGAGCTTTATGTCAACGGAACTCATCTCGCCAAACTCCTCAACAGCGAATACGCCTTCATGGAAGTGCCTCCGGGTACGGTTGTGATTTCCGGATTGCCCAAGGAGTACTACGGAAGTGTCGTCATGTCCATCGGCGCGGCCGCCAATCAAGCCAGGCAGAAAGAAAACGAGCGGGCCCGGTTTGAGGCGGAGGCGGGCAAAACCTATTACTACAAATGGACCTCCGGACCCATGGCAACTGGAATCAAGGTCGAGCCTGCGGATCCCGAGAAGGGAGCCAAAGAGATACGCAAACTCCATCCCTCCAAGCCCGTTGACGACAAGGAAGAAACGAAACCAGAAACGAAAGACGCCGACAAACCGTCGGCGAACTGACATCGCTCCGGCTGATTGTAGGCTTCCGGCCAACATGCGTGAGCTGACCTGATTGCATCGACAGTGTGGGCCTGTGGCGAACCCGAATGACAGGCCCACACACCAATGCACGATGAGAACAAAGTCCCGGCCGATCTGGCATGCGCCGCGCATTGACTTGTCGCTCCCCGCAAATTAAATTAGGCAGGTTGCTATTCTGCTCTTTCTCAACTTAGGTTCGCGCATGATCGTAGGCCGGCCCAAAGCCGGCGCTATGGGAAGCGGGTGCAAATCCCGCGCTGCCGCGCAACTGTAAGCGAGGACAATGGCGGTTTGTTCACTGGGAATCGTCTTCTTTAACGTCTGAGAAGGACGCTCTAAGAAGTTCCTGGGAAGGACGCCGCAATCGGCCGGACTCATATCGAGTCCTTACTCGCAAGCCAGGAGACGGGCGCGAACCATCACCAATAACCCTTTCGCGTGCAAAGGAGCATGGTTATGCGTTCATCTTCGGGTCTTTTCCTGGTACTGCTTGTCTCCCTGTCGGCCTTCGCCACCGATCTCAAAGTCAAAGTCGTCGATCCTCAATCCGCCGCCGTGGCTGGCGCCCAAGTTACCCTTTATCGAGAGCGCAAAAGCACTCCGCTCGAGGTACGCAGCACGTCGGGCGACGGCGAAGTGACTCTTCATCTCGAATCTCTTCCGAACAAGACAACCAATCTGCAGATCCAGGTTCTCGCACCCGGATTCGCCGAACAGTCGACGAATGTCACCACCTCGTCTGGCTCTCCTCTGGTAATCGCGTTGCAGCTTGCGCCGGCGGTTGAGACCGTGGTGGTGACGGCGACGCGCACTCCCGCACCCGAAGAAGAAACGGCGAGCGATGTCTCGCTACTCAGTGGATCCGACCTTGCACTCATGCAGCCGGTTTCGCTGGCCGATGCCATGCGTGTGTTGCCGGGCGCGGCCGTGAATGTGGCCGGGCAGCGCGGCGGACTCGGCTCTCTCTTCGTCGAGGGCGGCGACTCGCGCTGCAACAAAGTACTGGTCGATGGCGTTCCGATCAACGATCCGGGCGGGACCTTCGATTTCTCGACCATTCCTGTGGCGGAGACCGATCGCGTTGAATTCCTGCGCGGAGCGCAGAGCACTCTTTATGGCTCCGACGCGATGACTAGTGTCGTGCAGCTTTTTGCCCGCAATGGCACCACCGAAATACCCGAACTGCGGCTCTCCGCCGATGGCGGGAATTTCGGCACTGCGCACGGCTCTGTATCGTTGGCAGGGGCACGTTCGCACTTCGACTATGACATTTTTGGCGATCAATTCAACACCAGCGGCCAAGGTCCGAACGCTGATTACACGAATGCCTTGCAGGGCGGCAATGTAGGCGCGCAAATTACTCCGCGAGTTCTATTACGAGTCCGTGCGCGGCACTCCAACAGCCGCACCGGAGCGCCGGGCGAGTGGGATTTCAACAATCAGCGGATCTATTCTCCTGACCTGTTTCAGTGGGCACGAGCGAATAATTCTCTCGGCAGCACCGAACTAACGATCGCCGGCCCTTCGCACTGGCAACATCGGTTGACCGCGTACGACTACAACACGCGGCGGCTGAACCAGGACACGAGCCTGCCCAGCGCCTGCAATACGCCGCCATTCGACTGCCCTTTCATCGCGACCGCGCATCTCAATCGCTCTGGTTTTATGTATCAGGGTGACTACACACCGCGCACCTGGCTGCAAACCACCGTCGGCTACGAGTTCGAAGACGAGATCGGAAAAATCTTCGACTCTTCGCTAGGCACGAGTACCTATTCCGCCGCGCTTCGTCTGAATCATTCGGCCTATGTTCAGCAGCGCCTGACCTGGAAAAGGCTCACGGTCTTTGCCGGCGTCCGCTATGTTCGCGAAGATGCGAATGGGCGGACCTGGGAGCCTCCGAATTCACCGGCGGCGAGCATGCCCGCCCCGGGCATCGACAAGGCTGTTCCCCGCGTCGCACTCTCGCTTCTCGCCTTAAAGGGCGGCGATATTTTCTCCGGAACCCGGCTGCGTTTCTCGTTTGCGCAAGGAATCAAAGAAGCGCGATTCGAAGAAGAATACGCCGGCCCGCCATATTCGATCCCGAATACAAATCTGCTGCCCGAGCGTAGCCGCGCGTTTGAAGCTGGGATCGAGCAGCGCTTCTTCAACGATAAATTCACGCTGTCGGGCAATTACTTCAACAACCTGTTTCACGATCAGATCAACTACGTCATCGTGGATCAGGTAAATTTCGTCGGGCAATATCAGAACGTCGAACGCTCCATGGCGCAAGGGGCCGAGGTGATTCTCGCTGACCGCGTCTCTTCGCATCTTTCGTGGACGGGCTCTTACACCTACACCTCATCCGAATACCTGACCGGCAGCATGGAGGGACAAACGCTGCAGCGTCGCCCCAGGCATTTGGGAAGCCTGACGGCGACCTATTCCGGAAGGAAGTGGGCCGCCAATGTGGGTGGAAGCTTCGTCGGCAGACGGAACGACTCCGATTTCCTCGGCCTCGGGATCGATCACGCCGCCGGCTACGCCTTGGTGAATCTCGGTGGCTGGTACGCCATCACCTCCCGCATCACCGCCTACGCCAATGCCGAAAACGTGCTCAACCAGCACTACAACGAGGTCGTGGGCTATCCTGCGCTGACTGCAAATTTCCGTGCTGGGTTTAGGTTTCGTATCGGAGGAGAAAAGTGAAAAATTGGAAGAGGTATCTGTGCGGCAGCGGCTCTACCGTTACCTGCTGACGGTTTTCTCCGTCTTGCTGTCGGCTTCCAGGCCGTTGCCGGCAACGGCCTTGCGAGTGGGCGCCGAGTGGTTATAGCGCTGCCGAACTTCGTGGAGCTTTTCCACTTCTTTCTCGCCCAGCGGCTGAGCCTGGCCAAGCATGTGCGTTACGAGCGCGATCTTGGCGAAGTGCTCCACGGTTTCCATTTTCATAAAAGCGCTTTCGAGCGACGGGCCAAACGTCACCACGCCATGGTTCGCCATCAAAATCGCGTCGTGGTTGGGAATCAGCGGTTCGAGCGCGTCGGTCAGTTCCGGCGTCCCCGGTGTTCCATAGCGCGCCAGCGGAATCGACCCCAGGCCCACTACCACTTCGCACACCAGCGGGCTGCTCAGCCCCAGCCCGGAAGCCGCAAAGCCAGTCGCCGTAGGAGGATGCGCGTGCACGATCCCGCGAACCTCGGGGCGCAGCCGATAAATCAGCAGGTGCATGCCGATTTCGCTCGACACGCGCCGTGTGCCCCTCAGACGTTTTCCTTGCATGTCAACCACAACCATGTCGGCAGGGCGCATCCGGCCTTTGCTGATGCAGGTGGGAGTGACGAGAATCCGTTCTTCGTCAAGCCGGACAGACAGATTCCCGTCCGTTGCCGCAACAAACCCGCTTGCGTGCAACAGTTTCCCGAATTCGACAATGCCGACACGATGCCGGCGGTCGCTCGACATAAGCACACCCTGTTTGGTCATGGTACCGCACGGCTCTCACGGGTGACAACCAATCTTGTTCCTTTGTTACACTTTCGACTGCATCCCATCCAGAAAGCCCGGGAACGGTCTCGGGAAGGAGAACCATGCCGGATACGCCTCAGTCCTACAGTCATCACACGCGCTGGGACCCGCTTTTTCACTTCTTCGTCCTGCCCATGTTTTTCCTGGCGGCCCTGACCGTTGTCATACACCTGTTTGTGCATCGCGGGCATCCTCTGCACGGCATTCTCGTGACTGTGTTCGCAATCGCCGTATTGATCGCGCTCTTTAAGATCCGTCTCTACGCCCTTAAAGTGCAGGATCGGGTCATTCGCCTGGAAGAGCGCCTTCGCCTGGCCGTCCTACTGCCCGAAGGCCTCCGCTCCCGCATCCCAGAACTGACCGAACGCCAGCTGATCGCCCTGCGCTTTGCATCCGACGGAGAACTGGTCGGCCTGGCGCAAAAAGCACTCAACGAAAAACTCTCGCCCGACGAGATTAAGAAGTCAGTCAAGAACTGGCAAGCCGACAACTGGCGCGTGTGAACCAATCCCAATGCTCGTCTCCGATTTTCACTATGACCTTCCGCCCGAAAGTATCGCCCAGGAGCCGACCGCCGACCGCGCTTCCTCGCGGCTGCTGCACCTGATTCGAGAGAACGCGTCCAGGTCCCAGGAGACTCCTTCGGCTGAAAGCTGGCAAGACCGTCAGTTTGGCGACTTTCCCGACTTGCTGCGTCCCGACGACTTGGTCGTCCTGAACAACACCCGCGTATTTCCGGCGCGCCTCTACGGCCACCGCAGTGGCGAGCGGGCCCAAACGCTGAGCCCGCACAATCGGGCGGCGCGCGATTTTCTCCGCGGCCGCGTCGAGGTGTTGCTGACCCGGCAGGTAAGCGCAGATCCTAATGAATGGGAGTGCCTCGTTCGGCCGGGCCGAAAGATTGGGGTCGGCGAAAAACTCTTCTTCGCCGACCTTGACTCCAAAGCTCACTCTGACGCTCCCGCTGACCTAGAGGCCGAAGTTACGGCGCGCGGAAGTTTCGGCGAACGCCGCATTCGCTTTCGTCCTGTCCCCGATTTTTTCGCCCGCATCGAGCGCGTAGGCCACGTGCCTCTGCCCCCTTACATCGACCGCGAAGACCGGCCCGCGGATCGCGATCGCTATCAAACGGTCTACGCCAGGACGCTAGGGTCCGTGGCAGCGCCCACCGCCGGCCTGCACTTCACGCCCGCAATCCTTGACCGCATTCGCGCCCGCGGCATTGTAATCGCCGAGATCACCCTGCACGTAGGGCTGGGCACGTTTCAGCCAGTGCGCGCCGAAAAGGTCGAGGATCACAAGCTGCATCGTGAATCCTATGAAATTTCCGGCGACGCCGCGAAGGCTATCAACACGGCCAAGGACCAGGGTCGGCGGGTTGTCGCCGTCGGCACGACCACGGTGCGTACATTGGAGTTCGCAGCCGACCAGGCCAGCAAGATCGGCGGCGCGCAAATCAGCCGCGATACGGGCAGCCAAGACACGAGCAACACCGATCGCGCCGCCGATCACAAGTATGGCCGCGTAGAACCCGGCCGCGGCGAGGCGGACCTCTTCATTTACCCCGGTTACCGTTTTCGCATCGTGGATGCGGTCCTGACCAACTTCCACCTGCCGCAGTCCACTCTACTGATGCTGGTGTGCGCAATGGCGGGTCGGGAACTCGTGCTGCGGGCCTACCGTCACGCGGTTGAGGCGGGCTATCGTTTTTTCTCATACGGCGATTGCATGTTCATCGAGTGAGAACCTCGCATCCAATGAAAAGCAGGCCCAAGAATCCGTGCGGCACACTGTATACTCAATAATTTGCCAAGGGCAATCAGAAGCCGCTTGTCAGATGCTGCTGCGGTTCAGTGGAATCGAAGGTCGTTTTAAACGCCAAACTGAAAACGGTGGTTTGTTATACAGGCAACTGGTCCGTTAACAGCTGATTCAAGGAGGAATCGTGAGGAAATGCCTGGGAGTATTGGCCGTGGTCGCCTCGCTCTGCGCGATGCTATGGGCGCAATCTCCGGCCCAAGCTCCCCCTTCAGACTCGGCGCAAGCCCCGGCCGCAACGCCCCCCGCAGATACGACGCAGGCTCCTGCCGCAGGTGCGCCGCAGGCGCCCACATCGCCGCAAGCTCCCGCTCCGGCTCAGACTACTCCGGAATCAAGTTCCACTCCAACCCCCGCGAAACCTGCCGCGCCTAAGTATCCGCTCACGGAGTTGTTCGTAGGCTATTCTCTCGCGCAAGCGGGCTTATTCAATGCCGGACACTGGGCTCAATTGAATGGATGGAACGTTTCCTTCGGCCTGAACGCGACCAGTTTGCTCGCGCTGGTGATAGACGGCGGCCAGTTTTTCGGCAATACCCAGATTCCGGGAGCCGTACCTGCACCATTTTCCGTGAACCAGGGGCCCTATTGCAGCGGAGGCCCGACCTGCACGTTCAACGCAGACACGAGGGAATATAACATCCTTTTCGGAGCGCAGTTTCACTACCGGAAACACGAGCGCTGGACGCCCTTTGGCGAGGTTTTCGTCGGGCATGACGGCGTCCGCGGCATAGCCCAAAATCAGCCCTTAGGTTTCTACGTCTCCCAAGTCAGCTCGGGCATCGCGATTGTGGCCGGAGCAGGTGCCGACCACAAAATCAACGATCGTTTTGCATTGCGTGTCAAGGCCGACTACCTGCAGACGCGCACCTCATTTGCAACGATCGGCAAGGCGAAGCAGGACAATCTGCGCGTCTCGGTTGGGCTCGTCATCCGCAGCGTAAAGAAGAAGAGACGCAAACTGGAAGAGGAGACGGGGTTGGAACCCTGAGTCTCCAGCTCAATCCTACCCAAACCCGTCGTTGGTCGTTCGTCGTTAGTCGCCGGCAAAACCCGCCGAAAGACCGCCGACTAACGACGAACGACTAACTAGGACCGCCGCAGATAGTCGCCGATCGGTTCGGCCTTCGAGCGCAGTTCGTCCGCGAGGTCTGCACCTTTGTCGACCGCGTCTTTGATCCGGTCGCGTGCGTCATCGGTCCAGTCCGAGACCGTTTCCAATGCGTCGTCATAGGAGCGCCGCAGGTCTTTCCGCAATTGACGTCCGGTCTTCGGAGCCAGCAGCAGGCCGAGCGCCGCGCCTACGCCAAGCCCAATCAGTAAGAAAGCAACCGCTGTTCCCGCCCCACCTTCCGAACTCTCGTATTTTCCGATGCGCATAAAGACCTCCTACCTGGCTTCATTCTAGTCCACAACCGAAAGGTCTGCGCACCGAAGCCTATCAACGTGTGCAATGTCGATTTTTCACCAACAAGAGATCGGAGGAACAAAGCTAGGATGAGATCACGACATTACAGTAATCTCAATCGTGTTCGATTTGAACCCGCGTGAACTTAGTCGCCGCGGCGCAGTTCCGAGCAGAGAACCCATAAGTGATCCATGTATTCGCCGCTGTTGGAGTGGAAGCCCGTGACCACCGAACCCGGTGGGCATTCCGCGCCCGCGGGATGTCCGCCAGCATGCGGACGCACGACAGGCTGCGTGGGTTCCGTTGGAATGCGTTCTCTTCTTTCGGCAGTTTCGTGGAACGGGCTGCACATGCCGACGGCCTCATCGATGGAGGCTCCGGCGCGTCCGCGAAGGCCGCGCAATACCATGCCGCGTGGGCAGATGGCGTCTTGCACGGGGCGCCCGCCTGGACTGCCCGTACGCTCCGTCATTCTCACGTCATCTCCCAGATTGCCGTCGGGACGAACGTGGACGCAATCGAGCCACGCCGCGTTGAAGTACTCGCCCATCTGCACGTGGAATCCGACAGCGACGGAATCTCCTTCGCATAGGGCATCGGGAGAAGGCCGGCCGCCGTTGCCGCCGCCAAAGTCAACGGTCATGCGCTCGTGCGCTACGCGAATGCCCCCGCGGTCGAACACGCGCTCACGCTCCTGATTGGGGGATTGAGCCACGGCGAGCGCCGCGAACGCGATCAGAGACAGAATCGCGACACCAAAAAATGGAGTGGATTGTGCCGTCATCTTTCGCAAGATGCTTCGCAAGAAAGTGACAGCGTGATTCCGATGAGTGCCAAGTGAGTTTGCCATCGCATGCCTCTTAAAAGACCAGCCCGAATTTACTTTTTGTTTCGAGAACGGCACCGATGATACACGACTGTTCGCCGATCGTGAAACAATCTTACTTAGTCTGGACTGGACTTTTTCCCCGCAATACGAGATTCCGAACCAGCACGGCATGCTGCGAACTGTCCTTCGTCTGCGCCTAACCAGAAGCGCTGGCCAGCAAGGCGAGCGCAAGCGCTGCGAATGTCCTTCTGATGTGCCCGATAGTTCTCGCGTCATGCCTAAATTAAAAGTCAACATGTTGAGGACAGCGATTTCACTCACAAGCAGCTTTCGCCGCGCCCGACTCCCACAAACCCCACCGCCTGTGTAAAATGGTCTATTAATCCCGAGTGCGGCGGAAGCCTAGGCCCGCAACCGAAAATTCCTACGAGATCGAAGGAGATCCAAATCAGCAATGTCGATTCCCGCAACCCAGCTCCGTCCCGGCATGATCATCAAGCACAACAATGACTTGCACTCCGTGTTCTCGGTTGAGCACCGCACACCCGGCAACCTGCGCGCCTTCATCCAGGCCAAGCTCCGCAACCTGCGCACCGGAGCCATGTTCGAGCACCGCTTCCGCTCTCCTGATCCGATCGACAAGGTCAACGTCGACGAGGTCAACATGGAGTTCCTCTACTCCGACGGCGACGATTACTGCTTCATGAACACCGAGAACTACGAGCAGACCCACCTGAACCGCGACACGCTGGGCGATGCCGTCGATTACCTGACCTCGAATCTCCAGATCAAAGTCGAGTTTTTCGATGGCAAAGCCGTTGGCATCGAGTTGCCGCAGACCGTTGTATTGACCATCGTGGAAGTCGAACCCGGCCTGAAGAGCGCGACAGCGTCCAGCGTAACCAAGCCCGCCAAAACCGAGACAGGGCTGGTCGTGCAGGTCCCGCCCTTCATCAACGAAGGCGAGAAGATCAAGGTGGACACGGCCGAAGGAACATATCTGTCGAGGGCGTAGGGTAAGGTCAGAGGTTAGAGGTCAGATTGCAAAGGTAAGAACCGGAATCTTTGGCATGTGGTTTACGAGATGGGATTTTCACCTCTGCAATCTGACCTCTGCAATCGAACGATGGCTTCAGCAAAAGATCAATCTCCTGCTCTCGCTCGCCGCTTTCTCGTCCGCGGTCGCGTCCAGGGCGTCGGCTTTCGATGGTTTGTCGAGCGCGAGGCGCACATTCTGCAGATCGCGGGTTGGGTCTGCAACAATCCCGATGGCACCGTCGAGGTATTGGCACAAGGCACGCGCGAGCAACTGGCAGGCCTGCATTCGCGTTTGCGCGAAGGCCCGCGTGCCGCGCGCGTAGATAACGTAGAGGTTTCCGATGCCGAGCCCACGCCCAGACTGGCGTCATTTCAGATTCGCGGCGGGTAGCCAACGATCCTACAGTCTAGCTGGATTAGGAGAGGCTCCGCATAGCCCAGCGATCACACGCATGCGGCGAATGGAGTCTACAAAGAACCATCGCTGTTTGCATTTGTAACTTATTGATAAATAAATATTTTACGAGTAAGTCCTTATTTCTCAAAGATCTGCGAGCCTGCGCCCGCTAAACTTTGATTAATAAAGACCGCACGAGGGGGGCGGCCAAATCCCTCCCAAACTGGAACAGCAAGACCACAAAGGAATCAAACCCAATGGCAACTGTGACCGCTGCAGAATGCGACGCACTCAAAAAGCTGATCCGCGAAGTCCCCGATTTCCCCAAAAAAGGCATCCTGTTCTACGACATCACCACACTGCTCAAGGACAAGCTCGGCTTTGCCCGCCTGATTGACGCGCTCTCGGCCAACTACATTGGCAAGGAGATCGATCTCATTCTCGGCATGGAAGCGCGAGGCTTCATCTTCGGCCCCGCGCTCGCCTATCGCCTCAACGCCGGATTCGTCCCCGTGCGCAAGCCCGGCAAGCTTCCAGCGGAAACTGCGAAGGTCAGCTACGACCTCGAATACGGCTCGAACGCGCTCGAAGTCCACAAGGATGCCATCCAGAAAGGCCAGAGGGTTTTGATTGTGGATGATCTGCTGGCAACCGGCGGAACCGCGGTTGCGACGGCCAAGCTAGCCACCGACCTCGGTGCGAAGATTGCTGGACTGGCATTTGTGGTGGAGTTGGATTTTCTGAAAGGCCGCGAGAAGCTCGCCAACTACGATGTCTTCTCGCTGCTGCACTATGACCGGTAATCGAGCGCCGGAAGCGCGAACAGCTCAGCGTAACAGATATTGAACCCCGCGGACGATACCTGTCCAAAACGCCAAGCCAACCGCCAAAGATGCGGCATAGGAGAGAATTGCGATCCAGTTCGAATGTTGAACAGGGTCTTCTTCATGGAAGAACATGGGGGAAGCTCCTCCGTAACCTTGAGTGCCAAGCAATTGTCCGACCGATCCCCGCTCCCTTGCAAGTAGTTGAAAATGCGCTTTGCGGCCTTGCAGCTTGGTTGCGTGCTAGGTCAAATTGCCTAATGCCAGGAACTTTCTTCATTGTCGCGTTCCAACGCTCGCGGGATTCAACCACTTAGTTGGAGGCTTTGGGATCGTGGTCTCTTCCCATTGCGCCACTCCGCTTATCACCCTCGTCCGCAGTAGTACAATCCCGCCATGAGCGGATTGCTTCAGCCGAATGCAACTCCCACCACCGCGGCCGAGGAATCAAGCTTGCGGCCCATTCTGATTGGGCTAGCGATCGTGGCGGCGGTCGTGGGCATTTTCGTGCTGATCCTCCGCTCTGAGCAGAAACCGCCTGCCGAACCTCCGGCATATGCTGCCAACCTGAAGTTCTCGGATCTGAAAACCAGCGCCGCGCAAAACTTCGTCGGCGCCACGGTCAGCTATCTCGATGGAACGATTACCAACACAGGCAATGAGACCGTGATCCAGGCCGTCGCCGCGGTGACATTCAAAGACGATATGGGCCAAACCGCCCAGCGCGAGGAATTGCCGATTCACGTTCTCCGCACCGGAGGCCCCTATGATGAAGCGGTCGATCTCAACATGTCGCCGCTTGAGCCGGGGCAAAGCAAACCCTTTCGCCTGACCTTTGAGAACATATCCGCGCAGTGGAACCATGCCTATCCGGATTTGAAGGTGACGCAGGTAGCAGTGAAGTAAGGTCAGAGGTGAGAGGTCAGATTGCAGAGGTGAATCAAACTCTCTGGCAAGCGTTGGGTTGGCACACAGTCCCAAGATTTTAACCTCTGCAATCTGACCTCTCACCTCTGACCTTGATCCCTCCATTACAATCTCTTCGTGCCCGAAACAAAGCCATTCCGCCTCACGGAGTCCGTCAAAGCCGCGGGTTGAGCGTCCAAGCTGAGTCCGGCGGTGCTGGACACGGTGCTTGGGAAATTAGCCCGGCAACACGACCCGAACGTCCTTGTCGGCTTCGATCATGCCGACGACGCTGGCGTGTATCAACTCACGCCCGAGACGGCGCTCGTCCAGACGGTCGACTTCTTCACGCCGATCGTCGACGACCCTTACGTCTTCGGCCAAATCGCCGCCACCAACGCGCTCAGCGATGTCTACGCCATGGGCGGTCGCCCGCTGACTTCGCTCGCACTGGTCTGTTTCCCGGACAAGGCCGACATCGCAATCCTCGAACGCATTCTCGCCGGCGGTTTGTTCAAAATGGTCGAGGCCGGATGCACCGTGGTCGGCGGCCACAGCATTCGCGACGAAGAAACAAAATTCGGCTACGCCGTGACCGGCATCATCCATCCAAAGCGCGTACTCGCCAATCAAGGAGCGCAATCCGGCGACAAACTTCTTTTCACGAAGGCGCTAGGCACCGGCGTGATTTCGACGGCAATCAAGAAAGGGACAGCCAAACAAAGTTGGATCGACGCAGCCGTAAAGTCGATGACAACGCTAAACAAGACCGCGGCGGAAGTGATTGTGGGACAAGGCGTCGTTGGTCGTTCGTCGTTCGTCGCTCGCGTAGCCTTGCCGAATGATGAGGCTTATCCGGCGGAAACCGGCAAGCAACCGACAGCCAACGACCGACGACCAACGACGAACGACGGTTTTTCCGTGCACGCCCTCACCGACGTGACCGGTTTCGGCCTGATCGGGCACGCCCGCGAAATGGCGCTGGCTTCAAACGTCGGCCTGATTTTCGACTCGGCGAAAATCCCCATCCTCGAAGGTGCGCTCGAATGCATCCGTGCCGGCTTCATCCCCGGCGGACTGAAGGCGAACCGCGACTTCGCGGAATGTCTTGTAGGTTACGCTGACGGCGTTCCCGAAGAAATTCGCACGCTGCTCTTCGATCCTCAAACCGCCGGCGGATTGCTGATCTCAGTCGCGGCAGCCGATTCTGTTGCGCTTTCCGAAGCGCTGCAGAAAGCAGGTGTGCCCGTGGTCGAGATCGGCGAGGTCGTGCCCGCAAGCAAGCCGCTGATCTCGATCCGCTGAGTTTACAGCGCCGTCACTCGTGAATCATTTCCCAAATAATCGCGAGATGGTGGTCGTCATGTTCCGCTACAAAAAACAAATGATCGACCATCCGCATTGGTACTTTGAGGCGCGGGTGCTGGAGAACACGCGCAAATAACGTCGCATCGAGTTGCTCTAAGCGATCCACCATCTCCAGCCGACTCCGGCGAAAATCAGCGAGAATCCCCTCTAACGCGCGCCTATTGTACCGAGCCTCATCCGTAGAACGATTACTCAGGTCGGCCGCTGTGAGTTCCCTTCCGCCGGCAACAAAGTCCTCGACGCGAGCCAACCACAACGGCTCAAGGTTGAGCAAATGGCCGACGTGCTCCTGTGCTGACCACTTCCCGTGAGGCGCTTGCAGCATCCGGTCCGCAGGGCATTCGCGCACCACCTCTTCGAGCCGCGCGGGAGTTCCACGCAAGCGCATGCACAAATCGGGATGCAATTCGACCGAAAACGAAAAGTCAAACTTCCGCTCATACCAGTTTGCAACTTGCGTCATATAAATTGAACCCTCCGGATTCGCTCACCACGCCAACTCATCGGCTAGAACTGCGCCCCTCTTCCTGCGCTATCCTGTCGTACAGGAGCTATAGATGAAAACAATTGAGCTAGGTCGCAGCGGCCTCAAGGTTTCCGCGCTCGGGCTGGGATGCATGGGCATGTCGGAGTTTTATTCCGGCCGCGACGACGCCGAATCGGTCGCAACCATCCATCGGGCGCTTGAACTGGGCATCGCTTTCCTTGATACGGCCGACGTCTACGGGCCGCACAAGAACGAAGAACTGGTCGGCCGCGGAATCAAAGGCAAGCGCGACCAGATTGTGCTGGCGACCAAGTTCGGAATCGTGCGCGATCAGGCCAATCCGCAGATTCGCGGCGTCAACGGCAAACCGGATTATGTGAAGAGTGCGTGCGATGCGAGCCTGAAGCGCCTGGGCGTGGACTACATCGACCTTTATTACCAGCACCGCGTCGATCCCAAAACGCCTATCGAGGAAACGGTGGGCGCTATGGCCGAACTGGTAAATGAAGGCAAGGTGCGCCATCTCGGCCTCTCGGAGGCGGGGGTAAAGACTCTGCGGCGCGCCGTGAAGGTGCACCCGATTGCGGCGCTGCAGAGCGAGTACTCGCTCTGGACACGCGATCCGGAACCCGAGATCCTCCCCACGTGCCGCGAGTTAGGCATTGGTTTTGTCGCCTACAGCCCGCTCGGCCGCGGCTTTCTGACCGGCCAGTTCAAGAAGTTCGAAGACCTTCCCGCCGATGACTATCGCCGCTTCTCACCGCGCTTTCAGGGAGAGAATTTCCAGAAGAACCTTGACCTGGTCAATCGCGTCGAGGACATCGCGCGTGAGAAAAACTGTCAGCCGTCGCAGTTGGCGCTCGCGTGGGTAATGGCGCAGGGTGGCGATATCGTGCCGATCCCTGGCACCAAGCGCCGCAAGTACTTGGAGGAGAATGCCGGAGCTCTGGATATCGAACTCTCGGCTGATGATCTGGGCCGCCTCAACGAGGTGTTCCCATTCGGCGCGGCCGCCGGTGAGCGTTATCCGGAGCACATGATGGCGTTGGTGAATACGTAGCCGGAGCTGCGCTCCGGGGGACACCCACATCGCGCGAAAAGCACGCGTGACGGGGACAGCCGAGGCGGCTGTCCCTACGTGGGCATCGGCGCTCCAGACTTTTCTAGCCGCCTAGCAGCTTGTTCACTTCGGCGTAAGGCACGCCATCCGCAATCGCGCTGTATGTGCCTGCGGACTTGAGTTCCTCGGCTGCACGCCGCAGCAGGCCGAGCGTCGCGCGCATGAACCCCGAACCAACGCTCACCCGCGCCACACCCAGTTTTTCGAGCTCCGCGATTGGCGGCGTTCCTGGCACCGCAAGAATATTCAACGGACACTGAACACTCTTCACGAGGCGCCCGATGGTGTCGGCATCTTTGAGCCCAGGCGCAAACACGCAATCGGCGCCCGCATCGCGAAAGGCCACCAGACGCCGCACGGCTTCCTGAAAGTCTGCATCGGGATTGCCTCCGGGCAGCAGGTAAAGATCCGTGCGCGCATTCACCACGATGGGCACGCGCATCTGCGCAGCCGTTTCGCGCGCGGCCTTGATCTTTTCTACCGCCCGTTCAAGGGTCAGGAGCGGCTGATCCGCCCGGCCGGTTGCGTCCTCGAGGTTCATGCCGACGGCCCCGGCCTCAATCAATTCTCGCGTGGTGCGGGCCACGTCTTCCGCGGTTGACCCATATCCCCATTCGATATCAGCGGTCACCGGCACTTTCACGGCACGCACAATGCGTCCGATGCGCGCGATCATCTCCTCGCGCGAGATGCGCTGGCCATCCGGGTATCCGAGCGAGAATGCAATGCCTGCCGATGTGGTAGCGATGGCCGGGAAGCCGGCTTCCTCGAAGATGCGCGCGCTGGCGACGTCCCACGCATTCGGCAGCACCAGCACGCCAACCCGATGGCGCTGGCGAAATTCAATAGCTTTTTCGATTTGAGAAGTCATATTCATTGAGGTAGAGACGCGGCTTGCCGTGTCTCCCTTGCCCGCGTGCGGAGCCCCGCAAGAACCGAGACGAGGCAAGCCTCGTCTCTACGGCTGATCTTTGTGTTCTTTGCGCGCCTTCTCGCGCAGGCGCGCTAGAAACGTGGGCAGGTGCACCACCGCCCGTCCCACCGTGCCCCGTCCGATTTCCTGCTGGCCGTCGTGCGCGGTGACCCGCATGGCGTAAAAGCGTCCGTCAAACGACTCCAGTTCCGCCACCGCGCGAATCCGCATCCCGATCCCGCTCGCCGCCCTGTGCTCCACATGAATCAAGGTACCCACCGTGATTTCACCTTCGTCGCAGAACGGTTGCAGCGCGTGAAAGGCGGCTGTTTCCATCAGCCGAATCATGTCGGGAGTCGAGTACACCGGCGGCAGTTCGGAGTTGTGGCCAGCGAGCGTGTGCTTCAGCTCCACAGTCTCTTCCGCTTCGCCGCGCGCACCGATGGGGACAGGTCGGGCCATATTGCTTTCTGGGTTGCTCTCAGTGGAATGCAGTTCTTAATCGGGCGAATTTGCCGACATACGGAGGACGCCCTGTCACCCTACGAGCGGGTTCGCTTCTAATCCGATCCCTTGTTTTCTACGCCGCCGCCATTCGCCGGGCCTCGATTCCGTCGAGCGCTTCCCAAAGCTTCCGCGCTGCACCTTCAGCGGCGGCCAATGCCTTCTCCGCAGTTTCGGGATTTGCCACGACGCGCTTCTTCAGTTGCTTGCGCCACACCTGCGAGTGATGAACGTCCGCAGTCATGTGCAGGACAAAATAGGCGCGCGTCTTTTCGTCGGCTCCATACAGGTGACGCAAGCCACGATCTTTCTCTCCCGCGATGCGTGGCACCTGCGATTCGTAGGCGTAAAACGCCGCCAGCGCTTCCTCCGGCGTGCCCTCGCTGGCCAGTGCGTGAAAATATCCGATCAAATCCCCGATCTCGCGGACATCATGCCGCTTCCAAGTTCGGCACCCGCCCATGCCCTCCACAAAATCCAGCCAAAGTTCTGCGTGCGAGCGCTCCGGCTTGCCGAAAGCGTCCTCCCCGCCCTTTTCATCGGACATATTCGCCAGCACGGCACGCCGCAATTCGCCTTCCTGCAGGCGCATACCCAACTGCGCAAGGTAAGACGGGAACGCTTCCACGTGCGGGTAATAACCTTCGCTGTACTCGCGCAGATCCTCGCGCGTTAACTTCCCGGCAGACCATGCCTGGTAGAACGGATGGCAAAGGAGGTCGTATTGACCAATACACTCATCGAGACGCGACAAAAATACGTTGATCTCCACACATCACCTCGGGACTTTCACTATACGGATCGAAGAAAAACTTGACAAGGCTGCGAACGGCTCAGCTCGCCTAACTTGCTACAATTGAACGAGAAGTTTCCCGCCTGGCTTTGGGGCTTTTTGAGCTGCGCAAATGCAAGCGTTCAACGAACATTTCGACGTCGTAGTGGTTGGCGCTGGCCATGCCGGGTGCGAGGCCGCGATGGCCGCCGCCCGCACGGGCCTCAAGACGGCTCTCTATACCCTCAACGTCGATTTGATCGCACAAATGTCGTGTAACCCGGCGGTCGGTGGTATCGCCAAAGGACACCTCGTCCGCGAAGTGGACGCCCTCGGCGGCATCATGGGCGAGATCACGGACGCGGTCGGAATCCAGTTTCGATTGCTCAATACTTCGCGTGGCCCAGCGGTCTGGTCGCCGCGCGCCCAGTGCGACAAACAGGCCTATCGCCTGAAGATGCGTGAAGTCCTCGAATCGCAGCCCAATCTCAAGATCAAGCAAGCCGAAGTGGCGGATGTGATTGTGGAGAAACAGTCGTTGGTCGATGGTCGTCAGTCGTTCGCAGATTCGGATGAGGATTGTCATTCCGACCGAAGGGAGGAAGCCGTTCTCGCCGACGACCAACGACCATCGACTATCGACCGCATCACCGGCGTCCTTCTCCGCGACGGCCGCCGCGTCTCCGCACAGGCTGTCATCATCACTACCGGGACATTCCTCAACGGACTCATCCACTGCGGCGAGCAACAATACCCCGCCGGCCGTTCCGGCGAACCGGCTGCCGTTCTGCTCGGTGAAGCGCTGAAGAAACTCGGCCTGCGCGGATGCCGTCTGAAGACCGGCACGCCCCCGCGCCTCGACGGCCGCACCATCGACTGGTCCAAATTTGAGGTTCAACCCGGCGACGCCGACCCCACGCCCTTCAGCTTCCGCACCCGCCAGGTCGCACATCACGACAAGCAAGTGCCCTGCTACATCGCCTTCACGACACAGGAAACGCATCGCATCATTCGCGAAAACGTGCACCGCTCGCCGATGTACAGTGGGCAAATTCAATCCATCGGCCCTCGGTATTGCCCCTCCATCGAAGACAAAATCGTCAAGTTTCCCGACAAAGCGACGCACCAGCTTTTCCTCGAGCCCGAGGGCCTGAACACACATGAAATCTACGTCAACGGCATGAGCACATCGCTGCCAATCGATGTACAGCTCGCCATTCTCAAGTCGATCCCGGGACTCGACCAGGCCGAAATGATGCGCCCCGGCTATGCTATTGAATATGACTCCATCGATCCGACGGAACTGAATCGGACGCTGGAGACGAAGAAGATTGCGGGCCTTTTTCTGGCGGGCCAGATCAACGGTACATCGGGTTACGAGGAGGCGGCCTGCCAAGGCATCATGGCGGGGATCAACGCAGCGCTGAAGGTAAAGAACGAGCCGCCGTTGGTGCTCGACCGCACCGAAGCCTACACCGCAATCCTGATCGACGACCTGATCTCCAAAGGCACGAACGAACCCTACCGCATGTTCACGTCGCGCGCGGAGTTCCGCTTGCACCTGCGCATCGACAACGCCGACCGCCGACTGACCCCACACGGCCGCCGCGTAGGCCTGATCTCCGACGAAGCATGGGCTGCCTTCCAAGGCAAACAGCAGCGGATGGAAGGGATGAAGCAATTACTGGATCGCACGAAACTTACGAGCGCCATGCTGGAGCAGATCCAAAGCATCGGCCCAACCCACGTAGGGACAGCCGCCCCCGGCTGTCCGGCGGAGCGAAGCTCCGCAGAAATGCCCACCGACCAACGACTAACGACCAACGACTTCTCTGCCGCTCTCGGCCAGCCGCTATCGCAATTCCTGAAGCGCCCCGAAATCACCATCGACCATCTCGTTTCCGTGCTGCGCGAGCTTGCACCGTCTTTCTTCGACCGTTCCTCTGGCCACCAGCCACTGACCACCGACCACTTGTCCTCCGAGATCCGCAACGAACTCAAATCCATCGAAACCGAAATCAAATATGCCGGCTATCTCGACCAGCAGCAGCGGGCTATTGACCGCCTGAAAAAAGCCGAGCAACGCCACATCCCCGAGTGGTTCGACTACCACTCCATCAGCGGCCTGTCGCGCGAAATGCAGGAGAAGCTGCGCAAGGTGCAGCCGCAGACCATCGGGCAGGCTTCGCGTATTCCCGGAGTCACGCCCGCCGCGGTTTCGCTCATCAACGTCTATATCGAGATTCAAGCGCGCCGGCGGGAACAAGCCGCGACCATTTAAAGGCCAACCGGCACCAACAGGACTAGCGGGCAGCCGCCTTCTCCACCGCGGTCCGCAGCTCCTCATATCTCATCGCCCCCGGATGGTACAGCGCAACCTGGCCGGCGCGATTCAGCACCACCAACGTCGGCGTCGTGCTCGCCCCATAAACATTGAAGTTCTGTTTGCTGAGCGGCACCGGCATATCGAGCAGGGTTGCGTAGTATCGCTGCCGGACCGCCTCGATGTAGTCCCGTTCCTGGGCTGGCGGCGCTTCGTTGCCATAGGCGGCGTATCCGTATATTTGCGTCGGGCCTATGACAACCAACCCCTGCGGCGCGAACTCCTGCCGCAGCCGAGCAATAACTGGCGCCTCGGCCTTGCAGTCGGCGCACCAGTGCGCCCAGAAAAACAGCAGCACCGGCGAACCCTTGAGTGATGCAAGTGTGGGCGGCTTCGGCCCTAGATATTGCGTAGCCTGCAACGCCGGAGCGGGGTGCCCCGCCAGCGACAGTAAATTCAAGTTCTTCTGTAGCCGTGGGCCAATCGAAGTCGTTCCGTAGCGCGCCACCGCCGAATGCAGCAGGCGCACTGCGGCAGCCTGCTGGCCTTTTTCCGCCATACTCTGCGCCAGCACTTCATACGCCGCGCCCAGAGCGATCGGGAGATGCGGTTCGGCGTCCAGTTTGCGTTTGGCGAGCTGCTGCTCGCACAGAGTGCGCGTCTCGGTCGCATAGGAGGTGGCCTTGTCCCATTGCTGGCTCGCCGCCGCCCCGCGCGCCATCCATGACAGTGCCTCTAAGTACTCGGGCGTCACGCCCTGCCGTGACTTGTAACTGGAGAGTTCAGCCTCGGCGGAAGAAAAGGCATTCCGGGACAACTGCGTGCGTACGTCCTCGATCAGATCAGCCTGAGCCGGTGAGGACATGACGAAGACTAGGATACCGCCCACAAACCAACCGAAGTTCCCCACCCAGAGTCTCATAAGTCTATGATGAATCAGGCTTTAGAAAGTTGCAAATCGGGGCACGACCGCCGAGGACAGGGACCGGAGTTACCTAGGTACACGCAGAACTGACTAGCAATGGCTCGCTAAAGTTAGCTATACTATTAAGTGCGTTTGATCTTTGCGGTTGTATGCAGTACCCCGCTCTACAGCGTGACCTGCCTGCACTATCCAACAAGCTCCAGCGCATACTTCAACACAAAAGGAACACGGCACCACCATGGAAACAGGAACAGTAAAGTGGTTTAACGACGCTAAGGGTTACGGGTTTATCAGCCGCCAGAACGGCGAGGACGTGTTTGTGCACTTCTCCGCCATACAGGCCAACGGTTTCCGCAGCCTTCAAGAAGGTCAGCAAGTTCAGTTCGACGTTGTAAAAGGGCCGAAGGGCTGGCAGGCAGAGAACGTCAAGGGCGTCTAAGCCACGGCAAAATTCGACAGTTCCGAAAGAAAGGCGGCCCCAAAGGCCGCCTTTCTTGTTTTGCGCCGTGAGTTCGTTTGCACAGCAACTGTTCGCCCGAAGACTAAGCAGCCTGCTCCGCTTCCTCCACCGTGCCAAAGAACCGGAAGAAGTTGTCCACCCGCGTCACTTCGAGCGCCTGATGAATCCGCTGATTAACGCCCACCAGCCCTAGCGACCGTCCGTCCTTCTGCCGGCTGACGTAGGCTCCCACCAGCGCTCCAATTCCGGCCGAATCGGCCAGCGGAACCGCGGTGAAATCCAGAATCAGGCCGCGCGAGGTGTCAGCGCGGACCTTCGCCTGGAAGCCAAACACGTTGGTCAGCGAAAGTGGTCCCGAAAGGCGCAGAATGCGGATTCCCTCCCGCGACCCGGGAAGCTCTTCAATTTGCAGTGGTTGATCAGGCATGGAGGAAATGTTAACGGCGAATGACAGCGCCATCATTAAAACCGTGTTAATTTTCGGGTACTCCGACTGGCGCCGAACGCCCCTAATCGATATGCTCCCCTTCTTCAAACACTCCCTCACCCTCGGGCAGAACGTCGGTTTCGCCCGCGATCCAGACGTAGAGTGTCGGAAGCAGGAATACGCTCATGACGAGTGCTGCGATCAATCCGCCAACGATGACAATTGCGAAAGGCCGCTGCGAGTCGGAACCGATCGCGTGCGAGAGAGCCGCGGGCAGAAGTCCCAGCGTGGCCACAAGCATGGTCATCATGATCGGGCGAAGCCTTTGGACTGCGCCCTCGACCGCAGCGTCTTCGATGGAATAGCGCCGCACCCGCAACTGGTTGATGTATTCCAGCATAATGACACCCGTCTGCACGCACACGCCAAACAAGGCAAGGAAACCGACGCCGGAGGAAACGCTGAAGTGCGTGCCCGTGATGAGCAGAGCGATCAAGCCTCCAATGGGGGCGACGGCAATGTTGGCCATGATCAGCAGCGTCCACTTATACGACTTGAACATGGTGTAGAGGATGATGAAGATGATGAGAATTGTGATAGGCAGAACGATGAGAAGGCGCGCGTTGGCCCGCTTCTGACTTGCGTATTCTCCTTCCCAATCAAGCGTGTAGCCGAGCGGCAATTTGACCTGATCGTTGACTTTCCTAATCGCTTCTTCCACTGTGCTGCCCAGGTCGCGGCCGCGCACGCTGTATTTGATAGCGATGTAGCGGCGATTGCCTTCGCGATAAATTTCCGAACCACCGTCGGTCACCTTGATGCGACAAAGCTGCGCTAGCGAGACGCGTTCACCGGAGGGGGACAGCAACCGAATATTCTCAATCGCCTCCCGTGTGCTGCGGTATTGCGGGAGATAACGGAGGGTGAGGTCGTAACGTGCCTCGCCTTTAAGGACCTGCGTGAGGGCGCTCCCGCCGACGGCGGTTTGGACCGCATCCTGCACATCGGCGACGTTGATCTGGTAGCGGGCAGCGGCTTCGCGGTCCACGGTCACGTTCAGGTTGGGCTGGCCAAGCACGCGAAAAACGCCCAGATCCTCAACGCCGTCGATCTTGCGCATGACAGCGACGATCTCATCGGCCTTCCCTTCAAGAACCTTCAAGTCGTCGCCGTAGATCTTGGTTGCCAGTTCGCCCTTCACTCCGCTGACGGCCTCTTCCATGTTGTCTTCGATCGGCTGCGAAAAACCCCAAAAGACGCCGGGGATTTTGTCGAGTTCGCGCTGCATGGCCGCAATGAGCTCATCTTTGTTTTCGTGGAAGACCGGGCGCCATTCTTCTTTCGGCTTGAGGTCAACGAAATATTCGGTGTTGAAGAAACCGGTATTGTCCGTTCCATCGTCAGGGCGGCCGACCTGGCTGGTGCATTGCGGAACTTCGGGAAACGAGCAAAGCACGATGCGCGCCTGATTGGCGACGCGAATGCCCTCGTCGGGCCCCGTGCTTGGAGCGAGCGTACCGCGCACCCAGAGCGCGCCTTCGTCCAAATGCGGAAGAAATTCAGATCCGACGAAGCCGCCAAAGGCGAGAACATTCCCCAACACGACACCCAGCACACCAATTCCGACTGTGATCCCGCGGTGGTGAATCGCCCAGCGCACTGCAACCCGATAGCGATCGATCAACCACGTCATGACCGGATTCCGCCACTCACTGGCTCCCTTGGCAAACGCAAAGCTCGAAAGGACGGGAGTAACGACAATCGAGAAGAACAAGGCGCCGAGCAGTGCAAACGCCATGGTCCAGGCCATGGGCTTAAATAGACGCCCTTCCACGCGTTGCAGAGTGAAAATCGGCAGGAAAGCAGTAATCGTGATGACAATGGCGTAGAACACAGGGCGTTGAACTTCGTGCGCGGCGTCGCCGATTTTTTCAATCGGAGTCCTTGTACTCCCGTTTCCGCGGCTTAGAGAGTGCACAATGTTTTCGACAAGTACAATTGCGCCCTCCACGAGCACGCCAAAGTCCAAGGCTCCAATGGACAAAAGGTTCGCGGGAATTTGACTCAAATCCAGGCAAATCGCGGCAAAGAACAGCGAGAACGGAATCGTCGCAGCGACGATGATGGCGCCGCGCACATTGCCCAAGAATAGAAAAAGAATGATTGAGACGAGGATCATTCCTTCTGAAAGGTTGTGAAGAACCGTGTGGCTCGTGTAGTGCACCAGAGTGCTGCGATCGATGAAAGGAACAATCTTTACGCCCGGAGGAAGGATGTGATCGTTAAGCTCCTCGACCTTTTGGTGGATGGCTTCAAGTGCAGCGTCGGCGGTAGTGCCTTTGCGCAAAAGCACGATGCCGGAGACGACATCGTCGTTGTCGATGATTTTGCCGTCTTCATGGTGAATGGCGCGGGCGAACTGGCCGAGCCGGATTTTTGGGCCTTGAGAAACGATGGCAATGTCTTTGACGCGCAGCGGCGTGCCATTTTTGGTGAGAATTACGGTCTCGGCGATGTCCTGGGAGCGGTCCACTAATCCTACGGAACGGACGTTAATTTGCTGCAAGCCCTCCTGGATGAAGCTTCCGCCGGCGTTTGCATTATTGTTGGTGAGTTGTTGCTCGACCTGCGCGAGGCTCAGGCCGTAGGCCACGAGCTTATTCGGGTCAACTCGAACCTGGTACTCGCGAGTAGGGCCGCCAAAGCTGGCGACGTCGACAATGTTCGGTACGGTCTTAAAGCTCTTTTCGACGACCCAGTCTTCCAGGGACTTGAGTTCCATGGGGTCGTACGCGGGGTTTGTGCTGCGCAGCGTGAAGAAGTAAATCTGTCCGACCGGGCTCCAGTCGGTGCCCATTTGCGGGTTGACTCCCGGCGGCAGCGTGACCTGGCTGAGACGTTCGAGGACGCGCTCGCGGTTCCAGGCGTTATCGGATTCGTCGTCGAAAATCAGCTTGATATCCGAGAGTCCAAACAGCGAGAAGGAGCGCAGATGGACGATCTGCGGGATACCATTCATCACGTTCTCAAGCGGAATCGTGACCTGCTGCTCGATCTGTTCGGCCGAAATTCCCGGCCACTGCGTGATGATTTCTACGTAATTATCCGCGACGTCGGGATAGGCCTCGATGGGTAACCGCTTGAAGGAAATAATGCCCCATACGAAGAGGAGCAGCGCCAACCCCACCACGAGCAGCCTGTTATTGAGCGCGAAATCGACGACGCGGCGAATCATCTATTGCTCCGTAGCATCATTGCTCCACCGTGTTCTGCAGCGGCAGCGCGTTCGAGACAACCTGATCGCCCGGTTTGAGTCCACTCACCACTTCCTGCATGTTGCCGGGAAGCATGGCCCCCGTCACGACTTCGAGACGCTTGAAATGGCCCGACCCAATCGGCGCGTACACCCACTCCCGGTCATGCAGGTGAAGAATTGCGGTGGCGGGGATGGCCGCATGCGTTTCCGCCTGCTTCCCGTAGAAGGTCGCAGTAACAAACATGCCGATACGCATCAATCCCGGATTCGCGACTTCAATGCGCACCTTGGCGGTGTGGATAGTGGGATCGAGCGTGGGCAGAATGTTATCAATGCGCCCCTTGAACACCTTGCCGGGATAAGCGTTCAGGTGAATATCCGCGGACTCGCCAACGCGCACGGCGTCGAGCTCGTTCTCGTAAACGTCGCAGACGATCCAAACGTAAGAGAGGTCAGAGATGGTGAACGGATTCGGCCCCGATAGCCCCTGAACACCGGAAGCGGTCGTGACCTGCTGATCGGTAATCACACCCGAGATGGGCGCGACCACATCGACGATACCGGAAGGATGGTCCTTGTCGATGCCGAGAAGATGCAGTTGTTCAGTTGCGGTATCGAGGTCGACTTTCGCGTCGGCCGCGGTCGCCTGCGCCGCCTCGAGAGCGCTCTGGGCGATGGCCCCCTTGCCATACAGAATCTGGGCGCGCTCCAGCTGCTGCCGGGCCAGTCGTTCTTCGTTCACGGCCTTGAGATAGAACTGGTAGGCGCCGGCGACGTCGTTGCTGCGAACGCGCAGCAGGAGCTGGCCTTTCTTCACCTGATCGCCCAAACGCGCCTTGATCTCGACAACGCGGCCCGCAGCCAGTGAGATCACAGGCACGGCGCGCGCGATATCGGGCTGCACCACGCCGGTCACGTTCAAGGCAGGCACGGCTTTATGTTCAACGGCAGTCACCAACGGAAACTGATCGGGATGATCAACCTTGAAATTATTGGAGTCGAGGTCTGGCTCGACCGTGGCCTTGGGCGGCGCTTCGGCCTTGGGATCTCCCTTGCCGCTGCACGACACCAGCAAAACCGACAAAGGCAGGCCGAGAGCGGCGGCTAGAATCATGCCAGCGAATTTGGGTTTCATTGGATCACTTCCTGGCCGACGGCCATATTCAGTTGGGCGGCAGCCGTCAAATATGAGCCCACAAGATTCACATAGTTAAGTTGCACGCTGCGGTAGTCGCTTTCCGCGTTCAGAAAATCGAGGAGTGAAGCGCCGCCGTGCTGGTAGGAGAATTGCACCGTATCCCGGACCCGAACCGACATGTCGAGATACTTGGCCTTGTAGGGCCGCAGCAGGATCAGCGTGCTGTCGAGCGTTGCGTAGCCGGAATCAACATCGCTCAGCACCTGGGCCTCGGCCGCTTCCCGCAATTTCTCCGTGCGCCGGATGTCGAGTTGCGTGCGCAGCTTTTCTCCCTGATTGCGGTCGAAAATACGCAGCGGGATACTGACGCTGACGCCGATGGTGTCAACGGCAAAAGGATTGTTAGTGGACGAGTTGTGGGTATACCAGCCGCTCAGCGTCGGGTCCGTCGAGCCATTGGCGATCGCCAGCTTGTGCTCGGTTTGAGCCTTGTCCACATCCTCAATGGCAGCCCGCAGGTCCGGCCGAGTATCGAGTGCGATCTTCCGGAATTCATCGCGCGGTTGCAGTTGGTCGCTGAAATCATAGCTCCCAGTTACGTCGAATTGCTCGATCGGAGTGCGGTCGTTAAGCAAGGTTAGCAGCTGGATTTTCGCGGTGCGCAGATTCACCTCGGCCGTCTGCACATCCGATTCATACTGCACCCGTTGCAGTTCCAGACGATCAAGATCAATTTGCGCGATATCGCCGGCCTGGAAGCGAGTCCTGCTGATTTCGAGGATATGGTCCCAGTAGGCCAGATTATCTTTCGCCAGTTGCAGCACGGCCTTCGCCTGTAGCGCCGAAACAAAGGCGCCGCGCAGATTGAACAGCAACGTTCTTTCGAGATCGGCGTGGCTCGATTCGGCAATCAGGGTGCCCTTTTTCGCGCTCTCCAGCCGCAGGTGCCGCTTGTGCCGTCGCTCGACAAGTTGGCTGATGCTGGGAGTTTCGAAAGTGCCGGCGAATGGCTTCCATACGCCGTGATTGGGAGCGATTTGCGTGCCGTCCACCGACAGACCGAGATCGGGATTGGGACGAAGGAACGCGGTGATTTCCTGCGCCCTCGATTCCTGAACATTCAGCGTATCGGCTTGCAGAGTGGGGTTGGTCGTTTCGAATTTGTCGCGAATCTGCGGCCACGTATAGCTCTGCTGCTGTGCCAAAGCGAAAGACGCTAACAGCATAATCGAAGCGGCCGGAATGAAATTGTGAAACCTGAACATCTTGCGCTCCACGCACAATGGGAAAAATGAATTGCCCAATTCGTCCGCCTGCAAATTTCTTATGTCCTGATTCGACGAAAGGGTAAACCCAGTGGACTCTTACAGCGAGACTGCAAGTGGGGAAGGAGGAGCACGTCCGGAGGAAACGAAGGCAACGACAGTGCCGAGCGAACGCGGAGGGGAGGAAAGAACTGTGCCCACGTGCTCGAACATTACTTTGAGGGAAGCCGACGCGAGCAGAGTAGGCAGCGAAGCACGATTCAGAGAATGGAGAGCACAGGCACAATGACCGCTGTGGCGGAATCCGCGCTCCGACTCTTCCATGGCCTGACCAACAGCATGGAGATCGTCGCTAGCCGAAACTACCGGGAATAGAAGAACCAGTGAACAACCGAGCGTGCATATGATGACAAACGACGCGCGCGTCCATGGTTCGGACGAAACCCGTCGCCGCCATAGCAGATACGCGGGCAGCAGCAGGGCGAGCCAGCAAAGATTGAGAAAAAGCTCCATTCAATTATGACAACTTCACGGGAAGGGGATCGAACCCCCTCTACCGAAACAACGGACTCAATATTTTCAAGATATCAAAGGATAGCACAGGCATTACAAGTGACTTGGGTACTTGCCGGGAGGCAGAGAGCCTATTGTAAGCTAGCTCGCACACGCTCCTAGAATCGTCCCCGAACATGTGCCCAGCCCAATTCGGCGGAAGCCGTCGCCTTCGCAATATCCGCGCAGAACGACCTCGTCCCCATCTTCCAGAAACCTTCGCTGCTCTCCGCTCGGCAGTGTAATCGGATCCCGGCCGCGCGAAGTCAGTTCGAGCAAGCAACCACGCGCGCTCTTGTCGGCGCCCGAAACCGTGCCACTAGCCAGCAAATCCCCGGCGCGCAGGTTGCAACCATTGCTGGCATGGTGAGTAAGCAGCTGCTCCATCGTCCAGTAGAGATCGCGAAAGTTGCTCCGGCTGAGTACTACGGGATCGAGACCCGCCTCACGCATCCGCGCCGTTAGCAAAGAAACTTCGAGACTAAGGTTGAGCCCACCATACTGTTGGTCGGCGGAATCGAAAAGGTAAGGCAACGGCGCCGGATCGCCTGCCGGTCGGACAAAGGCGGGAACGCGAAACGGAGCGAGTGCTTCCGTTGTCACAACCCAGGGCGACAGCGACGTGGCAAAGCTCTTTGCCAGAAACGGCCCTAGCGGCTGGTATTCCCACGCTTGTATGTCCCGTGCCGACCAGTCATTTACCAGGCAGATTCCGAAAATGTGCTCCTCCGCGTCGGCAATGGAAATTCGTGTTCCGAGCTCATTGCCCATGCTCACAAAAAGTCCGATTTCTAGTTCGTAGTCGAGTGCTTTGCTCGGCCCAAACTGCGGGTCGGCGTCCCCATCCCGTGTTTGTCCCAGCGGACGCCGGATTCCCGTACCGCTCACAACCAGTGACGAAGCGCGGCCGTGATAACCGATGGGAACGTATTTGTAATTCGGCAGCAGCGGATTATCGGGTCGGAACAATTTGCCGACGTTCGTCGCATGAAAGACCGAAGCGTAGAAATCGGTGTAGTCGCCAACCCTCGCTGGCAGAAGCATCTCCACATCGGCCTGCGACACGAGATGGCGCGCAACGGCCTCACGATCCGAAGACGGCGCATCGCGCCGGAGCAGAGCGTGAAGGCGGCGGCGCAAAGCGCGCCGCGGCACGGAGCCGAGTGCCATCAGCGCATTCAACGAAGCGCCTCCCGGACAATCCGCACCACACGCTTCGGCCGCGGCTTTCACGTCTACGTCGACGAGTAAACCTTCGCTTCCGACCCCAGCGACGTCCAAAATTCGGTCGCCGATGGCAACTCCAACCCGCGCGTCAGCGCTCGCATCGCGTCGTCGAAAGACTCCAAACGGCAAATTCTGCACGGCGAATTCCGCCCCGGCGGCATTCGCCGATTCCACCCAGCTCTGCGCTTTAGGATCGTGGGTCTCGTCTACCAAACGTTTCATAGAAGATGGAGAGAGCGTAAGTCGTCGATCGGTTCCGTAAACGAGCATGACCCAAACGAGACCGCGAAGTCCCGGCGGGCCAGAGACACATCACGTGCGCTGAGTCGGTGCCCGCGCCAGATAACTTCATCGGAACCAAACTGGAATACCTCGGCCGCCTGTTCCTTGAGCAATTCGACCGCAACTCCGGTCTCCATGCCCGCGCGTACAAAGGCTGCGGCAAGAAAAACATTCAGGAAGCCGTGCATGATTCCGGAGGGACCGTCGGGCTGATAAGTGAACCCGTGCAGCGAGCGCAGAGGGTGATGCAGGCCCGCTGTCGCCTTGAACGGCACGTCCGCCGCGGCGCACAGCATGATGAATTCGATCACACTCTCAGGCGCGGGAAATTTATCCGCCGTTTCACCACCTGTCCGAATCTTGGCGCGCTGTCCGCAGAAAGCTACCGCCGCAACGCAGTCACGCACCGCTCCGGACGCGCTTTTGCCCAGCGTTGCTTCACCGGGCATTGCGCCACTGGACCAAGGAATTTCAAAATACGTCTCCAGCTCAGGCGGGATAATTCGAGAAAGCCGCTCGATCTCCTCCGAGCTTGTAACCCGCACCTCCACCGACTCGATTTTCCGCTCGTTTGGCAATCGTTCGGCCGCTCCGCGCGCATTGAAATCGTGAATGCGGACAAGGTCGGCGGCTACATCCGTGCCGAGCAAGGCCGACACGCCCCAACGCGATTGCCGCTCCGCTCCGGAACCCGGCAGCCGAACGAGCACATCCTCAAACTCGCCGAGTCGCGCCGCCGGAACAATGAAACGCCCGAGCATCCAATTGAATTCTGACCGCGAATATAAGTAGTAATTCGCTACCGCCGGCGCCATCCCCAGCGATGCAGGCGGGAATAGCCCCGCGTAGTCGATCAGATTTCGCAGCAATACTACGACCGACTCCGTCGCGCTTACCGCACTTCCCGTCGTCTCCTGCGACTTGACCTCCATCCAGCTACCCTTCAGCTCCATCGAACTTCTTCCGCAGCCCCTGCCAGCACTCGAAATATTGATGATCGAGCTCCGAAGTCTCCAGCGCGAAGCGCGTCGGACGGCACACAAAGCGCGTTTCGAACATGAACGCCAGCGTGTCTTTGATGGCAACCGGCTTCAGTTCCGCTTTGCTGGCCTTTTCAAACGTCTCAGTGTCAGGTCCGTGACCGGCCATGCAGTTGTGCAGGCTCGCACCCCCGGGCACGAAACCCTCCACCTTGGCATCGTACTCCCCGCAGATCAGCCCCATGAACTCACTCATGAAATTGCGATGAAACCACGGTGGGCGGAACGTGTGTTCGGCCACCATCCAGCGCGGCGGGAAGATCACAAAATCCAGATTCGCCGTTCCCGCAATCTCCGACGGCGAAGTCAGTACCGTGTAAATCGAAGGATCGGGATGGTCGAAGCTCACCGTGTTGATGCAATTGAAATTGGCCAGGTTGTATTTATAGGGGACGTAATTCCCGTGCCAGGCAACCACATTCAACGGAGAATGATCGATCACCGCTTGCCAGAGGCGGCCCTGAAACTTGGTCACAATCCGGTAATCGCCGTCACGATCTTCAAAAGCAGCAACAGGAGCCAGAAAATCGCGCGGATTCGCAAGTCCGTTGGCGCCAATCGGACCGAGATCGGGCAACCGCAGTAACCCTCCGTAGTTTTCACAAATGTATCCGCGCGCCGTCGTATCCAGCAGTTCCACACGAAAGCGAATGCCCCGCTGAATCACCGCAATCTCGCCGGGCCCGGCTTCCAGAATCCCCATCTCCGTATGCAGTAGCAGACGCCCCATCTGCGGCACGATCAGCATCTCACCATCCGCGTTGTAGAAAAAACGATCCGTCATCGATGTATTCGCGACGTAGATGTGAATTCCAACGCCCGAATGCGTGTGCGTATTGCCATTGCCAGCTATGGTGATCATGCCGTCAACAAAATCGCTGCGTTCCGCTGGAATCGGAATCGGAGCCCAGCGCAACTGGTTCGGCGGCGCAGGCACTTCGTCAAACGGCGCGCTGCGCAACTTCCTCGACTCGATGGGCTCAAACGGCTTGTGCGCTACCGAAGGCCTGATGCGATAGAGCCATGTGCGACGATTGGCGACGCGCGGCGCTGTGAATGGAGTTCCACTCAACTGCTCGGCGTATAAACCGTGTGCCACCTTCTGCGGTGAGTTTTGTCCGCGCGGCAGTGTACCGGCAACGGCCTCGCTGGCAAATTCGTTCCCGAACCCCGACTGGTATTGGACCGTCGTCGCCTTGTCTG
>Ga0074044_10000424_pt1 | contig 41735 bp, 49 predicted proteins | sample BogForMeECP23OM1_FD_94443 | JGI IMG/M metagenome (GOLD analysis project Ga0074044, IMG submission 94443) | Bog forest soil microbial communities from Calvert Island, British Columbia, Canada - Bog Forest MetaG ECP23OM1 | ecosystem: Environmental > Terrestrial > Soil > Wetlands ...
AACTCCTGACGCCTAAGCTCCAGCAGTTGCCGTTCCGAGTTGGGAAGGAAATACAGGAGATCATCATGCGTGCGGATGAACTCACCGCGCGACTTGAATTCACTCTCGACCAGATCCGCGATGCGCCGTTTCTTGTCGAAATTGTGCAGACCTCTTTCGATCGCGATTTCGCGCACCGCACGAGCCAGCGCACTTGGTTCGTCGAGCGAGATTCGATCCGCGCCGACGCTCGGCTTGGAGGAGGTCACGGTGCGGTTTGATTGGCCCCGGCGTTTGCCGCCGCGCTCAGTTACCGCGATCTCTTTTGTTGTGTGTGTCGACTGTCGCGAGCGCGTTCCGTGTTTTTCGTCCATCTCATTTCCTCTTTCTTGACACCGACCTTTAGGGGCCCTGATGCTGAAAAAATCGGGAAGTGTGAGATTGGATCGAAAATAATTGGTGGAGACTCAACTATACGGCAGACATGCAGATGAGATCAATCAGGATCGGAACGCAAAACGATCAAGCGGCGAGCGAGGGTGCTTTTTGCAAAAGAGACCCGCAGCGTCGATCAGGTGCCGGAGGAACGTCTTGACGGCGAGCGGCCGGCGGCGAAACTCGCACAGCATTATGCGCAAAATTGAGCGATCAAGCGGCCTTAAATCACCGCACTCGGATTTCATCGGCGCGGCTGCGCGCCTGCCAGAGGTCATAGGCCATTTGCATTCCCAGCCAAGTCTCCGGACTGGAGCCGAAGGCCTTGGAACGCCGGATCGCCATTTCGACCGAGACGCCGGCTCTTTCACTTACAAGGTCCGACAGAGCCTGCCGTGTGACGCCCAAAGCCTTCGCGGCTTCCGTCACCGAAAGGCCCAAAGGCTTGAGACACTGCCGCCGGACGATGCCGCCCGGATGCGGCGGATTGTGCATAGCCATAGAGTTCGCCTCTTAATGATAGTCGGCATAATCGACATCGACGGCGTGACCATCCTCGAAGCGCAATGTCACTCGCCAATTCCCCGACACTGAAACTGCATAATTCCCTTTCAGGACTCCCTTCAATGCGTGGAGCCGGAAGCCCGGCAGGTCCATATCCCGAGATGTTCGGCTCCGCTCCAGGACCGCGAGAATGTCACGAAGTTTCTCGACATGTTCCGGCGCCACACGCTTGGCCGTTCGCCCATCAGATAATACCTACTCCGCTGCGAAGTATCATGTCTCCGGATTTGACATGCGCCTGTAGCCACGCGAGCCTGACTGTCCTTCCCATTCACTGAAACTTGAAGGGCAACCGCGGAAATGATATCATGATATCAAGGTCGGTAAATCCCCATGGCTCAGCTCGTCGTCAGAAACCTCGAAGAAGGCGTCAAGGCTCGACTCCAACGTCAGGCAAATCGTCACGGCCACAGCATGGAGCAAGAAGTGCGCGATATTCTCCGCAATGCCGTGAGGGCTGAGGAACGCGCCGCCGCTCCGCTCGGCAGCCGCCTGCGGCAGCGCTTCGCGCGCATCGGCCTGGACGAGGACATACCGGAACTCCACGGGCAGAAGGCGCGGCCGATGGTCTTCGAGAGATGATCGTTCTCGACACCAACGTCCTCTCGGCACTGATGCGACGCGAGGCTGATCCGGCCGTCGTTGCCTGGCTCGACCTCCAACCGTCCGAATCAGTCTGGACTACGGCGGTGACCGTCTTCGAGATCCGCTTCGGTCTAGAGCTGCTCGCGCCCGGACGGCGCAGACGGCAGCTCGAGCACGCTTTCAGTCGCGTTCTCGATGAGGATTTCCAGGGGCGAATCCTCCCCTTCGACCACGAGGCGGCCCACGAAGCGGCAAGTCGCGCCGCAGAGCGGCGGGCAGTCGGGAAGCCGGTCGACTTCCGCGACATAGAGATCGCAGGGATCGTCTCCGCGAGGCGGGCGACACTCGCCACCCGTAACGCTCGTCACTTTCAGGATCTCAGGATTGAGTTGGTCGACCCTTGGGCACGGCGTTAGAGCGAATCCGAGGTGTCCTATGAAGAAGCGCACGAAAAAGCCCGGAACCTTCAAAACGGGAAGCTTTCGGGAATTCAAAGAATTCACGCTCGCCGTCGTGCGAGGCCAGCGCAAAATAGACCCGACCGAGCCAAAAATCTGGGTCGAATCGGCCAATCCTTCCGAGAAGAGAGCCACGCTGGTTCAGTTCCAGTCGCTCGAAGCCGGTGCGAAGCTTCTGTCGCCGAAGAACCGCGCTCTGTTGCGCCTGATCGCAGACCGGCAACCGAAATCGGTAAGCGAGCTCGCCACCCTGACCCGCCGCGCCGAACAGAACCTCCTGCGGACGCTACACAAGCTGTCGGAAGCAGGTCTCGTACGCCTCGATAGAGGCGAGGGCCGCGCCTACCAGCCTGTAGTTACAGCGCGAAAAGTCCATTTCGAAATCGACCTTCTCGGCTGAACCAGACCCGCCTTGACTCTGCGGGCTACGATCGCCCACACCGGAGCGGTGGCGCGGGCGGCTGCTGAACATCGACATAGTTCGGATGACTGCTCGGAAGGTTGTGATTTCGCTCCGCTTCCTGATCTGTCATAGGGGATTTCCGCGGGGATCATGCAGCGCGCAGCCGCACGCGTCGGTTACCAAAGCTGGCGACGACTTCGAGCTCGCCACCGAGAGCGGCCACGTACCTTTGCAGAGTGGAGAGGCGGTAGTCCGAACGGCTTTCGAGCCGTGATATCTCCGACTGAGCCTTCTTGAGGGCTTCCGCTAACTCCTCCTGTGTCTTGCCTGCGGCCTCACGGAGTTCCCTGAGATCCATTTCGAGCAGTTCGTCCTCTACCGCGCGGTCGATCTCTTTCAGCTTCTGCGGAGAGAACTTCCGCGCCCGGATGTCACGCCACCGCTTGGTCTTCATTTTCTCTTCTCCTCTTTCTCCAGCTTGGTGAGGTATTCGGCCCATATCTGCTCCGCAAGCGGCACGAATGTTTCATAGAACCGGTCATCCCCGGTTTTGTCTCCGCCCAGGAGCAGCACTGCCCGGCGCAGCGGGTCGAACGCATAAAACACGCGCAAGGGCTGCCCGCCTGATTGAACCCTAAGTTCGCGTAGCGCTTGCGATCCCTTAATCTCGCTGCTGTAGGGGAAGCCGAGCGCCACGCCCTTTTCCTCAAGAAGGCCAACCACGCGAGCGACCCTCTCAGCCTCTTTCTCGGCCAGCGCCAGGAACCAGGCCTCGAATTCCTCAGTTCCCTCAACTTCAACCATCTCCACCGTCCGTTTTGACTATGCTCTCAATAGCATATGCTGTCAACCGCATCGGAACTAAAACTTGCTAGCCACTGCTGATGATACACATCTTAGCGTTGGTACTTTGAATATTAGAGTCGACCCGCAGACCGCCGCCTTTATTGAGCGAGTTGCGTTCGAGGAAGAATCGTTGCGCCCAAAATGGGCACATAGTAGGTTCGACGTATGCGGATCATTGCCCGGCGAACCTTGCGAGAGTTTGTGGAGTCTCTCGCCGGGCACAAGGATCAGCCGGCGGTGAAAGCCGCCTTGGATGCTTGGTTCGATGAGGCGAAGAAGGCGCGCTGGACAAGCACGGCCGAGGTGAAGCGGTCCTATGCCACCGCGAGCATCGTGACGGCCGAGCGCATCGTTTTCAACGTGAAGGGCAACGCATACCGGTTGGTCGTGGCGGTCGATTTCGAGAAGAGTATTGTCTGGATCAAATGGATCGGGACGCACAAGGACTACGACCGGATCGACGTGACAGAGGTGGAACATGACGAATGAGCTGAAGCCAATTCGCACGAAGGCGGACTACGAGAAGGCCCTGTCCGATGTCGAGCGTCTTTGGGGTGCGAAGAGCGGCACGCCGAAGGGCGACCGTCTCGATGTGCTGGCAACGCTGATCGATGCCTATGAGGCCGAGCATTATCCGATGGAGGCGCCCGATCCGGTCGAGGCGATCAAGTTCCGCATGGAGCAGCAAGGCCTCTCTCGCAAGGACCTGGAACCTCTCATCGGAACGCGAACGCGCGTTGCGGAGGTTTTGAACCGCAAGCGCAGCCTGTCGATTGGCATGATCCGACGCCTGCATGATCGTCTCGGCATTTCGGCCGAGGTGCTGATCCGCCCAGCGCAGAAAGAGAATGCGGCGTGATCATCGCTGAGCAAGAAATTTCGGACCGTCCTTTGTATCCCCGAATGTGCCCGCACCCGAGCGCGGCGGCGGTCTCGATGAATTACGCCGCTTCCTCAACGTCGACCACCAGGGCTGGACTCTGATCAAGGCCTTTCTGGTCGCGGCCTTGCGTCCCTGCGTGCCCTGCCCTATCCTGGTCGCCAAGGGCGAGCAGGGAGCGGGCAAGACCACCGCGTGCAGAATAATCAGCGCGCTGATTGACCCGCGCACCGGCGCACTGCGGGGCGTACCCCGGATGTCGGTCTTGTCGAAATCGTCGCCCTTGAACAAGAGCGCCCTGCGGTGGTTCTTGGCCACGGCGTAGGTAAAGCAATCACCGAGGTTGAGCTGCGCAGGATGGCGAATTACGTTCGCCCCAGCCGACCCTCGCCTTCCGCTCATCTTTCAGCTCGCACGATTCAGGCAGACCGCGAGCGCATTGAACCCGCCGCTAAATTCTCTCAGATCACCACGATGCCGCCTTATGGCTTTGTATTACATGCCGTGATACACATTCGCTACATGGGCGCCTTGAATGTCAGAGTCGACCCGCAGACCGCCGCCTTTATTGAGCGAGTCGCGCGGGAGAGCGGACTGACCAAGTCCGAAGTGGTGCGCCAGGCGCTGGCGACCCTGCGCGAGCAAGGGGCGCGAGCCGCAGCCGCTACGCCCTCCGAGGCGATGGCTCACCTGATCGGCTCTGGGGATAGCGGTGGGATGCGCCTGTCAGAGCGCACCGGCGAGCGGTTCGCACGACTGCTGCGAGAAAAGAAACATGCCAACCGTACTGGTCGACGCCGGTCCACTCGTCGCGCTGATTGACCGAAGCGACCCCTATCATCAGCGGTGCGTCGCCGCGCTCGCGACCGTTCGCGAGCCGCTGGGCACTGTCTGGCCCGCATTTACGGAAGCGATGTATCTCTTGCGGACCGATGCGCAAGACCAGCGCGCGCTATGGGACATGATCAACGTGGGTGGCGTGAAGTTCGTGGAGATCGGTCACGAAGATTGTCCCCGCATGCGCGAGCTGATGTGGAAGTACCGCGACCTGCCGATGGACCTCGCGGATGCCGCGTTGGTGCGGGTTGCCGAGCGCGAGGGCCTGCGGCGCATCTTTACTATCGACCGGCAAGACTTCGAAATTTATCGACCGCATCGCTTGGGACGGTTCGAGATCCTTCCCTGACCGAAACCCGTTCGCTCTGCGTGTTTTAACGCCTTAGGGGTGAAGACGTTGTTTCTTCCTAGTAAGCGATGTGACGCGTCCTAACTCGACGCGTGCCCGGCTGGGCGAACTAGCGGCTAGATCGTTGGACGAATTCGAGCCGGTTCCCCCACGGATCGCGCACGAAGAAGCGCTCCTGCCCGGGAAATCGATTGCCCGCGGTTATTTCGACACCGGCGTCTCGAGGCGGTGGCGAAGGGCTTCAAGATTGGCGACGCGAAAGGCCGGATGGCGACGCGACGCCTTGTTCACCACCGACGCGTCCTTCTCGGTGGTCAGATGGAGCTGCTGGAGGCCGCATTGGTACCATGCGCCGGGGCGGCCGCTGTCGGTGTTGGCGGGACGTTCGAGCGGTTCGAGCCCAAGCAACTCCCCGTAAAATGCGCGCGCCTTCACCAGTGCGTCGTCGCCGGCGTCGATCGGGAGGTTTACGTGATCGAGTCCGACAATCAGGCTCATCGGCGGTCTCCGTCGCGTCTGCTTGGTCGATTTGATCTTTTGCCCGGGACTGCTGCGTGTCAATTGCCTTAAGCGCGCGTCGCGCGCGTGATATACGGTTGTGCATCCGACACTCGTGAATTTCCGGTTGCTTCAAAAGCTCGCGACCGCGGCCTGCGCACTGGCCGGGATTTACCTGCTCTCGATCCTCGTGACGGGCGGCTACGCGGTGAATTTAGCGGGCGTCAAGTTCGACGCCTACAAGCTATGGCCCGCGATCGTCGCGACTCTCGGATTCGCGCTGCTGCGGATGATCTTCCGACACGGTTCGATCGAAGGCGCTTTCAGGTCGAGTCCCGGCTTCGTAGTCTTCTCGGTTGCGCTAATCGTATTTCTCGCCAACGGCCGCACGATTTCCGGTGGCGATTCGGTGCCCGCGAAATATCTGCCGCTGAGTATCCTCGGACACGGCAATTTCTATCTCGATCAGTTGAAGACGCCCGGCGCGACAAAAATCCCCTACTACCTGCGCGAGAGCGCTGGGCATTACGTGTCCGACTATCCGGTCGGCGCCGCGCTGATGGCGTTGCCATTCTATGCGCCGTCGGTCGTGTGCGGCGTGAGCCCGAGCAGCCGGATATTCTCCGAGTTCGAGAAAGTCTCCGCGGCTACGATCGTGGCGCTCTCCGCCCTGCTCCTTTACCTGGCCGCCGCGCGCGTGACCGCGAACTGGATGGCGATGCTCCTGACGCTGATCTACTCGTTGGGCACCAGCAGTTTAAGCGTCAGCAGCCAGGCGCTGTGGCAGCATGGTCCCGCCGCGCTCGCACTCGCAGCCGCGATCTATTGCCTGGTGCGCGCCCGCGACGATCCACGCTGGGCGGGATACGCGGGACTGCCGCTGGCATTCGAGGTGATTACCCGCCCCGTCGATGCGCTCATCGCGGCGCCGCTCGCCCTGTATGTGCTGGTGAGCTATCGGCGCGAGATTTGGACGTTCATCGCAGCCGCGACCCCGCCGCTTCTGTTTCAACTGTGGTACAACGCCGCCTACTTCGGCACACCGTTTCGAATCCAATTTTTCACGCAGCCGACTTCGGCGGGCGGCCAGCGCGTGCCATCCGGCGGATTTTGGGCCACTCCGCTCGCGGATGGATTGGCCGCGTTGGTACTCAGTCCCGGCCGCGGACTGCTCTTCTACTCGCCGATTTTCGCTCTCGCATTCATCGGCTTGGCGCTGGCGTGGCGACGAAATGGCGACGTGCTGCTGCGCTACTTGGGCGTCGGCGCGATCTTGAGCATCTTGATCGTCGCGAAATGGCATCAATCATCAGGCGGCGAGTCTTTCGGTCCGCGACTGCTTGCGGATCTCACGCCGATAATGGCGTTCGCACTATTTCCGCTCGCGGATTCCATCCGCAATCGCCGCGCGCTTGCCGCAGCGTTCGCGATGCTCGCTGCATGGTCGATAACCGCCAACTCGTTCGGCGCGTTTATCAGCTATCGAGGATGGAACAACTGGGCGCTCGCCGATCCTGACACGCGGCTGTGGTTGTGGAGCGACAATCCGGTAGTCGATCCGCTGCGATCGACCTTCGACTCGATCAGAATCGCGCTGGGTCACCGTTCGACGAGCCGCAACGCGCCCGACCTGCTCGACGCCCGCTTCGTCGTGCTCGCTCCGCTTCCGATTGACGCCGCGCCAGGAGCGCGCGTTCGCGTTTCGTTGCGCGCAACCAACACCGGCAAAGCCGTATGGCTCACGGGGCGTTCACCCGATGAACGCGGTGCGGTCAGCCTCGGATGGAAATGGAAGCACGAAGGAAAAGCGGTGGGAGACAATGAAACTCGCCGCGAACTTCATTTGAGCGTCTTTCCGGGCGATTCGATGGACCTCGAGGCGTCAACATTCGCCCCTGACGCGCCCGGGCGCTATGAGCTCGAGATTTCGCTCGCGACTGAAATCAGGAACCAGACTTGGCGCTCGATAGGCCAGCCCTTGAGTGTCCCGGTAACGGTCGCGCCATCCGAGGCAGCGTCCGGCAGCGCGCCGTAACTGCCAAGTCAGATCAAATCTCGCGTCCGAGCGCCAATCATTTAATGGGGCTGGCCGGCGGCGGCGGTGACGGGCTAGAGCCGTTAAACGCTCCAGCCGCAGCCGCTATACCCACACCGGCGCCGCCCACCAAGCCTACTCCGAGCGCCGTCGCACCGAGGGTGCCCAAGCCTCCCGCTCCCGCGCTCACCTCGACGAATGCACAGCATGCGACCGTGATGTGTTGACCGGCGGTGACGTCCCGGCACTCGGTCGTGCATTTCAGCTGACTCCCCCCATTGCACACCTGCACCGTGCCGTCCTGGACAGCGACGTCAGTGAACATAAGGCAATTCGGGTATGCCGATTGCGGTTGATCGCTGAAAGTCTCGCTCCAACCGGTTCCGCGAACCGCTCCGACGGAGTTGGGCGTGTTCACTTCAAATGTCGTGGAGCTGCCGCGCATCGCGCCGACGATTAGAGAGTGCACGCTGCCTTGCAGCAGCCCGACCTTGCTCGGCGCACCGACTCCGTTCACCAGCGTGCTGTCATCTATCGTCAGCGTTGACGAGGCGCCCAATTGCAGGGAACTGTTATCAACCATGCTGATCGTCAGCGATGCGCCCGGCCCCGTCACGATCTGATCGTGCAGCATGACCGGCATGTTCGCCGCTGCCCCGATGGTCGCGCCAGTGCGCGCGACAGTCGCCGAGCCTGTAATTTGCGTGATCGTGCCGACGGTGTTTTGCGCGTGCGCAGCCGGGACCGCCGCCACAATCGTCAGCATCGCCAGCCCGAACAGCGCCGCAATTCGCAAGGGACTCATTCTGCCTCTGCCTCTACTCATTGCCCCTTTCCTTCTTCGCTGCCGATTCGTGCCGCACTATGGCATACCACCAATCTTGACGAAAACCTCTCATCCACTCCGTTCAATTTGAGCGATTCCCGACTCCTGGTGCAACAGCGCGTGAAAAAGTCATTCCGCACGCCTAAAGAGTTCGCGGATGACCATAGCAATAAAAACCGCTAAATCAAAGAGCTCGTATCGCTTTCCGGCGTCGGTGAGGAGCGCCGATCAGAGTCGACCCGCTCATGCGCCGACGCTGCCGCCTTGCGGATCATATTGGCGCTGGGGATGCCGGTTTTGGCGAACGATTTCTCGCAGTCCGCGGTCGAAGGGCCGCGCATGTTGCCCTCCATATACGCGAGGCCCGGGCATCGGCTGCATCCGCTGGAATGCACGCAAGTTGAACACACCGGCAAGTCACGCGTTCGGATCGACCGGACTTCCTTGAGCTGCGGCGAGTTCTTCCAGATGTCGATGAACTTCTGCCGGCGGACGTTGCCGCTCGGCAGCGGGAATTGCACGCAGGGATAAACGTCGCCGTAGGGCGAGACGTAGCAGGCGCTATGGCCCGCGCTGCACGAGATGTTATCCAGACTGTCCTCGCCGGCTCCGGGAGCGACCACGATGAATTCGTTTTCGTCCTTCTCCGCGGTGATGGTTTTGTCATGCATTATTTCGCGCAGGTCACCTGGGTCGATGTTCAAGCGCAGCAGCGAGCGGTCGCCGTTGATATGCGGCGTGATGGTGGGATCGATGGTGAAATGCGCGCCAAGCTCGGCGGCGAGCTTCTGCACGCCGGGATAATCCCATCGAGTCTGTTTCATGACGACGTTGGCGATCGTGACCTTGAGCCCCTGCGACACCAGGAAGCGAATCGCGTCGAGCGAGCGAGCGAGCGAGCCCTTCACTTTGGTGATCGCGTCGTGAACCTCGGGGCGATGGGAGTAGATGCTGACCTGAAGGGTCTCGACGCCGAGTTCGCGAATCTGGGCGGCTTCTTTTTCCCGAATCAGGATCGCGTTGGTCTTGAGCTTGACGTTGAAAGTGAGCTCGCGCGCGCGGCGGATGATCGCGAACAGGTCGCGGCGCAGCAGCGGCTCGCCGCCGCTGATCGTCAGAAAGAAGACCCCCGCGTCGGCCATCTGCTGGAGCAGATCGTAAATTTCATCGAGAGTCAGCTCGCCCAGGTCGTCGTGATCGAGGTAGCAATGCACGCATCGCTCGTTGCAGCGCCAGGTAACATCGAGGTGAACGCCGAGCGGGATTTCGAGCTGGATCGCCTTGGAGTTGAGGTTTTCGAGGATAGTGCTCATGCGGGCTCCGTAATAATCGGATGGTCGGCGAGCAGCAGGATTCCTTCCTTCGCAAGTTCCTCGACCAGCTCCAGCGCGTCCCGGTAGGCGGTATCGGGGTCCACTTCGAATTCCGTAACGACTTTGTTCGCGACAATCTCCCGAAGCGGCGTGGAGCCGTCGGCGGCGCTCCAAATCGCGCTCGCGGTGGGGTTAAGGCTGAACACGCGCGAGTCCTTGACCGCCATGATGACCATCTCGTCGGCCATCATTCGCGCCGCGATGTCACGGCTCGGCTTGATGTATTTTTCGCTCATTCGATCAGGTTCCAGACCTCGACATCGGGCCGAAAGGTCAATTCGTAAATTGGCACCCGCGACACGAAGTCGCACGCCGAGCGAAATAACTGTTCGACCCGGCATGCGTCGTCGGCGAAAAACAAAATGTTGCGCAGCAAGCGCCGCGCCGCATCTGCCGGTCCGATCCGGCTCGCATGATTGTGCCGTCCTTGCACGAGTAAGTACAGCCCCGCAATCGGCGCCGAGATATTTTCCCCCGCCTTGCCGAGCTCGCCCGCGAACGGAGTGCCGAAGGCCTGGTAGCCGTTTTCGTTGCCGGCCCGGCACACGTACGAAATCTCGTCGGTAAGGAGCGTCACGTCGGGCGGCGCGAGGCGCGAAATCGTGGTCTTGCCCGCGCCGGATACTCCCGAAAAAAGAAACGCGCGGGCGTTGCGCACGGCGCTGGCCGAATGCACCAAAAATCCCCCGCGCTCCGCCAACACCAGGCTATGCACGATGCGCATGACGGAGTCGATCGCGTATGGATAGGAGGCCTGACGCACGCATCCCCGCAGGCTCGCGGGATCCCAAGCCGCGCGAAAATCGCCCCGACTGATCATCCAGCGACCGTCGGCGTAGCGCACTTCGAGGTCTTTGTCGGGGTCGGCGCTGTCATCTACCGATGCGACCACGTCCACATCGAGCCGGATGCCACCGCCAGCAGGCTCGGTCACGAACCCGGCGTATCGATCCTCGAGCATCGCGATGAAGCCGCGATTGGCGGACCTGATTGCGATCGGCAGGCCGCCGATGACGACCGAAGTCAGGTAGCCGTCACGGTTGTTCAGGCGCGGCATCGCATTTCCGAGGTTGTCCATGACCGACGGCGGATGGAGTGAATCTTCAAGGCCGCCCGCCGGATGAAATCAGAGTGGCGGATTCCAAATGAGAGCAGCTTGCGGGCGGGTGACGAAGAGATCGGAACTTCGCGCCCGCCGCGACTCACCGATGCAACTGTACCGAGGATTTCCGAGGCCGCCACCGGCGGATCGGACTTGATTGCGGCGTCGCCACGCGTAATCAACCGGGGGACTCTGGAGTCATCCACCCGGCCGACAAGTCGATGCGTGCATAGCCGCCCATCGCGGACGAAGAGGATCAAATCCCCTCGCGATGGCTCTGTGAACCCGAGCGCGCGTACCATCAATTCGTCGCCAGGCCAGAGCGCAGGAACCATGCTGCTGCCAGCGACCCGGTCGCGCACCTCATGGCCGGCGCGGATGGAACCGGCGGCGAGTTCGCATCCGATGCGGTCGAGGTTGCTGGTTCCTGCTTCCAATCAGCGCCGCCGGTTTATAGTCCTGATTGAGCGGCCTGTACCGCGCAACCGCCGGTGCCTCCAGTGCAAGCCTGATTGCTCAGCGTGGAAAAATAGACTTGGGAAGCACCCGTTGGGCTGGTGGCGTCATTGTCGACCACGATCCCGCTGGAGCCGCCCGCTGACGCCAAGCCGGCGACGTTGGTGACGTCAGTGACCGGTGTTGCGGTGGTGGCATTGAATGAATAGATGCAAGCGCCCGAACAGGTGTTGAGATTCCCACCGCCTTGAACGCTCATGAAGAGCCAGTCCGTTGATTCCGAACTGTTATAGAACTCGGTAACCGGGGAGCACGTTGAGGCACTGGCCAGGGCTTTGACGAGTGTAGAGGAAACCTCGGCCCCGGCTGTGAGCTCTACTTGATAAAGCGTGGGGGCTCCCCCAGTGTTCCCGCAGACGTAGAGGTTCCCCGTACTGTTGGCGCTGGTGAACCATTTCTCATCGAAGGCGCCGGCGTAAAGCGCCACACCGGACGTCGCCGCGGATGTCCCCACAGTAACCTGGGTTGGGACGGCCGGGGGTGCCGCGGGGGTACCGGTGACATCGCTGGTGGGGAATTCGTCAACCACGCTGTTAGTTGAGCCGTCGTTCCCTTCAAACACGTAGACTTCGCCGGCACTCGAGTCCACGATCGGGGCGTCGACAGCCATTGCGGTAGTTCCAGAGGGACCAAGCGTGGGTGAGTTGGTGATAGCAGCAGTGGCTGCAACGACCGCGTGGATCCTGCCGCCATTCATATGGCCATCATACAGACTGGTTATGAAGACATTCCCGGAGGTTGAATCATAGACGGGGCTGGCGAGTGGTGCCGAGGCAACAAGCGCCGGCCACCCTCCCGTGGTCGTCTCGGCGGGAGTTCCGGTGAGGAACGCGTTGGTGAACTTGTGCAAGTAGCTGGAAGCACCGGTAGTTAAAGGATCATCGCCTACATACAGCGTGTCCGCGCCCGCAATGGAGTTGTAAAACGGCCCTGAAGTCGTGTCGTTATGACTGAGGTCGAAGGTGATTCTAGTCATGCAGGGTGCGGTACAAGTGCGGTAGTTCGCCGGGGTCACATTGTTGGTCGCCGTGTCCAGCTGAACCAGGGAGGAGTTGCTCTTCCACTTGAGCAGAACCAGGCTGGCGACACCGCTCGAATTACTCTGGACGAACGCCAGCTGCGAGCCGTCGCTGGAAAGCGTCGTCGAGGTAACAATCGTGCTGCCATCATTGGTGGTGCTGCCCTGAGGGTAGGAGGTGTTGTACTGCCAATAAACCGAGGGCACGGTACCAGTGCAGCCGCTATAAAGGTTGTCGTAAGCAACGATGGTCGCTTGCGGGTCCGTACCGCCGGCGAGAGTCCCGCCGCTCCACGTGAAGTTGCTTTGATTGGTGGCGAGCGTGATGGAATTGCCTCCGGTTCCGGGCGTGTTCGCGGTGACCGTCACGGTGGCGCTGGTGCCGCCGCCATTTGAGGCAGTGACGACGTTGCTCGGGGGGTTGTTACGATTGATCGCCGAGACGAGATTCGTAGCATCGCTCACTGCGCCGCCGCCGACCTGGAAGTTTGATCCCGTATTGCTGGCGGTGTTCCCGTTGTTCCCGCCCGACACAGTGATGTTGCCGGCATTACCGTTAGCCGCGGTCAATGTGAAATTGCCCCCCGCGCCTACTCCTTTCGAGGTCAGGGAGACTACGTTGGTGGCCTGGGTCGAAGTCGCGCTCGCGTTAGCAACTGTGCCGCTGCCGTAGCATGCAGAACCGCTGGGGCTGTTGCACGTTGCGGTGTGGTTGATCGCCGCATTAAGATTAATCGCCGTATCAGTCTCGTTCGTGGTACCACTGAAGTGGCTGGTCACCAATGAGACTTGATTGGTTCCGGGAGTGCCCGTGGTGAACGTATAGGTGGTGCTACCGACTGTTACGCTGTTAGTTCCCGACCAGCTGGACGGATTATTCCCGATCGTAATCGTACCGGTTGCGGTAACGTTGGCGCTGGCCGTCAAAGCCGTCCCATCCACCGTCGCAGTCTGTCCGTTGGTGGGATCGCCGGTGTAAGTTCCGGTGCCCGTGGCCGCGGCGCCTGCCGCTCCCGCCAAGCCGGTGTTGAAGACGACGAAGTCAGGGGGACCCGGACTGGCGCAGTTCGCGTTGGTGCTGCCGAACGAATATTTCGCGGGGTACACTCCGGCACCGACCTTTGCACCGGAGCCCATATTTTCGCTCCAGTCTTTCTTTATTTGACCTTCCTTGTGGCCCGGTGGCGGCGGTGGCGGAGGTGGCCATGGCCACTGAAATTGGCCGCCGCCCGACGGCTTGACGCCGGCCGCAATCGAGTCGTCGGACTCCGGCAGGCTGCGCCGAATCTGGTGCAGCCAGTAGCGCGGGTCCTGCTGAACTTTTTCTTCCGCTTCGGAACCGGGCTCGGGCTTCGAGAAAACCAGATGACTGCTGCTCCAATCGGTCGGGACGCCCACGAACGAGCTGTGAGCCGCCCTTTCGTAGCCGTTGATTTGAGCGGCCAGGTCTGGAGCTGGCGGTTCCTGGCCCCGCGCCGGCATCACCAACCACGCGAACATAACAACGCCGGCGAGAACTTTGAGAGACGTTCGCATCACGATTGCTCCTGGTCCCCGATACAATTGAGCGCACAAAAAAATTCTCTTCACGCCGCATCTGCGGCGGCTAATGCCCAAGGCAGCGCGCCGCCGATCAGGAGTTCTTGCGGTTCGAATGGCAGGAACTCTGCGTGGTTTGGACCTTGCCACAAGTAAGAGCCATCGTCTCGAAGACCTTCTCGCGCTCGAAAGCGGGTTTGACGTAGGGCTTGCGCGTGCGTGTCTGCCGCGGCTGATTCTCGGTCTGATTATGTTTTGTCATACGACTTGAGTTTTTCCCTTTGTGACGTTTACTCGCCGCTGTACTTATGGGGCCGCTTGCGAGCCCTGAAGGGCGATAGGAGCGTTTGAGTCGCCGGTAGTGCAAACGCTACTCGTGTAGGTACCATTAGTCGGGCCACCTGCACCATTGGCATTTAGTTCCAGCAAGTAAAGCTGGGAGGCGCCTTGCAGGGTGCCCGTTGGCACAGAGTTGTCGACTATAATCCCACTCGTCGCCCAACAGCCAGCATAAGGAGAGCTGGTACCACCAATTGTAACGTTCAGCTCATTGACAAGGGTGGGGGCACTCGTTGGAGTGTTGATAGAATAGGCGAAAACGCAGCCGTTTCCGTCAGTTCCCGTACCCCCGGAACAGCTGCCAGTTGTTGCATTCAATTGGGCGGTACTGAAGAAAAGATAGTCTGTGCCGCCGGTGGTTGACCCCCCGCTGGCGCTGCACGGGGTGTTCACATTGGTTTGGTTGCAGAACTCGGTAATGGGGGATGGCCACCCACGAACGCCGGTGTACGTGCCACTATGGTAGGTGAAGTTGGTAAGGGCTGAACTGGCTGCAACGGGGGTGCTCATGGCGCTACCAGCGCCGATTGGTATCCGGTACAGGGTCGCGCCGCCGCCGCTCCCGCCGACGCCGGTGTTCCCAATTACCCAAAGGTCCCCTGCGGTACCGCCCGTCGAGCTGTAGTACACGTTGTCGAAGGCGCCATCGTAAAGCCAAATTTGAGTGGCGCCTGAGCCTACTTGTTCCTCCGATCCGGTGCCGGAGGTGAAACTGGTCGCGAATTGATATACGCCGTTATCGCCGGAACCATCATTGCTGACAAAGGCGTAGACCTTCTGCGCAGACGAATCGACTATGGGAGAGTCCATAATAGCAGCCCCTGTACCCCCCAGGGCGCTCGATGTGCCGTATACCGTCCCGGCAGTTGTTCCCGCATTCCCTGAGCCCACGGCATAAAGGAGAGCACCCGTGTTGCCCACAAAGACTTTCCCAGAGGCGGCGTCATAGACAGGGGACGTGGTCTTGTCAGCAGCGTTCAGCGTCTTGGGAAACCCGGTCGGATCGAGTGTGGGTGTTCCATTAAAGACTCCGGTGATCTGGTGGAGTTTGCCGCCGTCGTCGCCTACATAAAGTGTATCATCGGGGAGAAAATCGTAGTACGGCGAAGAGAACGTGTCATCTGCGCTTAAGCTCACGGTGGTCATGCACGGGGCTGTACAAGACCGATAGTTGGCATTCGTCACAATCGGAGCGACCCCTGGCGTGGTGAGCGCCTCGGCGGTTATGGTGAGCGATTCAGCGGTGTGGCTGGCGGTGGCCGCGGCTGCCAGTGTGACGGTGGGACCGCTGACGGCGGCGATAGTGTCGTTAGTGGGTATACCTGTGCCGGAAATCTGCATACCTACATCCGACGTGGTGACGGTTCCCGCCGTAATAGTGACACTCGTACTGCCGCTAGTAGTGGTTCCCGTGACGCCGGTAGGAGGAGTAGTCGGTTGCTTCAGCCACTTCAGGAGAATCAGGCTTGCCGTAGTGCCGTTAGACTGAATGAACGCCACCTGTGAGCCTGTGAGGTCGTTGGAGATTATGGGAGACGTTGTAACCGTGCCGCCCGTTATGGTGAGAGTCTCAGCAGTGGACTCGGTCGTCGGGGCCGTCGTGAGAGTCGCCGTGGTCGAGCTGAGAACGCTGGCGATGGTATTCCCGCCGCTTATCCCTGTTCCCGATATCGGGGCCCCCACATCCGCTTGGGTGAAGGTTCCTGCCGTAAGGGTCACTCCTGGGCTGTTGCCGCTGCTCAGGGTTCCAGTGACGAGGCGCCCTGTCGTGCTGTAGGCCCAAGACACCAATGGAGCAGTGCCAGAGCATCCGGTAGTGTATAGGTTGTAGTTGCCAATGATATTTGCTGTGGTCCCTGTGCCCGCGACACCTGTCGGGAAAACAACAAAATCGCTGCAACTGGCCGTGGTGGTGTAAACCGGGAATTTGGCCGGATACATGTTTGGTTGCACCTGGCCGCCGGCTAGGACGTTGTAAGTCCAATCCTTTTTTATGCCGCTCTTCTTCTTGCCTCGCGGGTCCTCGTAGTCATTTCCCCGGTCGAGGCCCGTCTTCGCTCCGGTACTCCGTTTGATCTGCTGCATCCAGTACCGCGGGTCCTGCATGACCTTGTCATAAGTGGCGGTGCCGGGGACGGGCTGCGAAAAGATCAGACGATGGGTGCTCCAATCCTCGGGCACGCCCGCATGTCCATTGGTCACCGACTCGTAGCCGTTGACCGCGTCCTGGAGAGTCATCGGCTGCTGCGATTCCTGCGCTCGTCCGGAAATCGAGAAGCATCCCAGTGCGACTGCGGTGATCACGAATTTTGAAAATGATTTCATCGTGTTACCCATCTTTGGTCGTGTTCCCATTGGATGATCGCTGCTGCGTGTACTGTCCATCTCCTCAAAAAAACTACTTCAGTCCAGATTGCGTCAGCTTTACCGCACAGTAGGCCGAGGTGCCACCGCATACGGTGGTGGAGGTTGCCAGCGTGGTGAAGTAGATGCTCGATGCCTGCGCCTGGGTGGCGATATTGTCAATGATGATACCGCTGGTGCCGCCGGTCGCGAACGGATAGGTTATGGGAGAAGAGCCGACGGCCGTGTTAGTGGTTCCTGAGATCGTAAAGCCGTAAAGATCGCCGAAAGTTCCCGAAAGCCCCTCGCCGAGAAAGAGATAGTCGGTCGAGGTGTTGGTGTTATAGATCTCGGTGAGTGCGGAACACTGGGAGTGGCTGTTTGAGGTGTTTATCTGGGTGGAGGCCGACGCAGCGCCAGTCAGCGTCGGTGGAGCGGTCGAGGTCGCGGCGTTAAAGCCCATGACAAACAGACCGGAAGCCGACGAGTTCGTTGACACCCCGCCAGCCCCTGCCCCACACGCCCAGAGATGGCCGCTGGCGGGAGTCGTATAATAAGTGTTGTCGAATTGCGGCTGGTGCGCCAGGAAGCTGCTCGGGCTGTTACAGCTTGAGTCGCCGAGCCCGATCTCTTCGGTTGCCACCGCGCTCCAACTGGTGCCCCCCGGGAAATTTGTGGAGGTCCCGATTTTCTCGGTCGCAGCTTCGTAAACCCCGGTACCGACGGCGGTGCACATCGAGGTCGTGAATACGGCCTGATTGCTGCTATCCACAAGCGGACCGTCGATGAGCGCGTAGTTCGCTGCGCCAGTGCCAGATTGACCCACCTGGATCGAGCCCGGGCTTTGCACAGTGAATGTCGAAGCCTTCACCGCGTACAAGATACCGTTGCTCGACCCGACGAAGATATTGCCGCTGACGGAGTCCAGAATCGGCGGGGTCAAGACGGTGGAGGCTGCGACCGTGAGGGTTGTCTTTGCGGGAGTCCCGGAATTGAGCACAGGCGTGATCTTATAAAGCACGCCGCCATCGTCGCCGACATAAACAATGTCATTGCCGTAGTCGTAGAAGGGCGAGGAGTTGGTGACAGAGTTCGCGCCCAGCGCGACGTTGACAGTGCAAGAGCCGGCGCTGCAAGCGCCCAGGCTGGTTTTCGTCTGCGAGGGAGTCTTGGGACTAGCCACGGTGCCTCCATCGGAGGGGTTGGCCCGCAGGATGTGCAAGGTGGCCCCGCCGGTGTGGCTTTCGATGAACATGACGACGGTTCCATCGCTAGAGAGCACCGGGGAGGTGGTGACTGTCCCGCTCGACAGCGTAGTGACGTTGTAGGCCCACAAGACCGTCGGCGCGCTGCCGCATAGTCCGGTAGGGCTCGTTCCCGAGTACAGGTTGTCCAGGGCGACCAGATTCGCTTGGGTTCCGCTGCCCGCCACGTTCAGACCGTAGACCGCGAAATCGCTCGTACAGTTGGCTGCGGTGAGCGTGGTCGCGCCGGCGTTGAAGCTGAATTTGGCGGGGAACATGTTCTGCGCGACTGTGCCACCTCCCAGTGAGAACGCCCAGTCCCGGTGCGGCGCTGGAGACGGCTTCGGCTTGGGATGTGGAAGTCCGGGCCAGTTCCATACCCCTGCAATCGAGTCCTCGGACTCCGGCTGGCTGCGCCGGATTTGTTGCATCCAATAGCGCGGGTCCTGCTGAACTTTGTCTTCGGCATCCGAGCCCGGCGCAGGCTTCGAGAAAACGACGTGGTGACTGCTCCAGTCGGTGGAAACGCCCTGGAACGATTGGTGGGCAGCGGATTCATAGCCGGAGATAGCATCGTTCAGGGTGGGCGATGACGAGTTTTGGGCCCACGCGGGCATCGCGAGCAAGCCGAGTGCACAAATACCAAGAAAAGCCTTCAGGCGCGTTCCCATCGAATGAAAGCTCCTAAACCAAAATACGGCAATTCGCGAGTCATGGTAGGTTAAAAGTAGCTCTAGCGCAAGCTTAAATCGTCACTTCGGACATCGGATTTGCCTCATCTCCAAATCGCGAGCCGGACGCCCGTGGCTGAAGATTCGGCCAATTTCCTCGCGATGCTTGATCGCCACCAGCAGCGGGCGCGCCAGGTAATACAATGGGTAGAGCGCGCGCGGCAGCGGCATCAGGGCACGGTCGCTCATCTTGGGGGCAACCACGCGCTCGACGACGTATCTGATGCGGTCGCGCATCGACTCGATGGTTCCGAGCGCGATCGACCATTCGTCGCGCTCAACTGAACGCCGCAAATTGAAAATGCCCCGCCTTACCCGCCGCCCGAGCGCGGCAACGTGCGAATCGCGGCGGGCGGCATCGAGCAGTTCGGCGGGCACCTCGCAAAGGTTCAGCGAGTGCGCGAGCTCCGCGCCGAGCAGCAGCATCCTGAGGCTTCCATCACGCCGCGCGTCGTCGAGCAAGCTGGTCCAGCTCACGGCCTTCGCGGCTGCGAGCACGCAGGCAAAGTCGCAAATCTGAGCAAGCGTCGTCCAGCCATGCTTGGAACCGTGGCAGGCCTGAAACAGAATCGAATCGGCGGGGCCGAGCACGCGAACGCGCCGGCCAAGGATTTCGATCTCGGCAGTGCGATTCCAAAGCTGCTCGCCCGCGGGGGCGAACTGAAAGTAGCCGGGCGACAACCGCCAGTGGAGATCGACGACACTGTCCGGGCGGGCGAAGTCGAGCGCGACGTCGGGAAAAAATCCGCTCGCGATTACGTCGGCACGGTAGGCGGGCGACGAGTACCCGACGCGCTCGAGCGCCGCGACCGCGCGCGGCAGATCCTCACGCCGCACCATGAAATCCAGGTCTCCGAAGACGCGCATCGCGAGGTCGCCGTACGAGGCGATCGCGAGAGCGGGACCCTTGATTGCAATCGCAGGCACGCCGGCGGCGGCGAAGGAATCGACAATTTCAACGGCGCAGCCCGCCAGATAACGGGTTCGCAGCGCGTTTACTTCGTAGCTCAGCCGAAGCGCGCGGGCCACGTGGCGAGGCAGGTTGGCAGCACCTTCGGCGCTGAGACGCGCTGCGATCATCGGCGTCACGCTGTTGCTATTGGCGAGCGAGAGAAATCGATTCCAATCGACGCCGCGCGCGGTCAACTCGCGCATCGTGGGGCCATCCGCTAACGGGCCGGACACCGCGCAGCATCGGAGCAACAGCTCGCTCTCGGCGTCAGTCGTCCATGGTATCGGAGAATTCATTTTGATAGCGAAGCGCATCGCGCTGAGGATTCTGGTCTATCGAAAAGCACGTTATCCGACCCTGATCCTCACTATCAACCGGCTGCCTTCCGCAGTCGTACGATACAGCAAATACCGCAGGGATCGTCACGACACCAGCAATGATCAATTTGTTTGCCAATGCTCGAAAACTTTGGGTCCGCGCGGCGAACACGCCTAGCAGGACGTTGGCATCAACGGTTATCACTGGCGGCCGCGAAGCCGCGCCATAACGGCATCAGTGGTGATCTTCCTGCCGAGGCGTCCGTAAACCTCGGTGACCGGAGCCGCACCCCCGCTTTTGACCGCGATCAGGCGTCCGTGCCAGCTTTTCTAAGCCACACCAGAACGCATCTTTCCAGCGCCAGGAGAGAATAGACGAGGCTTAGCAATCCAATAGCCCTAGGCTTGGGGAGAGACGAAACCGATACGATTTTGCTGTCCTTTTTGACAGTAATAAGTCTACCCAGAATCCGTTCCTCTCTTATCAGTCCAAACGCCATAGCACCGGATTTATCTCCTCGATGAACAATAAGTTTTCCGTGCGGAGTCCAGAGACTCCCTACTACGCGGTGTATAATCAGTGAATCGGCTACTGGAAAGACAACAATATCTCCTACCCTACAACATGACGGCTCGCTAAGTTCGACATATGCCTTGTCTCCGACCTCTAGAACGGGAGACATGCACCCGCCAGCAACGGTTGCTATGCCAAAGCCTAATCTCCGCAAAGTCTCGATCCACGGATCTGTTTCAGCTTCGTTACTATTCATTTGCCGAATACGCATCCGTCGACTTGTGGCGGGCGGCGTCGACCAATTCGGGGGGCGCCTCGCACAGGTTGAGCGAGTGCGCGAGTTCCGCGCCGAGCAGCAACATCCTGAGGCTTCCGACGTGCCGTGCGTCGTCAAGGAGATCCGGCCAACTCACGGTAGTGGCGGCGGCGAGCACGCAGGCAAAGTCGCAAATCTGAGCGAGCGTCATCCAGCCGTGCTTGGAACCGTGGCTGGCCTGAAACAGAATCGAATCGCCGGGACCCAGCACGCGAACGCGCCGACCGAGGATTTCGATCTCGGCGGTTCGATTCCAAAGCTGCTCGCCCGCGGGGGCAAACGGGAAGTAGCCGGGCGACAGGCGCCAGTGGAGATCGACGACACCGTCCGGGCGCGCGAATTTGAGCGCGACGTCGGGGAAAAATCCGCTCGCGATTACGTCGGCACGGTAGGCGGGCGACGAGTACCCGACGCGCTCGAGCGCCGCGACCGCGCGCGGCAGATCCGAGAGACGCACCATGAAATCCAGGTCTCCGAACACCCGCATCGCGACGTCGCCGTACGCTGTGATCGCGAGAGCGGGACCCTTGATTGCAATCGCAGGCACGCCAGCGGCCGCGAAGGAATCGACGACTTCGACGGCGCAGCCCGCCAGATGGTTACATCGCAGCGCGTTGGCCTCGTAGCTCAGCCTAAGCGCGCGGACGACATGTCGAGGCAGATTGGCGGCGCCCTCAGCCCCGAGACGGGCACCGACCATCGGGGTCACGCTGTTGCGATTGGCGAGCGCGAGAAATCGATTCCAATCGCGCTCGACGAGCTCCCGCATCGCCACGCCATCCGGCAACGGCCCGGACGCCGCGCAGCATCTAAGCAGCAGATCGCTCTCGGCGTCGGGCGTCTGGAACGTCGCAGAATTCATTTTGATCTTCGAGCGCTTCATCGGCTGCGCGCCATGTAAACGATCAACGAGCACCTTATCCAACCTTGGTCCGCATTGCCAAACTGCTGAGTTCCGATTGCGTGAAGACGACGGTATTCAACCGGGACACCAGGTGATCGAAGCGCGTACCGGTCGGCGGCTCCCATACAAATCCGTAAGGGCGAGTGGAAATCAACAAGGCGATCCTCGCCAAAGCCGTGCGGCATACTCGAAAATTCGGCGATCTTAAGCCCGCGTGCGGATCACACCGCTGGTCCCGGAGTGACTACCGTTACCACCCCCTCCCCCCATTACTGAAGTAATTGAAATAAACAATATGTAGATAAATCTTACTTTCCATTATATTTCGTTCCAACCGTACTATGAGCTACAATAGTATGCGCTGAGGGTGCAGGGAGGTGGCGTGGGCATTCAAAATCGTAAATCGCAGTTCTGCCAGGCGGTTAAAAGCGACGGAGGCAAATGTCAGGCGCGTCCGGTTGCGGGCTCTAGCTGTTGCTTCTTCCACGACCCGGGAAAAAGCGCGGAGCGTGAAGGGGCGCGGAGGGCCGGAGGCCTTAGAAACAAACTTGCGGTGCTCGCAAGCACGACGCCCGACGCCCGTCTGGTCGACGCTCGGGATGTCGCAAAGCTTCTAACCCGGACGATCAACCAAGTGCTTCGTGGCGAGATCGATCCTAAGGTGGCCAACGCCGTGAGCGGTCTCGGTGGACTTCTGATGAAGGCGCTTCACGAGACCGAAATCGAGAGTCGATTGGCTGCGCTTGAGGCGGCGGTAAAGGGGCAGCCAGCCACGCCAGAATTTGAATTTACCTTGGAAGAGGAACCGGGACATTCTGCGCAGGGAGCGACTAATGGCTACAAGTAAGGGGCGACTCGACAAAATTGCGGAATCGCTTACCCCAAAGCAGGCAGTCATTGCGTGGATAGAGGAGGCCAATCAGTTCGAATCGTTAAGCGAGTATCTTCTTTGGTTAGCCGAGCGACTAAAGAATCCCGCAAGCCTCAGAACCCTGACCCAACGAGTTGAAATCGGGATACGCCACCGTATGCAGGGTGAGCCTGCAGAGAAAGTGCAAAAGACCGTTCGCGCTGCGGTGCGGGACACGGCATTCTTAGATTCTCTGCAGCTACACGTGAACGGGTACTTCTCGTCACAATGGCAGCGGATAGATTTATGCTGCAAGCTCCTCCTCGAGCGTGCGTGCGGTACGCTGCGGGAAGCAATTCTTGCTCCTTTGGATCTTGATCGGCTTGATCCGGATGATACCCATGAGGAGAACCTAGGCTCTCATGCGATTGAGGTATTCACTCTCAAGGCGGCAACTGAACAACTCGCGGAGCAATACTTTGACAATCACCCAATTCTCTTGAAATACTTTGTCGAAGAGCTGCACCAGTCGATCAAAAAAATCTACCAGATCAGAGATACGTGGCAGAGCGTGCTTTACGTGGAGTACCGACGCTACCATCCCGGGGAAAAAGGAGGTCTCAGCGATTGCCGTCTCGATTTCGATTTAGAAGCGTTGAAACGATCGATCGACCCTACAGAACTAGTGAAATCGCTGGTGGACTCGGCCAATATCGATACACTCGCAAACCGTAATGCAGCGCTCAAGCTCCTTGTATCAATGGTAGATTCCCAGGCATCTACACTGCGCGCCTCGATGGTGTCCTGAATATTCGCGAGCTCGTCATTAACGCCGCCTAGCTCAGATCAAGCTGACCACGCGTGGACAGGCAGAGCCGGCTCGTCGCTGTTTCAGTGTTCGGAAACTTACTCTTCTTCGTCGCCGACGAACTGCCCCGCCATCGAAGCGCCCCAGCGATGGTGCGCCATGTGGAGCCGGCCCTATTCCACCGACCTATGGTGCACCTGTGCGATCGATTCACGATGACGCGCTGCGCATTGGCGATCGGGCAGCCGCTATCGGTGTTGACCGGACGCTCGAGCGGTTCGAGGCCCAGCAGCTCCTGGTAAAGCTCGCCCTCAGGAGCGCGCCTCGAACAGCAGAGGTGGCGATTGCTACACGTCGGGCAAACTCGCCACGAGAGCTCTAGCAATCAAAGATCGCCGACGCGACGCAACTTTTCGGAAACCTCCCTCATCACAGTCTGAGGCAGTCGGCCAAGCGGCCGAAGCAGCCGTCGGCGAGCAATCGCGCCGGACTGATCGACCATCACCTCGCAGGCGCGAGCGTTGCCGGCCATCTTTGTCGGCAACTCGAGACTTGCGCGTGCCCCTTAGCCGCAAGGGTGAACGATGATTTTCCGGTGGTATTGGGTCGCGCTGCCGCATGCTGGCAATGAGTGCCCGTTCCGGTTGGCTTTGTGCACAAGAGTTGGACTCCTAAACCCGATGTTCGCGACGGGGCCGGTGCAGTGAGGGGCCGGTCTCCACGCCGGCGATGCCGGAGAGCACGACAGGATCGCGGTCGGGAAATTCAGCGATAAGGGACAGGCTGCCGCCCATAGCCTCAACGCTTTTTCGCAGGGTGGAAAGGAGAAGGTCTGTGCGTTTCTCGAGGCGCGAAACGCCGTCCTGGCTGATGCGGAGAGCCTTTGCCATGCGTACTTGGGTGAGTCTGCGGGCCTGCCGGAGCTCCCGCAGGGTCATCTCCTCAGCAACAAGCCGAGCGGTGCGGGCCTCAATCTTCTTCCGACGGTGTGGGCTGAGTTCCCTCATTCTCTGTTTTAGCGTGCTCATGGCTATTTCCTCTCCTTATGTTTGTTCCCTCTCGTGCGTTCCAGGTGAGCGTCAAAGCGAGCATCGGCTCTATCGAATCAGTTGCCGGTAGAAACGCTTTTCGCTGCCTCCTGATTTGTCGCCGCCGCATAACATGATTCCGTGCAGGTTTGGATCGAAAGCGAAAGCAAACCGCCAGACACCATCGGCAGTGTCAAACCTCAATTCCTTCATATTGGCGTGGCGTGATCCGTTAAGCGTGTCCACGCGCGGGCGACCGAGCTGCGGACCGAACCGCTCAAGCAATCTGAGATGCCCGAGCAGCTCATCCTGGACCGCCTCGGCCAGTTCCTCGTATTCCGGGTCAAACGCCGGATGAAAATCAATCTCCCAGATCACTTCTATGATATGCCTCAAAATACATATGTTGTCAAGAACATTATGAATCCCGCACGAAGGTTGTCTGCCGCTGACGTGGCCGTCGGTGTTAAAACGGTTGACAGTTGACAGAGACGGCTCGAGAGCCTCGCGAGCGGACACTCGCGCCAAAGCCCCGCGGACAGAATTGGGTCGACGAAGAGAGTGCGCGAGGCGTAGCTGGCCCGATTCCGAAGACGCTGGGTCGATCTTCAACGAGTGTATAACGATTTGCGACTGCAACTCATCCTGATCTTGCGATCTTCGTCATCATGAAGCGGGGCTAGAAAACGCCGGCTATCGACGCAAACCTACTCTCTTCGTCGCCAACGAACCGCCACCGCCATCGAGGCACCGCCAGCGAAGCTGCGCCCTCCGAGGGGCCCCATTCCATCGACCCAAGGCACACGTGTGCAGTCGATTCGAGGTGACGCGCTCCAGAACCCGCCTTGCGAGCCCGCTTTCGACTTAGGTTCGAATGTCGCGTTTGCAAACCGCTTGGCGTTGGTGGGAGTCTGAATCGGGATTCAAAATGTAAATTCCGGTTTAGTCGAGAAGCATCAAGGAACCGCACGGCAAGCAAGGGAGAGCGACATGGCTCGTATCCACGCAAACGGGATTGATATCGAGTACGAAGAATTTGGCCCGAAAACTGGCACGCCCATCCTTCTGATTATGGGACTGGGCGCGCAGTTGACGCGCTGGCCGTTGGAATTTATCGAAATTCTTACGTCGCGAGGATATCGGGTTATCCGCTACGACAATCGCGACGTGGGGTTGTCGCAAAAGTTCGACAGCGCGGGACCGGCCGATGTCGTCAAGATGATGACCGAGATGGCGCAGGGGAAGAAGCCAAGCGTTGCGTACACGCTGGAGGATATGGCGAACGATGCGGTGGGACTGCTCGACGCGCTTCGGATCGATAAGGCGCATATCGTGGGCGCGTCGTTGGGCGGGGCGATCGGGCAACTCGTCGCCGCGAACCATCCGGGGAAAACGCTATCGTTCACCTCAATCATGTCCTCGACCGGGAACAGCGCGCTTCCTTTGGCAAAGCCCGAAGCGATGGCCGTACTGTTGAGCCGCCCGCCGGCAGGCGATGTCGAAGCGACCATCGAATTTGGCGTGAAGGCGTACAAGACGATCGGCAGCCCCGGCTATCCCACTGACGAAAGGGAAATACGCCGGCGCGTGGCCGAGGATTTCAAGCGATCGAATTATCCCGCGGGCTTTTCCCGGCAGATGGCTGCCGCGCTGGTGAACGGCGATCGCCGCGCGGCGCTCAAACGGATCAAGGCGCCTACGGTTGTCATTCACGGCGCGGATGATCCGCTCGTGCCGATCGAAGCCGGCCGCGATACGGCGGCGAATATCGCGGGAGCGCAGCTGATCGAAATTCCAGGCATGGGGCATGACCTGCCGGCCGCGCTCTATTCCAGGATCGTTGACGCGATCGAATCAGTGGCGAAGCGCGCGCGCGTCGGTGCCTCGTAGCGATGACGAAGTAGCTGCGGAACGCCCCCGGTATCGGCAGGTAAGGAACATTTTCATTTCGCGCGGGTGGGCCGAAGGCCCATGCCGACTACCGGAAATTCCGTCTGAACCGTTATTTGAGCGGCTGCCGGAATTGCTATCGAATTGAAGCGATGAAGGGAAACGGGCTGCGAATTAAACCAAAAGCGACCAATTCCTGGCCGAGATCGGAGAGTCTCCGATACATAGATCCTCAGACGACGGCGTACGGGGCCGCCGTGCAACGATTGTTGAGCACGAATCCGAGACGAATCAGGCGGCGAGGCGTTCGTAGCGGTGATGCAGGCTGCTGAACGTCATCCCCAAACTCGTTGCCAGCACCTGGCCAGCAGCGCCGCAACAGGGCCGATGTCCGCCACCTCGCCCGCCTTTAACTCGCACAGGCGCTTCTTCAATAATGCAAATGCGGGCGTTTCTCGCACAGCGTCCAACTTCCCCAAGTTCACATTCTACCTCTACCGCTTTACCGCTCTGCCGTCGGATCGACTACTCGCAACCCGCCAAAATATCGACGGTAAAAGCCCCGATCACGGGTAAGGAGCCGGTCGGCGACGACCAGGGCATGCGCGCCGATCAGAAAATCGGCCGCGATACGGTCGCGCGGACCTCCACCTGCTCGGTACCGGCGCCAGGCCTGCGCCGCGTTAATCGCCGCCTCTTCCGTCATCGGCGAGAAGGAAGCCGCCAGCTTGTGCATCGCGTCGCGAAAACGTCCAGCATCGCCAAACACTGTTGCAGTCTCGGCCCAGACCACCTCTGAAGCCACCAACGCCCCTTCCCTCAAGCAGCGCCGCAATGCCTCTGAGGAGGCCGGCGAAAACTTTGGGTCCGCACCGAACACGTCCAGCAGGACGTTTGTATCAACCGCGGTGATCACGGCCGGCCGCGAAGCTGCGCCATAACGGCATCAGTGTCGATCCTTTTACCGAGGCATCCGTAAACCTCGGTGACCCGATCCGCACCCCCGCTTTTGACCGCGATCAAACGTCCGTGTTCTTCGCTGAACTCTAGGACCGTCCCGGGCTTCACCCCGAGCCTGTCCCTTAGCCGTTTCGGAATGGTCACCTGGCCGCGCTCGGCAACCCTAGCTTTCATACTTTTCATGTATGGAAATATACCTAGAATATCATGCGATCTCAAGGGCCGCACGCGATTCTGGCGCTACGAGAGGGATTAAGCGAGATAAGTTCCGTGGCTGAGAAGTGAGCGGCTGCCAGAATTGCCATCGAATTTGAAGCGATGAAGGGAAACGGGCTGCGACCTAAACCAAAAGCGACCAATTCCTGATGGAGATCGAAAGGTCTCCGATACTCGAAAGCCGACGTCAACTGGCCATGTGGCTTAGAGTGAATCGGAGCGCGCGTAGTCGCGATTATCCCAGCTTCGGCAGCTCGTAGATCCTCAGTTCGTCGAAGTCGATCTCGACCACCTTGTTGATCATGTCTGGAATCTGGGCGATTTCGTGCAAAGCGCGCCCGAACAGCTCGCTTTGCGCGATCGGCCTGACATTGGGCACGATCACGATCAGCCCCGGCGTGCAATTCTGCCTCAGCCATTAACTTGAGAAATTGACCTGCCTCCCGCTTTATACGGACTTGTCCTCGCATTGGGCATACTCTCGCGCAGTGATCTTGGCAGCGTGCACGAGTTGTCGGTCAAGCTAGCTCCAACCGCAGGCGCATCCCGAGGACTTTTGCGGCGCGGGCCATCGTTCGCAGCGTTACCGATTCGTTTTTTGGGTCCAGCAGGCGATCGAGCGCGGCGCGGCTCGTGCGCATCGCGCGCGCCATGTCCGACTTTGACATTCGCTTCTCCCCCATCCCGCGCTCGACCTGCCATGCGATCACCCGCTTAAGCGCGGCGGCCTCCGCCTCGGCAAGGGTGCCGTCCTCGGCGAGCAACTCGTCAAGTGAAGAGCCGACATGTTTACGTGGTTTCATCGTTCCGTCTCCAATCTGCGCTTGCGTTCGATAGCCAAGTCCAGGTCTGATTTTGGGGTTTTCTGCGATTTCTTCATGAAGCCATGGAGCAAGACCATTTCGCCCTCGGCGATGCAGAACAGCACACGCGCGATTCTGTTGCCTGCCAGATTCGTTCTGACCTCGTAAAGCCCCTTCCCCATCGGACGGCAGACCGGCATCCCGATGGGCCATCCGTACTCGACCGTCTTTATGTCGGTTCCGATAAGGAAACGGTCCTGCTTGTCCAAGGACTTGAGCCATTCTCTGACCGGCTCGCCGCCACTGGCAGTTCGATAGAATCGCGCCGGTATCCGCTTCCGCTCCACAGCCATTAAGGAGCGTATCAGAAATGGTACATATCAGTCGAGCCATTCATCTCAGAAATGAGTCGGTGGTGGCGGGGTCGAAATTCCCTTTGGCCAGATTTTGGCTGGAAGCGCCGCAATCAGGGGCGAAAGAATAAGGGTGCGGCGTGCCGGTCGAAGAACCGCACGCCGCACGGTTATTTCACCAAGATTGATACAGGACACCCCCGAGAACCTGCGGTCTGCGCCAACCCCACAACCCCTCGGGGTGGCATCGAGGTCCATCCGGTAGTTCCAGAACGTAAGCTGCGGCTACATCGCGGCTCATCCTTTGATCTCGATACTTGCCGCGATTAAAGCCCATGCCAACTCTTGGAAATTCCGTCTGAACCGTTATTTGAGCGGCTGCCAGAACTGCTATCGAATTGAAGCGATGAGGGAAAACGGGCTGCGAATTAAACCAAAGCCGGCCAATTCCTGATCGAGATCGAAATTTAACTGCGCGACCTTCGCTTCACTGGGGCCACGCTCGATCGAGCGCGGAAATCGCTGCAACACTTCGCGGTGGTCGAGGTGTTGTCAGACGGGATTTATTGGATCTCCTTCGCTTGGCCCGGAGCTCTCTCGCATCGAATGGCTGGCGCGGCGGCTTGAGGTTCTTGCGATCCTCCTCGAACCGTCTGATTCCCCGGATTCCTTGAAAATTCATGACCTCTGTCGGCCACTTGGCGGGTCGGCGGCGGTTTAGCCACTCGCCGACCACTTCACGAATCAGGGCGTTGCGCGTCTTGCCGCTCTCTCTGGCGGTCTGGTTGAGGCGCTCGAACAGCTCATCGTTGAGGTGAACGCTGAAATTCATGACTTGGAATTTTTACAGGTTAGGTTATGTTCGCAAGAGAATCCTTTACCGCCCCTGCCAAATTCCAGCATATAATGGCAGTCATGACGGCCAAACTCACGATGGATAAGGTCGGCCGGATCGTGCTCCCGAAACCGGTGCGGGAAAATCTTCAGCTTGCCCCGGGTGACGAACTGGAGCTAGAGAGCCTGGGAGATCGTGTCACGCTACGTCCGTTGCGCGGCTACGAAAAAAGCGCGGCGTCTGGGTCTTCCATCGCGGCGAGCCGCTGTCAGCCTCGACGGTTAAAGAAACCATCGAGCAGGTCCGGCGCGAACGCGATGAGGGGAACCTCGGACCAAGCCATTGAGAGCATTCTTTGATACCTCGGTGCTGATCCCGGTCTTCATCGAGGATCATGAGCATCACGAGCGAAGTCTTCGGCCTCTTCGGGCCAGTGCGAGTAACAGCCCCGCCGCGCGACCAAGGCTGAATGGAATTGGCAAAGGCTTCCATCGAGAAGTTTCGGCTGCTTGGCTCGCGGGGGACAGACTCTATCCCTGCGCTTAGGGCAAAATGGAGAGCCGTGGACAAGACGATGAAAGTAATCGGTCAGAAAGTCGCCGCCGTCGGCTCGATGGTTGAGGCCAAGAACAGCCTTGTGGCTGAGCGGAGTCTTGATCGGTTAATCAAGACCGCAGAACTGCTCAATATGGAACTGGACGAACTGATCGCCGAAACCGAACCAAAGAAGTAGCAGGCTGAGCAACTAGCCCCTACGGTGGCTTAACCTCGGTCAGAAGGGCCGGACTCGCAAGGGTTCGGCCTTTCGCTTTCAGGGCTTGAAAAAGAACGGGCCAGCGCCGCATCAAAACGCCAGCCCGCTACCGGCGGGATATGGGCGATCAAATCCAGCCAGTGTTCCCATTGTACTAACTTGCTACAGGCTGTCAACTTGTTGGTGAGCTTGCGCTAACGAGGGGTGAGCGTTTTTCCAAACTCTTGCGCCTTTCGCTGCTAACACGAAGGGTGCTAAAAGTTGACTGCCGGTGTATAATACGGGCCGGAGAGAAGAGATTGAGATGAATCGGCAGGACATTCTGTTTTTGGCTGTAGGATTGATATTCTGCGCTTTTCTGGGATCGTTGTTGTTCTTCTACGGCTATTGGTGACCGCTATCTAGCAATTAGAGTCCGTCGATAGCGATCGGGCTTGTCACGTCTCTCTGCCAAGCCCCTAGCCGATTCGCTGTCATCTGCAACATAATCCCCCTTTGTTCCCTTTCCAGCGGGCTCCTCTGGCATCAGCCTCCCAAGTCGCCCCTACGTCATCAGAGAGGGTATGGTGAAGATCCGCCATCGCTTCGAGTGCATTCTGGCGACCCGGCCCGGCGACAAGCCGGGCGATTTGCTCGTGGTTGCGCTCGATTACAATTTCTTCGCCTTCCGCTACGACGCGGTCAAGAACGCGACGTAGATTGCGGGTCAATTCTGTTGCGCTTATCGTTTTCATTTTACCTAATCCGGATAATCTGATTCTCTCAGATAATACATAGTTCGCCGCGACGTGTCACGTCCGCTTGTTTGTGGTATCTGATGATTCCGCCTGTCCTCAGCCCAATGGGAAACCATCCTCGCGCGTTCAATGATCTGAATGCCTCACTCAACAGATGGGATATCTGGGCGTCGTTCGAATCGGAGACGAGTTGCGAGAAAGAGAAGGAACGCATTCGGAATGAGGCGCCTTTGCGTGCGTCTCAAATTTGCTCATGAGCATCCCGATCCCGATCAGGATCAGAACGGCAACATCGTAGCTGTTGCGGAAGCTTGGCAGCGGGCGGAATGTATCGCGACCGACGACCCGCGCCTCAAGGAAAAGTAGAATGAGCCCCCGCCACGCCGCCGCGCTCGCGCTTGTGGTCTGGTATCTAATGATTCCCCCTATCAATGTCGACAACAAAGTCGACGCACATGCACCCATGTGGAAGTGGAAAAAAAAGCGTGAGCTTTGCTTCCAAGGTGGAATGCGAGCGGTCTCTGAAAGACGTCACTCAAAACCCAACAACACAGTCCGAATATCGAGCGGCAGCGAAGGCTACGCAGAAGGCCAAAATGCGGCCCCTCAGTCGGTCGGAAATGACAAAACGGATGGCGCAATCCCTTTGCGTCTCGGCCAACGATCCGCGCCTGAAGGAAACGAAGTGATCTCCCGCCACGCCGCCGATCAGCCGCACGACAATCGACAACTAAATCCTGCCAAGCTTCAAGCGCGGAGACTACAACGCCGGCGTTCTGGCCGGCACCACGTCGATGCTGCGCGTGCTCGGCGACACAAGGCAGAAGGATTCCACATCCTTGTGTCGAGTGCCCCGCTCCACTGCGACATCGTCATCGAGCGCGGGCGAAAGCGAGACTTGGAGATTGTGGACAAATCGGTGCTGGTTGCTTGCTGACCGTGCTCAGGGTGTGCCAATTCCAAAGGTCGTTACCAACGCGAGTGCAGATCACTTTGAGAAAAACGCAGTGAGGACCCCACAATGCTTTACTGGATAATAGTCGGAATTATCGCGGGCTGGCTGGCCGGCAAGCTCGTCCGCGGCGAAGGCTTCGGATTGATCGGCGATCTCTTACTCGGCCTGATCGGAGGTCTCGTCGGCGGATGGATATTCGGCGCACTCGGCATTCCGGGACCCAACGGCTTGATCGGTGGCATCCTCGTCGCGACCATCGGTGCCGTCATCCTGGTCTGGATCTCGCACATGATTCGCGACGTCTGACGAACGCCGCGCGCCAACTCTCAGCCCAGCGCGCGAATTCGCAATAAGCGGGTTCCGCTGAATTTCTCCGACCTCGCGGTCTTGAGATTTGCGACAGACGGAACGAATAGTCTGTGCCTTCGTTTCAAGGGAAAGAAAAAACGAACGGGCCAGCGAGGAGTCCGTTCGCCAGCCCGAAGCCGACTCGTGTAAAGGGGGCCAACACCAGCCAGCTCCCGTCTCTTGTACCAAATTGGCGCGCGAGCGTCTATTGAAACCGAGCCGCTCGCGTTTTCAAAACCAACCACTCAAGCTGAAATCAGGCCAGTTGTACCTATCGAAAACTCCGAGAGCGCGGAAAAGTCTAGTGTTTTGAGATTCGTCGCCGTAAGGTCGCCTGCATATGAGCGAGCTGTCATTGAAACGAATCTTCGACTGCCCGAGTTTCTCAGCGCAGACGGGCCGCTTGCAATTGCACTTGTCCTAACGAAGGCACGATGGTAGTCAGGGGCGGCAGGAGTCGCGTCTCGAATCGTATGCCGTGACCGAAAAGGGATGCGGAGGCCTTCAATGCTTCTGGGTCCGTACTTCAGAACTGCCGCGCGCTGGGCTCGCTATTTCTGCGTCATTCTTCTGCTGCTCAGCACTAGCTACCTGACCGGCATACTGTCGGCCGCGACCGCCTTCGAAACATCAACCCAGTTCGAAACACCAACCCAGGATGAGCAGGCCGTCGAAGCGAATAAGAAGAAGCCCACAAAGACCCCGAAGCCGACCAAGACTCCGAAGCCTACTCCCACCAAGACGCCAAAACCGACCAAGACGCCGACGCCGACCAAAACTCCGAAGCCTACTCCCACCAAGACGCCAAAACCGACCAAGACGCCAAAACCGACCAAGACGCCGAAACCGACCAAAACTCCGAAGCCTACGAAGACCCCGAAACGTACGCCGACTAAGACTCCGACAGCCACAACGACTGACACTCCGACAGCTACGGCGACCTCCACCTCGACTGCGACGCCTACACCCACAGCGACTCCCACCGCAACCGCAACCGCCACTGCCACCGCGACGGCAACAGCCACTCCGACTCCTATGCCGGTGACTTACAATTGCCCCAGTAGTCCTACGCTCGTTGTTACCAACTTCCTGAATCCGAACGCCGCAATGAGCGGCAACACCGTAAGCGTGGTGGGTGACAACGGAACCGACCTGATCGGCACCTACTCGTTTGATGGGGGCAAGACATGGTCGTCGGTAGCGAATCTAACGAACAACATCGGCGGCGGTACCGATACTCATCCGCAATCCCTAATCGGCCTTACTGGACTTTACATCGCCGATAATGCGTTTATCGTGACGAGTGGAGCCACGGATATCGCCTTTCGGGTGATCAATCCGAGCAATTTCAAGACAATAAGCGGACCGTTTTTCCCACTGACAAACTGTGAATTTCCTGCGATCGCGATTGCAAATAAGGTAGGGCCCTCGGGAACCTCGGAAATCGTACATCTAGTCTGCGGCGCCATCAGTAACGATATTTTCCACACGTGGTCGACCAATGGGGGGCCGTTTTCGCCCCCGGACAATGTATTCGGGCCCACGGCCCAGCTTAACGTCCCAACAATCGCTGCGAGCGGCATCGGAGTTACGATTACCGGACAAGGGTTGAATAGCCTCGGGCAGCAGTCAATTTACGGCAGCTACTCATCCGACGGAATGACCTGGGGACCGCCATTCCCTATCTATTCAGCTCAAACCACCAATGACACTCTATATTTCTCAGCGCCCAATACGTTATACGCGAATCCGGATCTGCTGATGATGTTCGCATCCGAATCGACCAGCTCCACCCCCGGGTCCGGGTTCCTGGTTAACATATGGGGCAATCCGAGGGCTGCCACGCCCAATTTCATGAGCGCGCAGATTGGCCAGTCGCAGGTCGGGCAATCCTTGTTCTTCGCTCCCGCTGGATGCCTGACGAATCCGCCCGCGCTGTCAGCCGCGATCATCGCGAGAAACACCTCCAACGCCGTCGACCTGCTGCAGAGCACCGATCTTACGAACCCAGCGCTGTTCATGCTGAGTTTGCTCGACAACAACAATGACTTCCAGCTCGCCGCAGCCTGTAATGCGAGTCAGGCCATCTTCGCAATCGCATTCCAAGGTAGCTCGACCAACGTGTACACATGCACGCCACCACCGCCGCCGCCGTAGCGGCCGGTTGGTGCGAAATTAGAGAATCGTGACGACAGACAACGATTGCTAATCCCTGTAGTTCCTCAAAACCCAATCCGCGGGTACGGAGACGCAAAAGGTCGCCCGGACGGCTCGCGGCGGTGCGGATGAGTTCGAGGCGTGCGCCCTAGCAGGGACCGGCGTGTGAGGACTCGCCGGCGCCGACAACGGAACTCGCTACCGGAGATCGACTCTGTGGCGGTGAAGAAGTATCGCCGTACCCCAGCTGAGAGCGAAAGCAAGAATGATATAGACAGTGTCGAAGATCATCTCGCTCTGCGAAGCCGGCGGTGGATTCCTCACGGAGAAAAGCGCCAGGTTGAGCGTGACGTAGATTGCATATGCGTAGCCGAGGTACATCGCATAGCGGCGCATCCGCCAGATCCCGGCTGCATAAATCAAGAGAATAATTCCCAGCAGCGGCCCAAGGATCGCGTCCGGCGTGCCGCTCAGCCGTTTGCCAAAAAAGACCAGGCCCGTGGTCGGACCCTCGAGATGAAATGGCTTCAAGATGTCGCTCAATGCGAGAATTGCGAACAGGATCGCCAAGGTTGTGAGCCCTCTGCCACGGCGGTAATCTGCCATCGTCATGAGCCTCCGCGTATCTCGATGTAATACGTTCCAGGCGGTAACGATAGCCCCCGGCCAACCGCTTAGGGACGTGGCTAACAGGAGGCCTGATTTCGTATGGCTGCAGGTTCCTTGCGTGTCTGCAAGAACGACGACAGCGCGTTGACGAGGTCCTCGCGCCCGCCGAAAATGACCCTCAAGAACCGATTACGGGAGCTCGGGAAACGACGAAGCGGAAAAGTGTAAACCGTGGTGTTGAGCCGCTCGCAGATCAGCGCGAAACAAATCGCCGGCTAGGCAAACCCTAAGGTAGTGGAGGATTTTTCTATGAGTGCGGTGAGGAAGGTATCTTTGGCCGGCGCGATGCTTGGCGCGGCGGTATGGATGGGCGTGATGGCGATCGGTGTTACGTCAGTTCAGGCGCAAGACGTCGACTCGCAGGATTCGGCCACAACCAGCGCTCCAGCATCGGATGCGAGCGCAACCGACGACGCCGAATCTCCAGATGCTCTCCCGATAAGCGTCGGTGGACCATGGAGCGGAACCATCACTGACGATAGCTTGCTCGTGGGAGCCTTCGTGATTACGTTCGACCAAAAGAACGGGAAACTCAACGGCGGATGGACCGCAACTTTCAGCAACGAGCCGGAGTTCCTGGGCGATTTCAAAGGCAACTCGACGGCCAAGAAGGTGGACTTCAACTTGTCGAGCGGCCAGTTCGACAAGAATAGCTGCCGTCTCAAGTTCAAAAGCCTGACCGCGGGCGGCGGCTATATCCAGGGTAATTACAAATGGGCCAACTGCGGCAAGCAGTTCAAAGGTGACAAGGGCGGCTCAATCGCCATCACGCCCAACGTTCCTTAGCAAGCGTCACGGGCAGGCGGACGTTGATCGTTCGCGCCACTTTTCTATTGTCCACGCTGAGTATCGGACGGAAGTTTCGCAACCCAGCCGCATTCTCGCAACACCGGAATTCAAGGTTAACGACGGAACTCGTACCGAACTGAAGGCGAACTCAGATAGGCCCGGTAGTCCGGGTTGGTCGCGAGCAGGTGCGCATGCGTTCCGGAGGCCGCAATCGTTCCGCCGTGAATGAAGAAGACGCGGTCGCAGGCGGCCAGGGTGCTGGGGCGATGGGCGACGATGATGACGATTCGATCGCGAGCGAGCGCGGTGAGCGTTTTTATGAGATCGGATTCTGAGGCGGGATCGAGCGGCGCGGCCGGTTCGTCGAGGACGATCATTTCCGGGCGTCGAAGCAGGGCGCGCGCGATGGCGATTCGCTGTTTCTGCCCGACCGACAGGCGCGCGCCACGGCGCCCGAGCATCGTCGAGTATCCGTCGGGGAGCCGATCGATAAATTCCGCCGCACCCGCCATCGCGGCCGCTTCGCGAACGTCGGCTTTGGACGCGCCAGCGCTTCCGTAGCGGATGTTGTCCTCGATCGAGATCGAGAACAGCAACTCATTCTGGAATACGAATCCGACGCGCGCGCGAATGGCGTCAGGTGCTACAGCGCGTGAATCGACGCCGTCGAAGGTAATCGTTCCCATCGACGGTTCGACAAAACGCGGGATCGAATGGATGAGCGTAGTCTTGCCGCATCCGCTCGGTCCCGCCAGCGCAACCATCTGGCCGGCGCGCATCGACATCGTGACGTCTTTGAGCACGGTGGTGGCGCCGTAGCCGATCGCGACGCCGATGAATTCCAGGCTGCTGACGTGTCCGCCCAGTCCGTCGCGGCTTCCGTCGGCGACCGGCTCAGCGAGGTTGTCGAGCACGCTATGCACGCGCCTAAGTCCCGCGACCGACGCCTGCACCGAGGCCCACGTGCCGCCGATGATAGCCATCGGATTCGCCAGCATCGACGCGTAGCTGGCGAGCAGGACGACATCGCCAAGCGTCATCCGGCCCGCAATCACCTGCATCATAAGATAGTAGAGGCAGTATCCGATCAGCACGCTGCACAGGGGCGTCAGCACAATCGCGAGCAGGAGCACAGTCCCGAGCATCCGGAGAGTCGAGCGGTAAGACTCCCAGCTGGCGGCGTCAACGGCGGCGGTCTCGCGAGATTCCTGTCCGAATGCCTTGATTAGCTGGACCTGTGCGACGCGCTCCTCGAACGCCGCCATCACGTTGCTGCCACTTTCGCGCATCGACTGGCTCCGAGTGCGCAGCACGCGTCCAAATAAGCTGCTGCCGATGGCGACGACGGGGAGAAATAGAACCGCGACGACAACGATCACGGGCTGGTTGCTGAATTGTGCGGAGAGCACGATCAGTGCCATCACGAACATCAGGATCGACATGATTGGCGCCAGCAGGCCGCGATAAAACAGCGGGGCGATCGACGCGCTGTCGTACATCACGCGGAAGACGGCGTCGCCAATTTTCTGATCGGCGTAAAGCGCCAGCGACGAGCGCAAAAATCGCTCATAGATCGCGGTGCGCACGGACTGGTTCATCCGCTGCGTGAGATCGATGGTGACGCAGGCCTCGAGGTAGCCGAACAGACCGTTCCACAGGCTGCCGCCGTCGTTGGCGTCGTTGGCGGTGAGGCCGGCCTGATCGAGTCCGCCGCTGGCCACGTCGGTGCCGAGCGACTGCGCGTCGCCGGCGACCATCCCGATCAGGATCGCGGCCAGCGCCAGAAACATCGTGACGGCGAAGAGCAGCCCGGTGCGGCTGGCGCCGACAATCGGAGTAAGAATCGCGGCAGGAATGCCGGTCAGCGGGTGGCCGTCGATCACGTTGTCGATGACGATTTTCAGCGGCCACGGCGTCATCAGAAAAAAGATCAGCGAGATAAAAACCAGCGCGCACTTGATCGCAACGAGCCGGCGATGGCGGCTGACAAACGGCCAGCTCTTGACGAGCAAGCGCCAGGCCTCGCGCCAATTGAGCGGAGCCTGTTCGCCGGCGTAAAGCAGATTCGCGCGCGAGTCGCGTTGCGAAACGGCGTCAGGCATTGCTAACCTCACGGATTGGGGCCGTCGTCGAGGGCGGATCCGTCGGCGGCAACGAGACGGCCAGCGGCGAGCTGGTAAATTCGGTCGGCGCGAGACGCGGTGGTGCGGCGATGCGTTGCGATGATCGCCATGCGCCGTCTGGGCGCCTCGTTCACCCAATCGCGCAAGCCGCGCATCACGATGTCTTCCGTCGCTACATCCAGCGACGAGGTCGGTTCGTCGAGCAATAGAATCGGCGCGTCGCGTAAAATCGCGCGTGCAAGGCCGAGCCGCTGCGCCTGCCCGGCCGAGAGTTTCGAGCCCTTCTCGCCCAGCATCGTGTCGAGGCCGGCCGGCAGAGAACGAACGAAGTCGCCGAAGCCGGCGCGATGAATCGCTTCGGTAACTTCGGCCGTCGATGCGTTCAAGCGTCCGTACGCGACGTTGTCGCGAAGGGTCGCGGTGAAGAGCGGATTTTCCTGCAGCGCGACGGACAGCACGCCGCGCCAGGCGGGTAGATCGAAGTCTCGAATCGGTTCGGCGTCGAGCAGGATGCGGCCCGCCGTCGGATCGAAAAATCTCACGATGAGCGAGATGATCGTGCTCTTGCCGGATCCGCTGGGGCCGGCGATGGCGGTAATTTCACCGACGCGGGCCTCGAGATTCACGCCGCTGAGCACGGGCGTGCGCGGGTCGTAGCCGAAGGTCACGTGGTCGAAGGTCAGGACCGCCGCGGATTTTGGTGGGATTACACGGCCACTACTGACGCCTTGCTCGGGCGTTTGGCGCAGCATCTCGAGCACGCGCGATATTGCGACGACCACGTCCTGCATGCTGCCCCACAGGTTGGTGAGATTTCGCGTGCGCGCACTGACGCTGGCAACCAGCGCAAGCGAACCCTGGAACAGTCCCAGGGACACGGCCGTGCGCGCGAAGCCCGCGGTTCCACCCGCCATCACTTCCGTGGCGCCGACGCACAGCGCGGCAACGTAGGCCAGACCGCGAACGGTGTTGGTCATCACGCGGTAGCGCGCGAGCATCAGGCGTGCGCGGCGGGCGGCAATGAAAGCGTTCCAGTTGTCGCGCGCGTAATTTTCCGCTTCTCGAGCCTCGGTGCCGAAGGCTTTGACGGTTTTGATCGACGCGAGCGTTTCTTCGATGCGCGTTGTCGCGCGGGCCGTCGTCTCACGCTCGGCGATGAATGCGGCGCGCATCGAATCGGCGAACATCCACGCCAGTACGAAGTTCGCAGGCATCAGCAGAGCCACGATCAGCGCCATCCGGTAGTCGTACCAGAGCAGGTAGAGGATCGAGGCCGTGGCGGCGGGAACGATAATCAGCGGCTGAACGATCAAGCCGTTGATGACATTCGGAATCGCGGCAGAGTCCTGGAACATCCGGAAAATTGCGGCGCCGATCTTCTCCTCGGAATGAAAGCGGACGCTCAGTTCCTGCATGCGGGTGTAAAGATTGACGCGGAACAGATTGCTGATGCGCTGTAAAATCCACACCGCATAGCCGAGAAGCAATCCGACCACGGCCAAGCCGGCAACTAACGCAATCCCGCCGACGATGCACGCGTGAATAAGGACGATCCGTCGATCTGCATGCAGCGGCACGCGGAGCATCCACGCCTGCGCGGGCGTCAAGGCGTCGCCATGACCGACGACGTCGAAGAAAACGCGCGTGAGGTTGAGCACAAGGAGTCCGCCGACCAGCAGCGGCAGCGTCGCCAAGAATAGATACACGAGATGGCGTCGGTAGGGGCGGATGAAGGGCCACGCACGCGCGACCAGGCGGAACACGTCGCGCGAACGCAGTTGGCGAGCGTCGGGGAACGCCAACTCGCTTGCGGCCGGAGGCGCGGCGATGGTCAATTCAGCGTTCAATCGGATTGCGCCGACTCACTTGCCGGGAGCAGCGCCCGCGACGGCCAGTATGTTGTCCTCGAGAACGAATTTCGATGTGCAAGCTACTTTGTTTTGATTGGCGCCGAGCCCGTAAGTGCCCTGGCACATCTCCAAGCGATTATAATGACCATGTCGAAGCGCACAATGCCGTTGTCGCTGGTAGCGTCGGACCGATCGTCGAGGTCGCTCCATTGCCGTCAGGTGCTCAGTTCCTCAACGTGATTGAATCCGTCTCCAGCGGCATGGCTCGGGCGATTATCCACAGCGTCGAGTTGGCAAGCGCGCGGCATCGACATGGATGAGTTCCCGAACGTGAAGCGCTGGCTCGCCGAGATCGGTGAGCGCCCCGCGGTCAAGAAGGCGATGGCGATGGGCCCGGAGTTTCGCGAGGATCCGTCAACCATTACGCCCGAGGAGAGAGTCCAGAGCGCCAAGCTTCTCACTCACCAGGGAGCGCAGGCCGTACCGACGGAGTGGACGCAAACCGCGCGCTAGTTTCGCGAGGCGGATCATTCCCGTATCCGATGAATCTGGAGTTTTGAGCAACGACAGGGGTGTCTAGCGGTTCGGTGATAGTCGTTCGTGACTATTACCACTGATGATCGCTGACGATCTTTTCCGGGGTTTCAGGTACTGTCTTAATTAAGGCGGCTTCGGCCGTTCCCGTTATTTGGCCCAAGTAGAGAGTGTATCTTTAGAACCAGAAAGAGAGGTGGGCTTTGCGCGCTCGGATTGCAAAATGGGGAAACAGCCTGGGTGTTCGGATCCCGAAGGCCGTCGCCAAGGAAGTCGGGCTCGATGAAGGGGCGAACGTGGAAGTCAGGGTCTCCGGGCGAAATCTCGTTCTTGTTCCAGTTAGTCGCGAGTACAGCCTGAACGAACTGGTCGCGGGAATCACGCTGAAGAACCGTGCCGCGGAAACTGACTGGGGCGCGCCTGCCGGTAACGAGAACTGGTGAGCGCCGCACGCTACGTGCCTGAACGCGGCGATCTTCTCTGGCTGACGTTCGATCCGCCGAACAGGCCGGACGCCGCCCTGCGCTCGTGTTATCTCCCGCAGCGTACAAAGCAAATGCCGGCAACTTTTCTCGTTAAAAGCGAGGTGTTTCGGAAATCGGTTTGTTCCGATGATGGACCAGAAGAGCGGGTTTGCCGCCAGTTTTGCCACAAATCTGCCACAAATTTTCTGACCGATTGAGTGTCGATTCTCGGCGGCAAGCGAGAGAGCTCCTTCCTGAGATTCGCTTGCACGACCGTCTACCGTTGTTGTTCGTTGTAGGCGCGCGGTGTACACTGTACACGAATAACTGAGGCGAGAGGTGGAATACGAATGGGACCCGAAAAAAGCCGAACGCAATCTCCGCAAGCACGGGGTTGAGTTCGTCGACGCCGTGATCGTGTTCGATGATGACCGCGCGATTACGCTGCCCGATGAGCACCCCAGGGAAGAGCGCTATTTGACCTTCGGCATGGACGCACAAGCACGGGTTCTGGCGATTTCGTACGCCGTACACGGGAGCACCATTCGCATTATCTCGGCGCGCAACGCGACCTCGCGTGAGCGGGCGCAATACGAGGACAAACGAATATGAAGCGGGAATACGATCTCAGCAAGGGCAAGCGAGGAGCTGTGATTCCTCTGTCGCAAGAGAAGATCCGGATCACCATTCGGCTGGACCGCGACATCGT
>Ga0074044_10000425_pt1 | contig 41729 bp, 33 predicted proteins | sample BogForMeECP23OM1_FD_94443 | JGI IMG/M metagenome (GOLD analysis project Ga0074044, IMG submission 94443) | Bog forest soil microbial communities from Calvert Island, British Columbia, Canada - Bog Forest MetaG ECP23OM1 | ecosystem: Environmental > Terrestrial > Soil > Wetlands ...
CGTTTTCTGCGACATTCTGGCGCAGGAGGAGCGGCAGAATGTGCGCGTGGTAGAAATTCGCGGAGACTATCTGGCCTTCTGTCCCTATGCCCCGCGCGTCCCGTACGAAACCTGGATTATGCCCCGCAGCCATGAATCCTCCTTCGAGCGGACCGGTTCATCGCGCGTGGGCAGCGTGGCGGATCTCGCCGCGCTCCTGCGGCGTACCCTGCAGCGTATCCGCACCGTCACCGAGGACTTCCACCTGGTGCTGCACACCTCGCCCAACAGCCAGCATCCTTCGGCAACGCTCGGATACTGGAAAACACTCGATGAAGATTATCACTGGCACATCGAGATTCTGCCCATCGTTGAAGCTAAGGCGAGGTCGTACACTTTCAAAGAGATTTATTATTCTCCGGTCACTTCTGAGACCGCAGTCAAACGGCTGCGAAAAGCAGAAATCTGATCCATGCCGATGCGCTTCGAGCTACGAGCCGCAAGTTTCGAGCAAGCGATTCGTGTTCGCTCGCGGCCCGAAGTTCGTAGCCCGAAGTTACTCTCATGACCATCCGCCGGCTGAAAACCTACGCTGGTTCCCAGGGCTACGTTTACCAATACTATTTCGTCGGGAAACGCCCAGCTGCGGCATCCGACGTCCATAACTCCGAAGCCAACGAGTACATCTTCGATGTCACCTCCGACCGCAAGCTGACTTACGCGGTCAGTATTTTCCTTCCGCACCAGGTCGTCGTCGCCTGGGCTGAATCCCACGGACGCCCCCTCGCCGATTCCGAGCAGTACGCTGCCGTCAAGATGCGTCTCTTCCGCGCCTTCGACGAACTCGAAGACATGCAGGCGCATGGCCGCCAACTTCAGATCGACTCGCAGTCGCTGGAAGAATCGCTGGCGTCGTTAGGCGTGGAATAAATTCGGCAAGTGGCCATTCAACTGTCTGGAAAAGAAATAACGTTCCGAGAGAGTTACGTGTTGCCGAATGTGCCACGCGTCACTAGAATGTCCCACGCTGAAGCAGACCAATAATTCACTTCACAATTCAGGAGAGAGATGAAAATAAAAACGATTGTATCGACTCTGGTTGTGTGCTTCGTTGCCGTGACAGTGGCCTTCGCCAGCCCGCAAATGGGCACCTGGAAGCTGAACGAGGCCAAGTCGAAGTTTCCACCGGGAGCATCGAAGAACAACACGGTTGTGTACGAGGCCGCGGGTGACAGCGTGAAGGTCACGGTGGATGGCGTCGACAGCGACGGCAAGCCCACGCACAACGAGTGGACGGGAAAGTTCGACGGGAAAGATTACCCCCTCACCGGCGATCCGATCTCAGACACGCGGTCGTACAAGAAAGTTGATGACCGCACAATGGAGCTAACCAATAAAAAAGGCGGCAAGGTTACTGTCAGCGGTCGAATTGTGATATCGGCCGACGGCAAGAGCCGTACCGTCACGGTGAGCGGAACCGATGCGAAGGGTATGAAAGTGAAATCCACTGCGGTATACGACAAGCAGTAGCGCGATCTCTTCCGAGGGGTAATCGCAAACAGAAATGCCCTTCCCGCTCGCCTCTGAACGGAAGGGCATTTGTATATAAGAGCCTCGTTCACTCCTGCCACTCCGCAATCCAGTCAGTCAGCGGCCGTTACCCCAGAGTGGTGACCTCTGGCCGACTTAATGGGCTCGTGGATTTCCTGAATAGGAGAGGTCACAATCGGCGTGCTGTAGGCGGGGTGATGAAACTCCATTTGCATGCCGCGACCGATGAAGCGCACCTTGAGCATGGAACCGCCCCAGGTCGAGCCTGCGATGATCACCTGCACCGGTTGCGGACAGTATTGTGGATGTCCCGAGATCAACGCCGAACCCTCGCCCAGAATTAGCGCGGTGTAGAAGTGGTGCTGCGTCCGAATCTGCAGCACGGTGTCAGGCGGTAGACCTTCAAGGAACACGCCTCCTTCGATTTCGGACTGGATAATATTCCGATTCACCTCGTCGCTGAGGTTGGGATGAGGCGCGAACATTGGTTTAGTCTACCGGAGGTTGGCTCCTAGTCACAACATTGTATTTAATCGTGGAGCGTACTTTGGTCCACGGTACTTTCGTCTGTCGGAGCGGGCGCAGGTGTAGACTGTCGCCGTCGACGGCCGGAAAGGCGGAACGCACCATGGCGTCTTTACTCACTGCGGTGACAAATACCAAAACCGTGCCGATCCCCACGATTGCGGTTTTGAAATCGCGATTGCAACTCATTGACCGGGTCATGAGTGCAAAGTCCGGATTACAGCAGCAATCGTGACAAATCTCACAGGGCTGGAGTAAAGAGATCCGAGAGTGCATACCGCCAGCCGTCAAAATACCCATTTTCGGGAAGCGGACGTGAAATCCTTTGCACTAGCTTACCCAATTTTCCCCGCAATAACGACTAACAACTCCGTTATCTATAACTTACGATCCGACTTCGTGGCCCCCAAGCTGCATGCCGGAGGGCGTGTTTCTGGACAGGCTGCAATCCGGCTTCTTGCTGTTTGAAACACAGCAGGGATTGGTGCGGGTTGAACTTTCTCTCCGGCAACGCATTTATCTGCTATGGACGTTTCGTAACTTTCGCCAGCTCTCCGTCCCACTCTTGAACCCGCGCCAGCGCACACTGGTCAACGCCCTCTTCCGCAATCATGGGGGCGTCGTGCCGCATTCGGGCAACTCATTGCATGTAATCGGAGTGGTTGAGAATTTCGTGCCGCCCACGCCGCCGATTGAAGTGCTGATCGATGCTTCGCCGGGGCCAAAACCGGCGCAGGAAGCAGCCCCGAAAAAGGAACGGCTAGAAGAGGTCATTGCGCAGCCCGTGGAAATCGCGCCCCAGCCGAACCCGGTTCCCTCGCCTTCGCCCAGATTCACCTGGTCTATATTCGGCTGGTCCAAACTGAGAACCTCCAGGCTGGCAACGACAATCGGCGCGCTGTGCCTCTGCATCATTTCCGTGGGTGCCTGGCATCGAATGCAGTTAGTACCAGCCTCCCAAGCCCACAATCAGACTCAGCTTCAGCGGATCAACGCGATCGCGGTGCCGGATTCTCCACGCCCCGCAGAGCCAGCGACTATTGCCGAGATCCCCACCGTCAGCGCCCCGCCGCCAGCCAGCGCCCAGATCCCCGCCGCCCCGGAAGCTGCCGTCATGCCGGCATCGATCGCCGCAGAAGTTCCAGTTCAGACCTCAGTTCCCGTCTCAGCTCCTATCCCAACTCCGAAGCGGGAGATTCGCGTTCCTGCGGCTTCGACTCCGAACCTCCCACTTTCGGGCCAAAACAGCGGTATTCAGGCCTCGAGACCGCCGTTGCGTTTTGCGTATCCGGTCTATCCGGATATCCGCGCTCGCGGTGTCGTCTGTCTGACAGCGGCGGTGGATTCTGATGGCGCCGTGCGCAGTGTGAGAGTTGTTTCCGGCAACCGTGCGCTCGCCGCGGCGGCAGTCCAAGCCGTTCGTCAATGGCGCTACCGCCCCTACCTCAAAGATGGCCAGCCCGTGCAGACCGAAACCAATATCGTCATTTCATTCTTCTCAGACGACGCTATTTCCATGAGCTTCCCTCCCAGCATCACGGCCATCCACTAGCGCTTGAAGTTGTCCATGGAGTGAGATTCCTAGCTGTCGGCCCCATGTGACCCACGTCACAAACCCTTGTGACAGCGTCCGTTTCCCCCCGCTCCTACCGCCCGGCAAACTATAATCACCCAGGCGGGGTGGGGGAATGACACCCGCCTGCGGAAATAAGCAATGATGACCCTGATCTGGCTGCGCGTCGCGCTGGTTTTTTACGCTGCGGGATTGGTCTATGCCCTGGTCGCTTTAACCCGCGCCTCCGAAATCCTCAGCAAGGTCGCGCTCCATGCTTCCTATCTCGGCATGGTGTTTCATTTCGTTTCGCTGACCGAAGCCGTGGTGCAAACCGGACAGATCGCTTCGGCCTCGGTACACAACTCGGAATCGCTGCTAGCTTTCCTGATCATGGTCGGCTTCATGCTCGCCTATCTGGTGTATAAGACAACTACCCCCGGCATCGTGATTTTTCCCCTCGTCTTTCTGCTCACCTTCGTGGCCGCCACCGGTCAGCAGCCCTTCGTTTTTGGTTCGGTCGCCGTGAAGCACGGTTGGCTGGCCGTCCATATTCTGATGATCTTCACCGGATACGCGGCCCTGTTCCTCAGCTTCGGCGCCAGCATTCTGTATCTTTTGCAGGAACGCGCACTGAAGTCCAAGAGTGCGAGCGGGATGTTCTCGCGGCTGCCCGCTCTCCAGGTCATTGACGACATCGGATACCGCTCCCTCATGCTCGGATTTCCCTTCATGACTCTGGGCCTGATCGCGGGCTCCGTGGTCGCCGAAGCCACTTACGGGCGCATCGATTTCTTCGATCCCAAGATTCTGCTTTCCGTCCTGATGTGGGCCGTGTACCTGCTGATGGTGTTCACGCGCCTGACTGCCGGCTGGCGAGGACGCCGCGCCGCCCTGCTCGCCAGCGTGGCTTTCGTCGCGGCCATAGTGGCTTGGATTTCCAACTACTTCAGCGGAATGCACAGGTTTATCACGTCATGAGATTCCAGCTCATCGGCGTCAACCACAAGACCGCGCCGGTCGAGGTGCGTGAGCGCCTCGCCATTCCCGAATCGCGCTTGCCCGAGGCCTGCAAGCGATTGTCCGAGCATCCCGCTGTGGTCGAGGGCATGATCGTCTCCACCTGCAACCGCGTCGAATTTATCGCCAACATGAAGAACGGCGCCGGCGACCTGCGCGAATTCCTGCGCGAGTATTTCGAAACTGATCTCGCTCAGTTCGAAAGTCATCTTTATGAGTTTCGGGAGGACGAAGCCATCCGCCACATCTTTCGCGTCGCCGCCAGCCTCGACTCCATGGTCGTCGGCGAGCCCCAGATTCTAGGGCAGGTCAAGGAAGCCTATGCCACTGCGCGCGCCGTGGGAGCCGTGCGTGCGCAACTGGATCAGTTGCTCACTCGGGCCTTTGCCGTGGCCAAGCGCGTCCGCACCGAAACCGCCGTTGGATCTTCGTCGGTTTCGATTGCTTCGGTGGCTGTCGAACTGGCAGAGAAAATCTTCGGGAGCCTGCACGGCAAGAGCGTCTATCTGGTGGGTGCCGGGAAGATGAGCGAGTTGGCGGCCCGGCATCTGCTCGCGCACGGCGCTGCGTCTCTCTTTGTCGCCAACCGCACCTACGACCGCGCGATTCGCTTAGCGCAAAAATTTGAGGGGCAGGCGATCGAGTTCAGCCGGCTCTATGACACCTGCGAGCGCGCCGATATCGTGATTACCTCGACCGGCTCGCCCCACTTCATCTTCCGGCCCGAACATGGCGAAAAGCTCATGGCGCTGCGCAAGAACAAGCCCATGTTCTTTATCGACATCGCCGTCCCCCGTGACGTTGATCCCGAGATGAACAAGATCGACGGCATTTTCGTCTACGACATCGACGATCTGCAGCAAGCCGTTTCTTCGCACGTCGCCGATCGCAGGAAGGAAGCCGAAAAGGCGGAGGCGATCGTCAATGGCGAGGTCGAAAAATTCCACGCTCGCCTGCAGACCCTCGACGTGGTTCCGACCATCGTCAGTTTGCAGGATCATCTGGAAACTATCCGCCAGGCCGAGATTGATCGCGTTCGTGGACGTCTCGGTTCCATGACCACCGACCAGGAACTGGCCGTCGAAGCGCTGACTCGCGGCATCGTCAACAAAATCATGCACACCCCCATCAGCACCCTGAAAACCGCCGCGCGCGATCCCGAATCCACCACCGTCGTCGAGCTCGTGCGCCGTCTTTTCAACTTGCACGACGAAAAGGAAGCTGCGGTTTCAAAATCCGGCCCCGGATCGAGTTCCGATAAAGGAGCACAAAACTGATGGCCCGCCTGCGCATCGGCTCCCGCGGCTCACAACTTGCTCTGTGGCAGGCCCACCACATTTCCGATCTGCTGTGCGCGCAGGGCCATACCGTGGAGCTGGAGATCATCAAGACCACCGGCGATAAAATCACCGACGTGGCGCTCGCGAAAGTCGGCACCAAGGGCATGTTCACCAAGGAAATCGAAGAGGCCCTCATCGAGAACCGCGTAGACCTCGCCGTGCACAGCTTGAAAGATTTGCCAACCGAACTGGCCGCCGATTTCGAAATTGCCGCCATCACCACCCGCGAAAATCCGCGCGACGTTTTTTGTTCGGTGAGGTTTGCCAACATCGAAGCGTTGCCGCAACGGGCAAACGTGGGCACCAGCAGCCTGCGCCGTCAGGCCCAGTTGAAGGCTCTGCGTCCCGATCTTCAGATTCACCCGCTCCGTGGCAATGTGGATACGCGCCTGCGCAAGCTCGAATCCGGTGATTACGATGCCATCATTCTGGCCGCCGCCGGCCTGAACCGCCTCGGGAAAACGCAACTGGTCCGTCAGGTGATTCCTGCGGAAGTGATGACCCCCGCCGCCGGACAAGGCGCTTTGGGAATCGAAATTCGCAACGGCGACAGCGCAACGCGGGCGCTCCTGGCGTTTCTCGATGATGATGCCGCACGCGCTACCACCACGTGCGAGCGCGCCCTGCTCAGCAAACTCGGCGGCGGCTGCCAAGTCCCCATCGGAGCTTTCGCCGAAGTAAACGGAGGCCGCATTCGCCTAAACGCGCTCGTAGCCCATCCCGATGGAACCAAGGTTCTGCGCGAATCTCGCGAGGGCGATGATCCCGTGCGCCTCGGGGAAGAAGTTGGCGACACCCTGCTCCGCCGAGGCGGCGATGTTATTCTCGAAGAAGTCTACGGAGAAGGGTTCGCTCTACCGCAACAACCATGAGGCATGTCTCAGGTGTTAGATCTCAGGTCTCAGGCCCTAACTCCTGGCACCTTTATTGATGCGTAAGACCTAAGACCTGATACCTGATCCATGAAGCCCAACGAAAAACACCCTCTCGCCGGCACCCGGATTCTGGTCGGACGCGCCCGCCACCAGGCCGGCAGCCTTTCCACCAGCCTGCGCAGTCTGGGAGCATCTGTAATCGAAATCCCCTTCATTGAGATCCGCAAGCCGCAATCGTACCAGCTACTCGACAACGCTCTGAAAAATATCCGTAACTACGACTGGCTCATTCTGACCAGCGCCAATGGCGTCGAAGCCATGTGGGAGCGCCTCCGGAAACTTCGCATCCCGCGCCGGAATCTCAAACATCTCGAGATCGCCGCCATCGGGCCCGCGACCAAGAAGGCGATCGTGAAGCACGGCCTGAAAGTCAAGATGGTTCCAGAGGAGTACGTCGCGGAATCCGTAGTGAAAGGCCTGCGCGATAAAGTCAGTGGCAAGCGCGTTGTGCTCATACGAGCCAAAGTCGCGCGCGATGTGATTCCAGAAGAACTTCGTGCCGCCGGAGCTCAAGTCGACGTCGTCGAAGCTTACGAAACCGTAGTGCCCGAGAAGTCACGCGTCCGTTTGCGCGCGCTGATGAAAAATGCAGCGCGCCGCCCGCACGTCGTGACTTTCACCAGTTCCTCTACCGCAAAGAATTTCGCTGAACTGCTCGGCAACGTCAAGATCGGTTCGCTGAGCTCGGCTTCGCTCATCAAAAATCATGTCCAGTTCGCTTCGATTGGTCCGGTAACATCGGCGACGCTGCGGGAGTTGCAGATGCCGGTTGCCATCGAGGCCCGCGAATTTACCATGGGTGGACTGATTCGCGCGATCGTTCTCGCCCGCTACGCAGATCCTCCGGGCTAGTTCAAAAAACCCTACTCCGCCCTCCGCCCTGAGATTCCCATCTGCGGGTCAATCGCGTCCAGGTAGTCTTGCATGCGCTCCTTCGTGCGCTCGGGCAGGCCGGTGAACTCGATTCCGTTGCCCACACCCGGGTCGCACGTCCGCACCGTCGCCGTGATACTGACGTGCTCCGAGTCCAGCCACAGATCCACCCGCAGCGCAGTTCCGGGCGGCAACGGCATCATGCTCCCGACGTAGCAGCCATTGCCGCTCACGTCAGTGGTGTTGATGCGAAGCGGCGCTTTGCTGCGCTCAGCGCGAATTTCCAGAGGAAACGCAATCTTGTGCCGGTGCCAGCGCCGGCGGTTGGAGGCAGCAAACGTCACCGCCGGGCCGTCGGTCGGCAAATGGCTTTTCCATGGGCACTCCTGAGCGGCGATCAACTTCACTCCCACTTGATTTTTCTTGACCGGGCCGGTGTTCATCACCCAGATCACGGTGCAGCGCGTTTTCTTCTCTTCGCATTGCACTCCGATCACGTCACCCACTTTCAGTTCGCTCTCGAGTCCCGAGAGCAGTGCGCCCTCCGAGCTGATGTTCTGCGCGCGAGCAGGTTGCGAAAAAGGGCGTCCCTCGGCCGTCATTCCCCATACCCGCACTGGCAGGTCCACACTCAGGCGCGGTTCGGATTGATGGTCATCCATGCCTTATCCTCGTATCCGGTTCATGCGAGATTCATGCGAATGATACCGCCCCCCTGATGCGCCGCGACGTTAGAAAGTGAGCCGCTGTTCCGACATCTCCCAATCGTCATTCAAGCACGGTTTCCTGCGAATTTTTCCGCGAACTCTTCTGCGAACTCGCGATAACCGATCACAGGAATCCGTTGCTCTTCCAGAAACTGCCGCAATTCGCTCGAAGTCAGCAGACGCCGCTCCTCTTCGCGAGAATCGAGTAGGCGTGTGCCGGCGGCGCGCAAGGCAGCGTCATTATATCCGGGATGGCAAACCAACTCCCAGGTCCCGTCCGGCAGGTTCGCCAGCGTCTGGCGGAGCAGGGAACTGTAGCCGGAACTGTCGTCACGACTATCTCTCGTGCCGGTCTCGATCACCCCTATCACCCCGTCGGGCGTAACCAGTCCAGCCCGCTTCATCCGCTGGCGAAATTGCCGGGAGAAAGTATGCAGCATGCGAGCTTGGCCATAACGCTTCCAGAGTTCGCGCTTTCCTTTGAATTGCCGCGCGGGCATCGCTTTCACCGGAACGAACGGATTGCGGATCGCGCGCACCCCGCAAATCCGCGCCGCGCGCAGCAGCGCGGCCAGAATCTCGGGGAAGATGTGCGCGTGTTTATGGGTATCAAGGTGAGTAACCTGCAGACCGGCGGATTGAACCTTCCGTATTTGCGCCGTGACTTCCGCGACCAGTTGATCGCGATCGAACCCTCCCAACATGGCGCGCGCGGCGAAGGTCGAAAGGCTGGAGTAAAACTTGTCCGGCTCCGCCGAGCGAATCGCCAGCAACGTATCCACTGCTGCCGGCGCTGACACCGGCGTTCCGTCGACCAATGCGACGTGGCATCCCACCGAGAGATTCGGCGCCGAGCGTGCCATCGTTACCGCGTCCTCAAACGCGGCGCCGCTGGCCATTAATGTGGCTGACGACACGACTCCATCGCGGTGGGTTTCCACAATCGCCCGATTCACTCCCGCAGTCAGACCAAAATCATCGGCGTTGACGATGAGCCTTCGCACCCAGAAAGTGTAGCAGCGAACGTGCAGCAACCGCTTCTACACGTTTGCATCGCCGGTACATGCGCGGTTTGACCGGCAAGGGAAGCGTCCAGTATCCTCAGCATAAGTTTTGGCACAGATTGTTTTGCGAGCGGCGGACACACGTGTGATCGCATCCGCGCCGAGCGGGCGGTTAGCTCAGCTGGTTAGAGCGCCTGCCTTACAAGCAGGAGGTCGCAGGTTCGAGCCCTGCACTGCCCACCACTTGCTCGAGAATCGATTGTTCCTTTTTGGAGAGTGGCCCTCCCCTAAATCCATAATGTAATAGCGAGCGGGAGGGGTTGCCCGCCAGTACCAATCAGTGGATACGCCGACGCGAGAATCTTTTTTGGCTGCAATCGCGCCTGCGCCGGCATCCTAAAACGTAGAGGACTTTTCTTGTTCGGACGCTGGCAAGAACGACCGCAAGAATTTGTGCCCGTGCTCTGAGTCCAAACCCGCGCGGCCGGGTTATCATCCAGCGCAACCGAAAGAATCTCAGTCTCCCGAGGTGATCGCTGTAATGTTCAAGCTTCATAGTTTGGTGTTCACAATCATGGTGCTGGCCGCGGGCGGCACTCTCGTCAGCCTGACCGGCTGTGGCGGAAGCGGCGGCTCTAAGAACAACCCCGCACCGCCGACGATCGGCGAGACTTTCGGCGCCGCCGCGATTCCACTGGACGGAACCGCCACGTTAACCTTCAATCTCTCGAACGCGAATGCGGGCACCATGCTGACCGGCGTCGGGTTCTCCGATTCGCTACCTGCCGGGTTGGCCGTATCCACTCCCAATGGCTTGTCAGGCAGTTGTGGTGGGGGAACGATAACCGCCACCGCTGGAACGGGAAGCGTGAATTTGTCAAGTGCTGCGCTGGCGGCGAGCGCATCGTGCAGCTTCTCGGTGAACGTGACCGGCACGACGGAGGGAGTCAAGAACAACACGACGAGTGCGGTGACTTCGAATGAAGGCGGAGATGGTAACTCGGCCTCGGCCACCATCACTGTGGGCGGATCGACGGGAAAGATTCAGCACGTGGTGGTGATCTTCCAGGAAAACCGCTCCACCGATAATCTTTTCCAGGATCCGGTGCTGATCGGCCGGGGCGCGGACATACGGAACTATGGATTCGACTCGCAGCAGAATAAGATCATGCTGCAGGAACTGGATCTCGCCGCGAACTACGACCCCAGCCACAGTCACGGCGCATTCGAGGACATGTGCGATCTGAATTCGGTAAGCGGACAATGTCAAATGGATGGGGCAGACCTGATTCCGGTCAAGTGCCCTGCGGGTATCCAGGATTGCGTGTTTGCCTACGTGAACCCGTCGGAAGTTCAACCCTACTTCCAGATGGCCGAGACCTACACCTTCGCGGACCGCATGTTCCAGACCAACCAGGGGCCCAGCATGCCGGCGCATCAGTTCATTATTTCCGGGACGTCAGCTCCATCCCCCGGCAGCAATCTGTTTGCGTCGGAGAATCCGAAAACCAGCGGCCCGCCCGACGCCGGGTGCGACGCGCCCGCGGGATCCACGGTTGCCCTCATCGATCCGAGCGGCAGCGAAAAATCCAATGCCCCGATCTATCCCTGCTTCGAGCATCAAACGCTGACCGATCTGTTGGAGGCAAACGGCAATACCTGGCGGTATTACACTTCCTCGGGTTACGCGGGCGGCTCGGGTTTGGCGCTCTGGATCGGCCCGGAGGCGATCCAGCATATCTGCGGATCCTTGACTGACCCCAATGGCACCTGCGGGGGATCGGATTGGACTAACCATGTGATCCTCAATCAGGCGCAGATCCTCACCGACATTTCCAACAACCAGTTGCAGGACGTGAGTTGGGTGATTCCGACCGGCCAGGCCTCGGATCACCCAGGGACAACCGACGGATCCGGGCCATCGTGGGTGGCGTCGGTGGTGAACGCGATCGGTAACAGCCCCTACTGGGCGGACACGGCGATCTTCATCACCTGGGACGACTGGGGCGGCTTGTACGACCACGTGCCGCCGCCGCAAGTGCTGGCGGGCGCTAATTGTACGCAGTGGGGATGCGGCTATGTCTACGGTTTCCGGGTGCCGCTGATTGTAGTCTCGCCGTACGCCAAAGCGCAGTACATTTCGACGACGCCGTACGTTCATGATTTCGGCAGCATCCTGCATTTCGTTGAAAAAACATTCAACCTGCCTTCGCTCGGCTACGCGGACGCGGTGGCGGATGATTTCTCCGATTGCTTCGACTTCAATCAGACCCCCTTGCAGTTTCAGACCATCCCGGCAGCCTTGAAAGCGGAGTATTTTCTGAATGACAAGACGCCCCCGTTGGACCCGGATGACGACTGACGAAGGCTGGATGCACAAGGCAAGCCGCGCGAAAAGAAAAAGGGCGCGGAACCTCTCCGCGCCCCAAAGTGCAGAGCAGCCAATTTCCGTCGCCGCCTAATTCACCGTGAGCATGACGGTTGCAGGCGTAGTCGCCGGGATCGTTCCTGTGGTGGCGTTAACGGTGATGGTGTACATACCCTGGGGTGTTCCCGGATTGCCCGTCGATCCGCCTCCCGATCCCCCGCCGCAGGCTGCAAGCCAAATGGTGGAGAGGCCAAGCGCCACGAGAAGGCTCAACAGTCGCAAACTGCGAGTCCTGCTTTTCCTGGAGCCAAAGGCAAAGAAAATTCCGACCAGCCCAGGAAGCAGCATGGCATAGCGTATCCCGTTACCGTGGCCGAGAGGCGCGCGCAACCGCCCGCTGGTCGGTGCCGTCGTTGTGATACTCACCGTCACCGTCGCCGAGGTGGTCGCCGTGGTGGGGTTGAAGACGCAAGCTGCCTCGGAAGGCAGGCCCGAGCAGCTATAGGTCAGGGCCTCTGCCGTCGCCGAATCGGCGACGAAGCCATTGCTGCTGGTGACGGTGATGGTATCCGGCCCGGCCGTCGCGCCCTGGGCGACGGTGATTGCCGCCGTCGTCGGCGTCAGGGTGAAGTTCGGAGTAAGCACAGTTACGGTTTGTGGGTGTGCGGATGATGTGGACGTCGCGTAAATCCCGGTGTAGACAGCGTAGACGCTGTTCGCGCCCACAGGGAGCTGGCTGGTGGCGAAGGTCGCTGCGCCTCCCGTCACGGCCGCGGTTGTCGAGCCGAAAACCGCACCATTGTTGAAAAAAGCTGCAGCCCCGGTCGCGGTTGCCGGCGTGACGGCGACGTCAAAGGTCACGCTTTGGCCTTCAAAGATTGGCGGTGCTGTTTTTATCGAGACCGAAGTCGTGGTGACAGTATAGAGATCGCCCCAAGCCGTCGCCAGATTGCTTACATCCACCGAGCCAAGGCCGGTCACAAGGTTATAGCCAGTGGTGGCATCGGAGGCCGAAGAAAGGTAGCCGAACAGTCCTTCCGTTGCCGGTTTTACCGCTGCGGGACAGACGAGCGCCATAGGCTGGCCGGAGGGTGTGTCAGCATGGCAGTAGACTTGGTTGCTGCCGGGGGCGGCGGCGAAATCGCTGGCGGTGATCTGGTTGAACGGTCGCGCGGCCTGATTGTAGGTCGCGATCTGGTAAAGATTTGGGTTGATGTTGCCAAAGGGGAGGGGCTCGCTTGGAAAGTTCACCGCCACATACTGGTTGAGCAGCGTCACCATGCCGGCAAAGATGGGCGTGGAGGCAGATGTACCTCCGACGATGGAATTGTCTGCGATGGCCGCGGGAATGCCGCCGGCGCAACTTCCGTTGTTAGTGCACCAGATATAGCCGGGTAATGCTGGCGAAGCCATCAAAGAGACATCGGGCGTGAAGCGGACCGCGGCCTGGCCGGAAATGCTCAGACCCTGCTGCCAAATCGGTTGGGGAAAGCCGCCCGTGCATTCCCCACTGCCGCTGATCGTCATGCAGTTGCTGGGGCCGCCGCCGGAGGAAGCCATGCCGATGGCTGCTTGTGCAGTCTCTGCGTTGGTTATCCCAGTACAGTCGCTGGGGTTGGCGGCGCAGAAGGCGCCGATTTCAAAGGCGTCGTTCCAGGGGGCCTCGGGAATGTAGGTCTGAGCCGAGCCACCATTGGGCCCGTTGTTCACCTCCCAATACTTGCCGGCGTCCGTACTGATCTCACTGATGGTTGCCGCAGTCCCACCCACGCCGGTGACTTCGGGGCTACTGGCGGGATAGCCGACAGCCACGCCGCCGGTGGCGAGCAGAGCATCCGGATCGGTCTCATTTGGATCGCATCCGGCTGCGCCGCTGTCTCCGCTCGCATTCATGAACGTGATGCCTGCCATATTGGCCTGCTTCAATTCCGCTTCGTCGGAAGAGAAGGTCCCTTCGTTTGGTTTGATGGTCCCCTGGCCGCCGGGAGTGAGCGCCTCGCCTAGTTCGCAAATGCCGTAGCTCATGGTAATCACAGGTGCCACATCGTTATCGACGGCGTAGTACCAGGAATCCCAGACACCGTCACCGTTGGGGTCGGGGGCGTTGACAAAGATGATTTGCGCGTTGGGAACCGTGGCGGCCGACCATTCGAGATCGAGATCGGCTTCGCCGAGATCGTCGGAGGAAGTGGGAACGCCCGGGTCGGCGTTCACCAGCACGTACTTGAACGCCGCCCCTGGAGTCGTCGTGGTGCAGGGGAGGATAATGAGGCCGCTAGCGTCAGTGGCGCAGGAACCCGGACCGCTGGTCGGGATATTCGAAAAGCTGAAACCCGTGCGGAAGTCGTTCAGGTCGGCGAGGTACACATCGGTCTGGCCCACAACCGCCAGCGTCTGTCCCGAGCCGTCGATGCCCGCAGTGTAAAGCGGGCCGATGTCGTAAATGGTTTCGATGTCACCGGGTGCAAGGTAGAGATTGTACTCTTGGGGATTAGTGCCGGGGATCGGGTAGGTGTAGTTGGGCTTCCTGCGCTGGAGATACGACTTGGGATGGAAATTGCTCAATCCGCGAATTCCGGTTACGACGCTGGAGAGCGCTGTAGGAATCGAAGGCGAAGTAGTGTTGGAGAAGTGCTTCTCCCCGCTGACCTCGAAGTTGTGAATTTGGGTCTGGAAGGCGTTTTCCGCCTGCGCGGCGGTTCCGCTGAAGACGATAAAGTTGCGGGCGCGGGCGACGTTGCCAATCGTGAAGCCCTGGGACTGGAGCCAGGCAGTAAGTTTCTGGATGTCGTTGGGGCTGAGGCCGAAGCGGTCGGCGTACTGCTCGGGAGTTAGCCACTTGTGATAGAGAGGCGAACGGGGATCCTGCTGCTGCGCCAGAAGCTGGTTGATAGCCTTCTGCTGGGTGGCCGAAGGCACAGTGAGTAGCGTCATGTAGCTGAGCTTCAGCGACGGATCGGCTGGGCCCTGATCGTACTGCGGCTTCGCCTTCATAGGCACGCCAGCCAGAAGCTTAATGAGCTGACCCGAAGCAACCGGGCTGGTGATGCGGTCAGGGGCGACGGCGAAGCCGAGAGTGGAGAAGATCAGGATGCAGAGGATGAGCGTCAAAAGTTCTGACGAGGGCAGCAAGGCCGATCGCGTACTTCGCATGGTCACTCCGTGACAGAGCAGAATGGTGAGGGACTGGGAAGCATTATCTATGGTTTCTTACTATCTGATCAAGTTATTATGCGCGGGGTTGTATGCCTAGGGAACAGTTAGTTGGCTTTTGTTACCAAAAATTGACATTTGTTCGGCGACGGCGGTTGTCGGATAGAGCCTCCCATGCTTTTGCCGAAGCCCCGAGCGAAGCCGAAGGGAAGTCGCAGAAGTGTTGGCCCCACACGGGCTAGACTTCTGCCAATTCTTCTTCCAGCAACTGCTTGTTGTAAAGGTCGGTGTAATAACCGTTGCGGCCGATGAGTTGATCGTGGGTGCCGAGTTCCACAATACGTCCCTGGTGGAGGACGGCAATGCAATCAGCGTTGCGGACGGTGGAAACCCGGTGGGAGATGAAGATGGTGGTGCGTCCGCGCATGATTTCGCGGAGATGGTTGAGGATTTTATCCTCAGTGTGCGTGTCGACGCTGGACAGAGCGTCGTCGAGGATAAGGATGCGGGGACTGCGGAGCAGGGCGCGGGCTATAGCGGTCCGCTGCTTCTGGCCTCCGGAGAGCGTGATGCCGCGCTCGCCCACGGTGGTGTTGTAGCCTTCCGGGAAACTTTCGATGTCCTGGGCAATGTTGGCGGCCTCGGCAGCGGCTTTGATGTCGTCGAGTGACGGTTCGCCGTCTTCCTGCTTGGCTTCGGCCGAAATTCCAAAGGCGATGTTTTCGCGGATGGTGTCGCTGAAGAGGAATGTTTCCTGCGGCACGAAGCCGATTTGGCGGCGCAGGGAGTCGAGAGGGAATTGGCGGATGGCGCGGCCGTCGATGAGCACGGTGCCGGGCGCAGCATCATAGATGCGCGGGATGAGGCTGACGAGCGTCGTTTTGCCGGAGCCGGTGGGGCCGACGATAGCGAGGCTGGAACCGGCGGGAATGCGCAGGTTGATCTCCTTAAGCACAGAGGTGCCGTCATAGGCGAAGTTGAGATTGCGGAATTCGATTTCGCCCTGAATGCTAGTGGAGAACCGGGCACCTCCGCCCGGCAGGACGGGCGAAACGCCCGTCGCTCCATTGTCTGACGCGGGCTTGGCCTCGTCGGCGATCTCGGGTTGCTGGGAGAGGATTTCGTTGATACGCACCAGGGATGCGGTGCCGCGCTGGAAGATGTTGATGACCCATCCGAGGGCGATGACCGGCCAGGTAAGCTGCACCATGTAAGTGTTGAAGGCGACGAAATCGCCGACGTTCATCTTTCCGAGGAGAACTTGCCGTCCGCCAAGCCAGAGGACGATGACCACGGCGGCACCAAGCATGAGTTCGAGCGTGGGCCAGAGCATTCCCATCAGGCGAACCAGGCCGAGGCTGCGGCGGATGTATTCCCGGTTGGCGCCCTCGAAGGCGGCGATTTCGGCCTGTTCCTGCACATAGGCGCGGATTACGCGCGCGCCGGAGAAGTTTTCCTGGGCGCGGGCCGAGATGTCGGAGAACATCGCCTGAATACGCTCGAAGCGCTCGTGAATGCGGCGTCCGAAATACTGGATGACGATGCTGGTGATGGGCAAGGGCAGAAAGGCATAGAGGGTGAGCTTGGGGCTGATGGCGAGCATAAAGCCCAGAGCGCCGGCAGTGAAGACGATGGTGTTGGCCGAGTACATGATGGCCGGGCCGAGCAGCATCCGAACCGCGTTCAGGTCGTTGGTGGCGCGGGCCATGATGTCACCGGTGCGATTGCGCTGGTAGTAGGAGTAGGAAAGGCGTTCGAGGTGTGCGAACAGGTCGTTGCGCAGATCGAACTCGATGTCGCGAGAGATGCCGATGACCACCCAGCGCGTCAGGAACTGGAAGATGCCCTTGATCAGCGCGATGGCAATGATGAGCAGTGAGTAGGTGAGAAGTTTCTGGCGGGTTACGCCGGTGTGCAGATCGTTCACGGCGCGGCGGAGGACTTGGGGAAAGAGTATCCAGATTCCGTTATTGAATAAGACGCAGAGCCCGCCCCAAAATAGACCGCCGCGGTAACGCTTCAGATAGGGAACGAGAGGGCGTAATTTTTTCGGTACCATGATGGGTCAGACGACTTCTTGTAGATGAAATTGTAGCAGTGGTGGGTGCGGATTTTCTGAGCGAGGGCGCGAGGGCAACGAAGGTGGCAGTCAGCAGCAGCGCGGTCCAGAGCGACAGCATGCCGGCCGCGAACATCATTCCCGAGTAGAGCAGGTCGGCGCCTTGCATTCGGTTTCTCCAATTTCAAGAGCCGGTGAAAAAGCCGGGCGAGGGCGGAGGTTGGAGGTTCCGTTCCTCACCCGGGAAGGAGAGAGACCCTTTGAACCCAAAAGCTAGTCGTTAGTCCGCGGGCGGAGGCGCTGTGTGCTTACTCATGTGCGCTGCGCGATTGGCCTCGATCTGAGCCAGTTTGGCTTTCTGATCGGCGGTCAGAATTTGCATGATTTCGGACTTGATGCGGGCGTGCTCGACCTGGAGTTCGATCATGGTCTGCGAGTTTTGCGTGGCCAGGGCGCGCGTTTTGGCTTCATCGAACGCGCCGCTCGCTTCGAGAGCCTCCATGGCGCTGTGGTTTTGGCGCATCTGCTGCATCAGAGGCTGCATGGTTGGCTTCTCTTTTTCAAAGATCGCCTTGACCTGGCTGTGTTGATCGGCGGTCAGATCGAGCTGCGTGAGCATGCGGCGAAAGTCGCCGCCGGGGCCACCAAAACCGTGCCTGCCCTGCGCAATCGCGGCTGCTGCCGCCAGCAGCACAGCGGCGCCGATGGTGAGCATGCGAATACGAATAGATTTCATGGTTCTCCTTTTCGACTACTTTGATCTCGTAGGGTCCGGGAGGCAGCCCCGAACATCTATGCTTATAACAACACCATTCTGGAAAATATGGGGTAAAGAGTCAGTCAAGCGCGGTAAAGTTTTGTAAAGATATCGGGCGATCGCTGATCGGGCCATCGGGTGATCGGAGATCAAAGGCTCTTGGGTGATTGTATATGGAACAGAATCCAAGCAAACAGGAGGAGTTGCGGAATCGGACTAAGCGATTTGCGCTTCGGATTATCAGGTTGTTCCGACACTTGCCTCGAACTTCGGAGGCTCAGGTTTTGGGCAAACAGCTTCTCCGCTCGGGAACCTCTATCGGAGCAAACTATCGGGCGGCAGGACGTGCGAGGTCGAAAGCGGAGTTCATCTCGAAAATGGGCATTGTCGTTGAAGAGGCGGACGAGGCTGTCTTCTGGATTGAATGCCTGATTGAATCGGGAATTGTTAAGCTGGAGCTACTCGCCGATCTGCTTTCGGAGGCAAATGAACTTGTTGCAATCTTTGCCGCATCCCAAAGGACAGCACGCAGATGATCGGGTCATCGGATGATCTGCTGATCGAAGGTCAAAGGCCTTTTGACTTTAGATGGCCCGATGGCCCGATGACCCGATCTCTTACAAATCTTTACCGCGCAGAGGCAAGCGAAGGTGTTAGATGACTAAAAGAATGGATCATGTCCTGGTGGTGGATGACGATACCGAGTTGTGCGCCCTGGTGCAGGAATACCTGACGGCCGAGGGGTTCAGCCTGAAGGCCGTCCACGACGGCGAAATGGGGCTGCAGCATGCGCTCACCGGCGAGTATGCGCTGGTGGTGCTGGATGTAATGCTGCCGGGGATCAATGGCTTCGAAGTGCTGCGGCGGATACGCAGCGTGTCGAAGATTCCCGTGCTGCTGTTAACCGCGCGCGGCGAGGACGTGGACCGCATCGTGGGATTGGAAATCGGAGCCGACGATTATCTTCCGAAGCCGTTTAACCCACGGGAGTTGGTGGCGCGAATCCGCGCCATCCTGCGCCGCACCAGGCCCGTCAAGGCGGCGGACGCGGTACCGGAAGTGCTGAGTGTGGGCGACGTGGAACTGGATCCGGCGACGCGCAGTGTGCAGCGGGCGGGGCAACCGGTCGATCTTACTTCCGTGGAATTCAATTTGCTGGAGGTTCTGCTGCGCGAGGCGGGGCGGGTGGTGACGCGGGAGCGGTTGGTGAATGCCGTGCTCAGCCGGAAGTTCATGCCGTTTGATCGCAGCATTGACATGCACGTCAGCAAGGTGCGGAGGAAGTTGGGCGACTCCGAAGAGGATGGAGACCACATCAAGACGATTCGAGGAGTCGGGTACATGTTTGCGCGGCCGGCGGCGAAATCGAAAAAATGAAAAGCCTTTTCCTGAAGATTTTCCTATCGTTCTGGGCCGCTCTGGCGCTGTCGTTGGTGTTAGCGATTGTGGTGACAATTGCGCTGCGTCCAGCGCGCCATGGAATCGAGAATCAGGCGCCGCAAACTTTGGCGGAGGCGGTGAACGCCTACCAGACTGGTGGACAACGCGCGGCCCACGACTATCTGGAAGAACTGTTTCGCACGCAGCACGTGCGGGCCTTCGTTTTTGATCCGGCGGGCCAGGAACTCTCCGGCCGGCATGTGCCAAGCTGGATCGAAGAATCACGGGAGGGCGGAACACAACCGGCCGGAAGCCCGCGCATCGGCCCGCCGCACCACCATAGTTGGATGGACAAGTTTATGCCCGACCGCATTATGCGGCAGGCACTCACATTGGATGGAAAACGGTACACGCTGGTGTTGGAACTGCCGCCAGGGCCGAGGGCGTTTTTCGGGCCGAATGACATTCCCTTGCTGGGCATCGCGGTAGTTTTGTCGGGACTGGTGTGCTATCTGCTCTCCTGGTCGGTGACCAGTCCGGTGACGCGGTTGCGCAAGGCGGCGCAGAGCTTGGCAGCAGGCGACTTGGGAGCGCGCACCGGCGCGCCGGCGGGAGGCCGCCGCGACGAACTGACCGAATTGATGCGCGATTTTGATCGCATGGCCGAACGAATCCAAGGCCTGGTAGATTCGCAATCGCGTCTGATGAAGGATGTTTCGCACGAACTCCGGTCTCCGCTAGCGCGACTGAGCGTGGCGCTGGGGCTGGCGCGGCAACGGGCCACGCCGGAAGTCGCTCCGGAACTGGAAAGTTCGCTGAACCGAATCGAAGTCGAGGCCGACCGGCTCAATCAACTGATCCAGCGGCTGCTGACCATTTCGCGGCTGGAGTCGGGGACTGACGGCCTGCGAAAAACCATGTTGTCACTGCGGGAGTTGGTGGATCAGGTAGCCCTTGACGCCGAGTACGAAACTCCGGGGCGGAAATGTCATGTGAGGGCCGACGCCGCGGATGATTTTCTGGTGGAAGCTGACCCCGGCTTGCTACGGAGCGCGGTGGAGAATGTGGTGCGCAACGCCACGCGTTATACTGCTGAAGGGACAACAGTGGAGGTGCGATTGGAGCGGCAGCGGGCGGCGAATGGCGAGGAAATTGTGGTTCGGGTGCTGGATTCCGGCCCCGGCGTTCCCGACGATGCGCTACAGAAGATATTTGAGCCCTTTTATCGACTCGACGATGCCCGCAACCGTCAGACGGGGGGCGCGGGTCTGGGCCTGTCGATCGCGGACCGGGCGGTCAGGCTGCATGGCGGGCAACTTCGCGCATCCAACCGAAAAGAGGGTGGCTTAGAGGTCGAAATCCGGATTCCAGCTGTTCCTGGGTTTGCTCTTCCCACTCATTCCTGATACACAGATATATTTCAGCCACAAGCTTCAGTCTCCGTGACGGCTGGCAGGGCATCGCCCGCCGACGGGAAGCGGCTGGGAGAACAGATGTCGAAGAAAATAGGCGGAGTCGTTGCGCTCGTGGGCCTGTGTTCCCTGAGTTTATTTCTGCTCAATTGTGGCAGTTCCTCATCCCGGCCCTCGGGAGTTTTGTATGTGCTGACCCAGGGCAGCTTGGGCTTTGGGAACAACATCAGTTCCTTTGCCATTGATTTGAGTAGCGGGAACCTGTCGCTGGTCAACTCCAATGCGGGCACGTGTCCCACTGCGGCGAATACTGCCAATCCCGCACCGTGCGGACAGCCCCTGGACATCCTGCTCGACCCGGCGGGCGCAACGGCTTTCGTTCTCAACCAGGGCATTCCTTCCGCCACGCCGGCTGATGCTATTGCTCCAACCATCTACCCCTATACCGTGAACTCGGATGGCAGCCTGTCGGCACCGGGCACGCCAGCAGCGGGTTGGAACTGCGTCTATCCCAACGGGAGCTCCTGTGGTGTTGCCGCCCCCTACGTTCTCTACTACGACATTCCGCTGGCCATGGTGCGGGACGCCGCAGGGCAGTTCTTGTTCGTGATCGATCAGGGCCAACTTCCCCCGAAGACGACGTGCCCATTGGTTGGCACCGCTGCTAATAGCCTTACGGACGCTAATAATTTTGTGGGTTGTCCGTCGATCTCGGTGTTTGCCGTAAATAAAACGACTCTGACATTTGTAAGTCAAAGTTCTACTTATCAAAGTCCGTTCTTCATTGGCAGAATTCCGACCGCGCTTTCCGTCCTCGCCTTTCCCACGCCTGGTAGTGGCACAACGCCCGCTTGTGGCTTTACCACATCCGAGGAGTTTCTTTACGTTACCAGCAATCAGGACCTCTCCCAGCAGCACAATGACAATGCGCTCAGCGTGTACTGTGTGAGTTCAACCGGCAACCTGACTGACATGACACCGGCCCCGCCAGCCCCGCCGTATACCCCCGCGGTCAATCCCGTCTCGGTGCAGGCAGTGAACACGAACCCCGTAGGGCAGAATACCGGCGGCGTTTTTGTATATGTGGGCAGTCAGCCATCTGCGTCCGGCGCGCTGAGTGTCTTCCGGATGTGCACGGTGGTCGGGAATGCGGGATGCATGCAGCAGGATGTGAGCAATGCTCTCCTGCTCCCGGTGTTAACGCCGCCACCACCCGCGACGGGACAGAACCCGGTTGCAATGCTGGTAGATCCGACGAACAATTTTCTCTACGTTCTGTGTTACGGCTCGAGCCAGGTTGCGGAATATCGCATCAACACGGCGAATGGCTCCTTGAGTACCCCGGCATACCAGCCGACCGGATCGCAGCCGGTGTCGATGGCGCTGCATGCCAGCGTGAACTCGATCGGCCAGTCTCTCTACAACAATCAGAGCGGACAGTTTCTCTTCGTGTCGAACAGCAACTCGGATAACATTAGCGGCTTTACGCTGAGTACGACGAGCGGAACAATAAGCAATCCGATCACGGTGATCGCCCCGGCGGCGCCGAGCGGGATGGCCGTGCACTAGCAGATCGGGTCATCGAAAACCCTGGCAACGCTGGGAACTTTGGTTTCGATCACCCGATGGCCCCATGGTCTTAGATCACCCGATTCTCAAGTCGGAGTGCGGAGGATGAGATAGCCTCCGATGAAACCGAAGACCAAGTCTGGGGACCAGGCAGCGACCGCGGGTGGGAGCTGGCTCAAATTCCCCATCGCCTCGAACAGTCCCGAGATCGTCCAATAGACAACCCCAATGCCGATGGCGGTTGCAACTCCTGCCACCGCCGACCGCTTGCCAGCGGAAAGCGCGAAGGGAATGGCGAGGATGGCCATCACCAGCGTGATCAGCGGGTAGGCAATCTTCTTTTGTAGTTGCACGCGCAGGCGGACCACGTCAAAGCCGCTCTCCTCGAGATCGTGAATGTAGCGGCGTAATTCCTCGTAGCTCATTTCCGACGATTGTTTGATTTCCTTCTTGAAATAGGCGGGCGGTTCCGACAGTTCGGGGTAGGTGGCTACGTCAAACCTGTGATAATTCTCGATAGCCGGGCCGCTCAGGCTTCGCTCCCATCCCTGCTCATAAACCCACCGGCCCATGGAGCTCGACCAGCGCGCGCGGTCGGCGATGATGCGGTGCGTGATCTGGAACGTGTGCGGGTCGAACTGAAACACGGAGACTCCGCCGAAAACGTCGCGGTCGGGATCGAAGAATTGATAGTAATAGATATCGAAGTGCTGGCCGAAGATCCACTTGCGGTCGGGCCGAAGGTAGGTTTGCGCGGGCTTGCCCTTGATTTGGTTGCGGAGCGCGTCCTGACGCTTGTTGGTGTAGGGGAGATAGAGTTGGTCAGACAGGAAGAGCACGCCGGCCACCAGGGTAGACGCGATCAGCACCGGGATGATGATGCGGTAAAGACTGATGCCGGTGGCCTTGATCGCCGTGATTTCGTTAGAGCGCTGCAGCAGTCCGAAAGTGACCAGCACCGCCAGCAACATGCTGAGAGGCGTAGTGGTGTAAAGAAAATAGGGCGCCACGTTGAGCAGGTATTCGCCCACGGTGAGCGGCGAGATCTGATTCCGCAAAATGTCGCTCAGCAATTCGAACAGGGTGAACACCAGCAGCAGCATCAGAAAAGCGGCGACGATCATGGCGAAGTAGAGGCTAAAGCCGCGCAGCACATAATCGTCGAGGATGGTCGGGAAATGAAGATTGAACAAGCGCCGGCGCTTGGGCACGCGGCTGAAGACGCTCTCGCGCCCGGCCGGGCGGGACTCGCCGTTCAGTGCCGCCGCTGGCAGGCTCGGGTTCCGGGATGTGAAGCTCGAAGCCTTGACCCATGAGGCGCTGAACCAGGAAGCTCTGAACCATGAGCGGAGCGCAGTCAGTTCGATGGGGCGACGTTCCGATTGCCAGAGCAGAAACACTCCTCCGATCAGAAACATAAAGTCGGCGAGCCAAACACCGGCGGCCGGAGGGAGGCGACCCTGGCGCGCGAAAGACACTCCGATTAAAGAAATCGAATAGTAGAGAAAGACCAGCAGAATGGTCAGCACAAATCCGCTGGACTTGCCGCCTTTCTTCGACGAGAGGCCAAGCGGAATGCCGACCAGAGCCAGGACGATGCAGGCGGTCGGCAACGCAAGGCGGCGATGGTATTCGATCAGTTGCCAGCGCCGGGTGACGGGGTCGGCAGTTCGCGCATTACGGAGGAGGTCGGCAAACTTGATCTCAGCCAGCGATGTGGGTTCGTGTTCCTGGCTGGTTTGCGACGTGGGGACTTGGAGCGGAATGTCGGTGGTCTCGAAGGTGGAGATCTGGTACTGGTCCGGATTCTTGGGATCGGTTTCGTGGGTGGAACCGTTGGTGAGATGCAAGTCCAGAGTATCGGGCCCCTGGCTGACGAGCAGGCCTTCGTGCGCGAGGCTGATGCGGGGCGCAGCTGGGTCACTCAAATCGGCGAGGAACACGCCTTTCCACAGGGCTCCGCCGGACATGGCTTTGACGTCCTGCACGTAGAGGATGAGCTTCGGGAATCCTTCGTAAAACACGCGGGGCTGAACTTCGAAGGAAGCCTGCGAAGACTTGAGGTTGTCCTCGAGTTGTCCCAGGGCGGCGAGCGAGCGCGGTGCCAGATAGACGCTATTGCCGAGAGCGAGCAGCCATGCCACCAACACGAAGATTGAGATCACGCGCAGGAAAGTCCACACGCCCAGGCCGCTGGCGCGCATGGCGGTGACTTCGCTGTCCGCAGCCAGACGGCTGAGTCCGATCAGGATGCCGACGAGAACACCCATGGGAATGGTGTAGGTGAGCGCAACCGGGACGGTAAAGAAAAAGACTTCGGCGACGCTCGGCAGCGGGGCGCTATTGCGGACAACCAGTTCGAGAATGCGGCCGAGGTCGCGGGTGAAAAGAACAAAAGTGAAAACGGCGGCGCCGATCAAGGCGTGGGAGACTACTTCTCCCAGGATGTAGCGGGTGAGGATGCGCATCCGCAAGGGTGGTTGGCTCATTGCGAGTCTAGCATGAGAGGGGGGCGCCGCGTGTTTGCCAGTGGAGCGCCGGGCGTCCCCGCCAGGCCGGACGGGCGAGACGCACGCCGCTCCACCATATGACTCATCACGCGGGTCAGGTTACCAGGTTTGCAATACACGCCGTGTTCAGAGAGAATGCCCATTCGATCAGCGAAGTGGAGCTACGAATTCTTGGGCCGGAGAAAAGATGAATCTGCGTCGTGCAATTGCGTTGTCTGTTTGGTGGGCGATCCCAGTGCTGGTGTGGTCGCAGCAGCCGTCGGAAATGAAACCCGTGACCGACCAATTGGCCGCATCGATTTATAACGGGCCCTCGATGACCACCTTAGGCGAACTTGCGGACGGCATTGGCGGGCGCTTGACCGCTTCCCCGGCGTATGTTCGAGCGACGGAATGGGCGGTGGCGAAGTTTCACAGCTACGGGATCGAGAATGTGCGGCTGGAGCCCTTCACGATTCCAGCGGGCTGGCAGCGCGGGACGGCAAGCGGTGCCATGCTGGCGCCCTTGTCGCGTCCCCTGTACGTGGCATCGGTGGGCTGGGCGCCGTCAACGCCTCCGGGAGGAGTGCAGGGCACAGTGGTGATGGTGGCAGACGTGGAACCGGACGCATGGCGATCCCGGAAAGATGAACTGCGAGGGAAAATCGTTCTTCTGGATACCACCAGGATCATGGCGGAAGGTTACGGCAGGGCTTTGCCAAAGCTGGAGTCAGCCTGGGCGGCATTTCAGAAAGCGGCCGTGCTGGCGGTAATCATGCCGGATCGCGAGAAGAACAACGTCTTGAACGCGCACGACAGTCTGTGGGGTGCAAAGTTGCTTCCGCTGCCGGCGGCCGAGATCGGAATGGAAGATGCGAAGCTCATTCAGCGGGAACTGGGGCGCGGCCCCGTCACCATCCAATTGACGATCGAGAACAAGACGTCGGGCGAGACGACGGTCAACAACGTGGTGGCGGAAATTCGAGGCAGCCAGCAGCCTGACGAATGGATCCTGATCGGCGCACACTTGGACTCGTGGGACTTCGGCACGGGCGCGCAGGACAACGGCACCGGCGCAGTCAGCGTTCTCGAAATCGGCCGCGCCCTGATGTCCCTGGGGAAAGCGCCGCGGCGCAGCGTCCGGCTGGCGCTTTGGGGCGGAGAAGAACAGGGGCTGCTCGGATCGTACGCCTACACCCAGACCCACAAGCGCGAACTGGACCAATGCGCGGCCGTTCTGAATACCGATAACGGTGCGGGGCATCCGAAGGGATGGAAAGTGGAAGGCCGCGAGGATTTGAGAAAGGCGATGCAGCCGTGGAGCGACGGCCTGTTGAAAAACCTGAACGGCGGCGAGCTTTCGCTGGAGACAACCTACAACACCGATCACGGTCCATTCGTTTTGCGGGGAATTCCGGCGCTGGATTTGTGGGTGGACATGACGCAGTATATGGAGGTCCATCACAAATCGAGCGATACGCTCGATAAAGTCGATGCGCTGGATTTCAAAGGCGGGGAGGCGATTGTGGCAGTGACCGCCTACGTCATCGCGCAAAGCGAAACCCCAATCGCTGCGCACATCGATCACGAGGCGGTGGGCGAGATCCTGAAGAACGCGAAATTAGAGGACTTGGTAGAGAACGTGGGAGTGTGGAAACCTTAGGGGCAGGCTGGCAGCTCCCTCAGTACACCTATTTGTCCCAAGCAAATAAATTCTTGACAACCGCGCCTCTATATAGGAATACTATACTTAAATATAGGAATCCTGTACTAACATGGTCAAACGTATTCGAGCCAACATTGCACGCGGCAGCACGGAATTGGTCATCCTCAGTTTGTTGGCGGAGCAGCCGCTTTACGGCTTCGAAATCTCCAGACGCATCGAGGAACGGACCGAGGGCGCACTCCGCTTTGAACTGGCTTCCCTCTACCCGATGCTTTATGACCTCGAAAGGCGGGGTTTAGTCAAAGGCCAATGGCAGACTAACAGCACAGGTCGTGACCGCCGCTACTATTCGCTCACACCCAAGGGCAAGACGCAACTTGCACCGCTGCGACGGGAATGGCGATCCTTTTTTCAGGCACTCGACTGCCTGGCCGGAGTAAGCGATGCCTGATTGGAATGCGCTGGTTCAGGAGCGCTTGCGTGCGGCGGACCCGCCCTCGTTCGAAGAGGCGGAAATGATTGCGGAACTTGCTGCCCATCTGGAAGATCTTTACGAGGAATCGCGCGGAAAAGGAATGTGCGAGTCCGATGCCATTGGCCAGGCTCTCGGAGATATCGGTGGCTGGCGTGGACTGGCCGGGAAACTCCGCAGGGCGAGGGGCGGGGAGGAAACTATGAACTATCAATCGATGAACCGTCGAACAAAGACACTGTGGCTGCCCGGTCTAATCGGCCTGACCGCTTCCATGGTTTGGCTGATGATCTTGCAGCGAGCGACCCTTAAGCCCAGTATGCCAGGACCATGGTTGCACTCGGGACTCGCGTACATGTGGTATCTCGTTTGGCTTATTTCGCAGCCCTTGTTTGGCGCCGCAGGCGCTTATCTGTCGCGTCGCGCGGGAGGAGAACGCCTGACCGAACTCATCGCGAGCCTGTTCCCCGCGATCGTGATGTTCGGGGTGTGGGTGGTGTTGGTAGCATGCATTGTTGTCACAAGATATTCGCACGTCTCGCACCAGTGGCCTTTGGTTTTTGCCGGCGCGCTTTTCTGGTCTGTCCTCCCCGGATTGTCGCTGCTGCTGGGCGGGTTTCTCTACTTGAAAACGCAGAACCTCGCAAGGTCATAGCTGCTGGTGGACAGCCGGGCGACTGGACGGGCGACGGCGCCCGTCCCTCCACTATGCTTTTCTCAGAAACAGCGCTCCCAGCGGCGGCAGGATCAGACGCAATGAATACGGCCGCCCGTGAGTTGTTTCCGGAAGCGCCTCAGCGCCTCCCGCGTTGCCGATGCCGCTGCCTCCATATTCCTGGCCGTCGCTGTTGAGAAGTTCTTTCCAGTAGCCACCGGTCGGAACGCCTACCATATATCCCAGTCTGGGCACAGGCGTGAAGTTGCACGCGATGAGTACAGGGTTCTCGCCGTCTTTGCCCTTGCGCAGCAGCGAGATGACGCTCATCGGCGCGTCGTTGCAGTCCACCCATTCAAATCCCTTGGGATCATTATCGAACCAGTGCAGCGCGGATTCGCTGCGATAGACGCGGTTGAGTTGCTCAACCCAGTTCATGAGCCCGTAATGCACCGGGTACTGCAGCACGTCCCAGTCGAGGCTGCGATCGTGCGACCACTCACTAACTTGGCCAAACTCGCAGCCCATAAAGATCAGTTTCTTGCCGGGCTGCGCGAACATGTAGGCAAATAGCAGCCGCAGATTGGCAAATCTCTGCCACTCGTCGCCGGGCATCTTGCCGATCAGCGAACCTTTTCCGTGCACGACTTCGTCGTGGCTGAGAGGCAGCACGAAGTTTTCGTGCCACGAATAGAGCATGCGAAAGGTTAATTTGTTGTGGTGATACTGGCGATGAATCGGATCCTGGCTGAAGTACTGAAGCGTGTCGTGCATCCAGCCCATGTCCCACTTCATGCCGAACCCGAGACCGCCGAGATAAGTTGGCCGCGAAACCATGGCGTAGGAGGTGGACTCCTCCGCGAAAGTTTGAATGTCGGGGTGCTCCTTGTACGCTTCGAGGTTGAAGCGGCGCAGGAAGTCGATGGCTTCGAGGTTCTCGCGGCCGCCGTACTTGTTGGGGATCCATTCGCCCTCCTTGCGCGAGTAGTCGAGATAGAGCATGGAAGCGACGGCGTCAACCCGCAATCCGTCGACATGATACTTGTCCAGCCAGAACATGGCGCTCGACAGCAGGAAGCTGCACACTTCGGTGCGGCCGTAGTTGAAGATGAACGTCTTCCAGTCGGGATGGAAGCCTTGCCGCGAATCGGAGTGCTCAAAGAGGTGGGTGCCATCGAAGAAGGCGAGGCCGTGTCCGTCGGAAGGAAAATGCGACGGAACCCAGTCGAGAATGACCGCGATGCCGCGCTGGTGCAGGTAGTCCATGAAGTACATGAAATCCTGCGGCGTGCCGTAACGCGACGTGGGCGAGAAGTAGCCCGTGGTCTGATATCCCCAGGAACCGTAGAAGGGATGCTCCATGATGGGGAGCAGTTCGACGTGCGTGAATCCCAGCTTATTCGCGTGGTCGGCTAGGCGGGGCGCGATCTCGCGGTAGGTGAGAGAACGGTTGCCCTCTTCGGGGACGCGCATCCAGGAGCCGAGATGAACCTCGTAGATGGACATGGGCGCGTGCAGCGAGTTGGCGGCAGCGCGTTTTTCAAGAAAGGCAGCGTCGTTCCAAGTGTAGTCGAGATCCCAGACTACGGAAGCGGTGCTCGGCGGTGTCTCAGTGAAAAATCCCACCGGGTCGGTCTTTGCAATCTGGTAACCGAGTTGGGTCGAGTCGATGTGGAACTTGTACAGCGCACCCTTGCCGACGCCGGGGATGAAGCCTTCCCAGATTCCCGACGAGCCGCGAGGCTGCAGTTGATGGGATTGTGGATTCCAGCCGTTGAAATTGCCGATCACCGACACATGGCGGGCGTTCGGAGCCCAGACACTGAAGATGGTGCCTCGGGTTCCTTTCGATTCCACAAGGTGCGCGCCCATCTTCTCGTAAATGCGATAGTGGCTGCCTTCGTTGAATAAATAAGAATCTTCGGCGGTCAGCAGGGAAACGTCGTAGCGGACGGGAGATAGTTCCTGAGTTGGATGTGTCGGAGTCATGGTTTTCGCTTCGGGTCTAGTGTATTCCAAAGTGGAGGGACGGATTGTGTGGGGCTGGGGCTTTGCCCCGCCAGGGGCGAAGCCCCGTCCCCCACACTAACTCCACTAGCGGCGCTTTTCTTTCCGTTCCTCGCGCTTTGCCCGCGCCCAGCCTTCCTTCACGCTCTGTCGCGCACGTCCGAGCGCCAGCGCATCCGCCGGAACATCCTCGGTGATGCAGCTTGCGGCCGCGACATAGGCGCCGCGTCCAATCTTTACCGGCGCGACCAGGGTCGAGTCGCTGCCGACGAACACACCATCTTCGATCACGGTCTTGTGCTTGCTCACACCATCGTAATTGCAGGTGATGGTGCCCGCGCCTATATTGACGCCTTCACCGATTTCCGCGTCGCCCAGATAGCTGAGATGGTTCGCCTTCGAACCCTTGCCCAGCTTGATTTTCTTGGTCTCGACGAAGTTCCCCAGGTGAGCGTCTTCGCCCACCTCGCTTCCGGGGCGCATATGAGTGTACGGCCCAAGCACCGCTCCCGCAGCCACGCGAGAGTCTTCCATGATCGTTCCCGGCTTTACCGTGACGCGGTCGCCCAGGACGGAATTTCCGATCACGCTATAAGAGCGGATGCGGCAATCCGCGCCGACCTTCGTATGACCCAGCAACTGCACAAAGGGCTCAATCACGGTGTCGGCGCCAACTTCCACGTCGCTGTCAATCACGCAGGTGTGTGGATAAAAAATCGTCACGCCGGCATCGAGAAGTTCGCGGCACTTCGCCAGCCGCAGCCGCGCATCCAGCATCATCATCTCCGCACGCGTGTTGCTTCCCAGCACTTCGCCGGCATCCGAGGTCTTGATTGCGACCACCTTTTTGCCCGCCCGCTGAAGCACGGCCGCCATGTCCGTGAGGTAATACTCGCCGTGTGGATTCTTGGTGGAAAGACAGTCAATATGCTCGTACAAGGCGGGCGCGTCAAACGCGTAGAATCCGGAATTGACCTCGTGGATTTTCTGCTGCTGCGGGGTCGCGGACTTTTCTTCGACAATCGCCCGTACTTCCGCCCGTCCTGCCGCGCCCTTGCGGATCACTCGCCCATATCCATAAGGATTGTCGAGATCGGCGCTAAGCAAAGTCATCGCCGCTTTCTGAGCAGTGTGGAAGTCGCTGAGTTTCTTGATAGTGTCGGCAGTAATCAGCGGTGCGTCCCCGGAAAGCACAATGACCTGGTCATACCTATTGCCATTGCCCGAGAGCGCTTCGCGCGCCACCATGAGCGCGTGTCCGGTGCCACGCTGTTCCGCTTGCACCACGAAGTTCACGCCGGTGCCGGCAACCGCTTCGCGCACGCGGTCTGCCTCATGGCCGATGATCACGAAGATGTCCTGCGGGGGCACTACCTTTTGCGCGGTCGCGATCACATGCGCCAGGATCGGCTTGCCGCCGATCTCGTGCAGGACTTTGGGATGTTTCGATTTAAGTCGCGTGCCCTTGCCCGCCGCCATAATAGCGACCGCAATGGCCGTGCGCGGGCGCTGCGGATTTGGGGGGGAAGACTTCGACTTCGGCTTTATCTTTGTCTCTGGCGCTTTTGCCATGCTCAGCCAATATACCGCGAGAGAATCAACTGCGGATCGTCTGCCGATCCGGCGTTTGCGCCATCAGCGCCATCAGGTCGTGCGCCAGGCGGTCGGTAGCGTGCCGTGCCACTTCGCCCTCGTCCAGATAATCCCCGAGCACGGGGCACAGGCCAAGCGCCTCGATCGCTTCCAGATCCACGACGATCTGCGAAGCTCCCTCCAGCGCATACTTCGCCTTCATCGCGGGCGATGCTGGCTTGCGATTGATCAGAGCATAGTCGAACAATTGAATGCCGGCGTGGTTATTGAGTGCGCGGATGTGATCCGCCGCTGTTAACCCAAGACTTTCATTGGCCTGCGTCATCAAGTTGCAAACAAACACTTTGATGGCAGACGAATCCATGATCGCCTCGGGGATTCCTCGCACCAGTAAGTTCGGAATCATACTGGTGAACAGCGAACCAGGGCCGATCGTGATCAGGTTGGCATTGGCGATTGCCTCGAGCGTCTGCGGAAGCGGCTCCACGTCGTGCGGCACCAGGACGAGTTCCTGAATCTTGCCCTTGCTCGCCGTGATCCGCGTCTCGCCGCGAACCCGCGTGCCGTCTTCCAGCAACGCTTCCAGCTCCACGCTCGCCATGGTGGCGGGATAGATATGGCCGCGCGTGAGCAGAATTTCTGACGAGAGCCGTACCGCCTCGGCAAAGTCGCCAGTAATCGAAGTCAGCGCCGCCAGAAAAAGATTGCCGAAACTGTGGCCTTCCAGCCCTGAGCCCTTCTGAAATCGATGCTGGAAGAGCCGCGACAGCAGGGCTTCGTCTTCAGAGAGCGCAACGATGCAATTGCGCACATCGCCCGGCGGAAGCATGTTGAACTCTTTGCGCAGACGGCCGCTCGATCCGCCATCGTCGCTTACCGTGACCACGCCGCACAATTCGCGAATGATCGGCTGGCCGGAGGGGGCCAGCGCCGGCGTCATGACGTAGCGCTTCAGCCCCTTCAGCAGTGTGGAGAGGCCGGTGCCGCCGCCGATTGCGACCACGCGCAGTTCGGGGCCAGCCTTGCCGGTTTCGGATGAGTTCGTGCGCAACTGGGGAAGCATACCGCCTCGAATGCCCGCTGGAGGCTATCTTACGAAATCGCTTTGGGTAGGGCACGGCTTCAGCCGTGCCGTTCAAGTCAATCAACCGCGGGCTTTAGCCCCTGAGGCAGCCTGCAGCTAGTACGCGCTTGCTTCTTCTTCCTGCGGCTCAGATTCGGCGCCGGGATCCGGATAGAGCAGTTCGGTGAAACGCGGATCCTCCGCCAGATTCTGGAAGTCGGTATCATTCCGCGCCTGGAAGCGCAGCGCGGGTTTCACCTGAATCGCCTCGCTGAGCGTCTTGAGCGATTCCTCGACGTGGCCAGTCAGGCAGTGCAATGCGGCCAGCCCATACAGAACGAACTCCGCCTTCGGGTTCTGCTTCAATAACTTGTCGAGGTGCTCACGCGCCGTCACGTAGTCACCCGCGTTGATCAGAGACACCGCGAAGTCGTAATGCTCTTCCGCGGTTTTGAACTGCAGCGTGGGCTTTTCCGCATGCTTGTCGCAGGTGAGGATATGGACTTGCGCCCGGTCGACGAGAGCCTTGTCCGGTCCGCTCAGCACTTTCTGCAGGTGCCCTTTGGCCTTCTCGAACTTGTGTTCCTGCAACGCACGGAGCCCCGATTCGTAGTTTTGCACCGCTTGGGTGTGTCGTGGATCTTCGGTCACTTGTTTCTTGGGGGTTACTTTCAGTGGCATCAAACCGCCTTCAGTTCAGAATTAAAATTAAAATCTTGAAATTGGGAGCGCCCACTCATTCACGCACGCTCTTATTCAATAGTGGCCGCTGTGCTCAGATCGACCGCCTTCCAGTCACCCTTGATAATGCCTGCGCGAATCTGCCGCGCCGTCTTGCCCTGCTTGTACATGGTGTAAGTGTAATAAAGCTCTTTGAGGCAAGTTCCGCACTCCGCACCGTGCGTATCTGCGAAGCAACTGTGGAGGCTGTTGTGTCCCATGCCGCGGTCGCAGTAGCAGTAGCACGGCTGCTGGTAGATGACCTTCGGAATCTTCGCCGCCAGTTCATAGGCATGCGTCTGATATGGAAAGCGCGCGTCGTTGCCCCAGAGCTGATCCCTGGTCAGGATCGGCGGAAGCGCGGTGCCCGCGGCCGGAGGAGCCGCGTTGAAATGCGGAACTCCCTGATCGCTTTCCGATTGCAGCCAGGGCGCCGACACCATCGTGACCATCAAAAACAGCACTGCCGACGCGAGGATCCGTGTACGCATGCCCCTTGACCTCAATCCTCTATTTTACCTTACGGCGCGGGATTGGGGATTACCGGGCGGGTTCAGGCGTTTACTTCGGAGCCTGCCCTAGCCCAGCTTCTCAAAGAACAAACAGATCGTTTCAATCCCGCGATGGAAATTCGGGATGTGAAACTTCTCGTTCGGAGCATGCAGGTTATCGTCGGGCAGCCCAAAGCCCATCATGACCGATGGGATCTTCAGCACGTCCTGGAAATCGGTCACGATCGGAATCGACCCGCCGGAGCGAATAAACACGGTCTCTCTCTTGAAGGTGTCATGCAGCGCCTCGGTCGCCGCCTGGATGTACTCGTTGTCGGTGCCCACCACGCATGCAGGGCCCTTGCTCCAAACCTTAATTTTGGTGTCAATGCCTTTGGGCGTGAGTTTCTTGACGAACGCGGTGTAGCGCTTGAGGATGTCGTCGGGGTCCTGGTTCGGCACCATCCGCATGGAAACCTTTGCCGATGCCTTTGCCGGAATCACTGTTTTCGCCCCCGGAGCCACAAATCCGCCCGGCATCCCGTGCACTTCAAGCGTCGGACGCGCCCAAGTCCGGTAGAGCACCGAATACCCCGGCTCGCCGGTCAGCACCTTGGAGCCAACTTCCGTCTTGCGATAATGCTCTTGGTTGAAAGGCAGTCGCTTCCAGGCCTTCAGCTCATCTTTGCTGGGCGCTTTGACATTTTTATAAAAGCCCGGGATCTGCACCTTCCCCTTCGCGTCTTTCAGCTTGCTGATGATCTCAATCAGCGCAAAAAATGGATTCGGCGCGGCGCCGCCGTAGATGCCGGAGTGCAGATCGGTCTTCGCCCCAACCGCTTCAATCTCCGTGTACACCAAGCCACGCAGCCCGACGCACAGAGTAGGAAGGTCGGGCGCGAACAGTTCCGTATCGCAGACGAGAGCGAAATCGGCTTTCAGCCTCGCCTTCTGTTTGCGAACGTACTCGGCAATCGATTCGCCGCCCACTTCTTCTTCGCCTTCAAAAATAATCTTGACGTTGATCGGCAGCTTGCCCCCACGGGCCTGCATCAGCGACTCGAGCGCCTTCACTTCCATCCAGAGCTGCCCTTTGTCGTCGACCGCGCCGCGCGCGTAAATGTTGTTGTTGCGCTCGGCCGGCAATATCCAACCTTTTGTCCAAGCTTGCGCTTCGTCGCCCTTTACGGAATAAGCATCCTTGTCCACAAACGGGGGCGATTTCCACTCATTCAGCGGATCGGGCGGCTGCACATCGTAGTGCGCATACATCAGGACCGTCGGCTTGCCGTGTGCGTGCAGCCAGTCGGCGTAGAGCAGGGGGTGTCCCTTGGTGGGGATAATCTCGACATTGTCCATCCCAATGCGGCGCAGTTCAGTGGCCACAAATTCTGCCGCCTTTTGCACGTCGCTCTTATGTTCATCGAGCGTGCTGATGCTGGGTATGCGGAGAAGAGTTTTAAGTTCGTCAAGAAAACGCGGCTGATTATTGCGGGCAAAATCGACTGCGGGGGAAGCCATAGTCTGTTGCCTTTCTGGCGCGCGGGCGCGCGCAATTAAGATGAACGCCGAAAACGCTTCAGTATATACCTGATAGGATACCGCGTCTGCGCCGTAGGGACGGGGTTTGCCGAGTCGAGGGCAGTCCCATGCTCAGCGCTTTATCTACTTCTTGACATCGGCGGTTTGGGTCGCCAGATTCTTGACATCGTTCACCACCCTGCCGAGCGCTTGATCAAAGTTCTTGTCACGGTTCCCTTGCGACCTAGCCGATTCCACGTGCTCGGTGAACGCCCACAAAACAATTTTCGTCTTGGGGTCCAGTATCGCCAGTCGGAACTCGGGTTCGTCCTTCGAACCGATAGCAGTCCCGTTGAAAACCTTTTCCCCTACGGTAGCGTCGGTGAACCTTATCTCGAACACGAGATCGCAGTCGGCGGGAGTGGACGCGAGTTCATAACGGCCCCAGCTCTTCAACGCCAAGTAGAACTGGTTGTAAGTTCGATCGATTCCCCCGCTGTAACCGCCCACGTTGGGATTGCTTTCTTGCCCGGCGTTGGCGACGAACACCTTCTTGGCGCTGACAATCTGCGCGGGCAACGGCGCCGGAGCGCTTTCTTCGCTCCCTGCGCCTGCACCGATGAGCCCGACAGCAGCGCCAGAGTAAGAGCCACAGTGAAAATGCCTGGCCTTACGATTCTCGACATAGCTTCCTCCATCCTTAATAGCGGTTGGAAACGGGAAGCACCCTTGCCTCCCTCCGCAGACTAGCATGAAGCCGGCAAGCCTCAGTGCGAAAACCTGTGTGCGGAAAACGCACCTAGGTCCCAGCCGGGCCTTTGCCCAGTCATCATCTGTCTCATTAACTTCGCAGTCACTGGCGCCAGCAAAATTCCATCTCGAAAATGCCCGGTCGCGACAAAATATCCCGGCGTAGGCGTGGCGCCAAGAATCGGCAGCGCGTCCGGCGTTCCCGGACGCAGACCTGCCCATGCTTCCAGAATGCGTGCGTCGGCCAACTTCGGAACCAGCTCAAGCGCCGCCTGCCGCAGCTTCTGGATCGTCTCCGGCACCGTCCGCTTGTCGAATCCCGCTTCCTCGGCAGTCGCCCCGATGAGCATGCGCCCATCGCTGCGCGGAATCAAATAGACCTCAGGCGTGCGCACCACATGCCGCAGCAGTTCTTTTTCCGGCATGACAACGCACAGCATCTGCCCTTTGACCGGTCGCGTCGGGAACGGGTGCGGCCCGATCTGCCCGGCCCAAGCTCCAGCACAATTCACCACCATGCCCGCGGCAAACCGTGTTTTGTTGGTGCGGACGCCGCATGCCCTCCCGTCCGCCACCTCCACTGCCAGCACCTGGTCGCCAGACGAGAAATCAATGCCGCGATGTCGTGCGGCGGCGATGGCAGCGGCCGTCAGATGCCGAGGGTCGACGCAACGTTCTTTTACAAACAGAGGAGTCAAGGGCAACGCCGTTCCGTTCCAAATCCGAAGCGCTGGTTCCAGTTCCGCCAGTGGTCCGGGCAGAGCATAAGCTTGTGTGGTGGCGGGGCTCTGCCCCGCCGAGACGGGGTGAAGCCCCGTCTCCGCTCGAGAAAGCACGAGCGTTCCCACCGAGCGCAGATCAATCTTCAGACCCGACTCATCCTCAAGCTCATGCACGAACTCGGGATACATCCCCGCGCTTGCGGTCGCGAGTTCACGCAGTGCGGATGGTGTTTCGGCGGGAAAGTCGCACAGCATGCCACCCGCAGCCCACGAAGCTTCGCGCCCCGGCTCGCCTTTTTCGATCACCAGCACCCGCAGCCCATGCTTGTTCAGCTCCATCGCCAGCGAAAGTCCGATGATTCCCGCTCCAACGATGATCGCGTCCCAGTTCTTCACGCTTTCATTCTAGCGGGTGCCCCACGTCTCGCGGTTTTCGAGACGTGGGTAGTGCTGCCAAGAACCTGAAACGCAATTGACAGCAACCCGCTTCTCACAAACAATAGGCTTTACAATCCACTTCAACCGGAGATCCCCCTTATGTCCGAAGGTGAGCAACCGACCGTCTACCACCCCGAGCCGCCGAGCAATGTTGGCAAATGGGTCCTCATCGTGCTGGCCGTTGCCTATGCCGGCGCATCGTCGTTTTTCATTTACGACCAGCATGGCAAGCTCGACAAAGTCACGCAAGATCAAAGCACAAGCCAAAAACAAATTGGCGATCTGACCAAGCGCATGCAGTCCGCCGAAGCGGATTCGGAGACCCTGGCCCAGCAATTGGGTATAACCAAGAAAGAATTGGCGACGCGCGCGGCCCAGTTGCAGCATGAGCAACAAGCTGAATCGGCGCGACTAGCGGCGCAGGCGGAAGAAGAGAAAAAAGATGTGAGCGCGGTTTCCGGCGAAGTCGGATCGGTGAAGACCGACGTCGGTGGCGTGAAGACCGACGTGGCCGCCACCAAGGCGTCGCTCGAGGCGACCATCGCGAAACTGCAGAACACCATCGGCGATCTCGGCGTGCAGAGCGGCCTGATCGCCAACACGCGCGGCGATCTGGAAGCGCTCAAACACAAGGGCGACCGTCAGTACTATGAGTTCACCCTGTTGAAAGGGGCCAAGCCGGCGGCGTTCTCGACCGTAGCCTTGCAGCTCAAGAAGACCGATCCCAAACGTGGCAAGTATTCGCTGAACGTCACCGCCGACGACAAAACCATCGAGAAAAAAGACAAGAACCAGAGCGAGCCGGTCCAGTTCTACACCGGACGCGATCACATGCTCTATGAACTCGTGGTCTGGACGGTGGACAAGAACAAGATCACCGGCTACCTCAGCACTCCCAAGAACGCGCCGGTGCCGATCACCGCTACGCCGCAGTAGCAGTGCCAATAGCAAGTGTAACGACGACCGCAATGTTGCCGGCAAACGCGCACACGCTCGTTGAAATCGCGCTCCGCACCGGAGTCATCTACCTCCTCGTGCTGATCGGAATTCGCATCAGCGGCAAGCGGGAAGTCGGCCAGATGACGCCGTTCGATCTCACCCTTCTCCTGCTGATTTCGAACTCGGTGCAGAACGCCATGACCGGACCCGACACCTCGCTGGCCGGAGGCGCGGTCGCGGCCACTACGCTGCTCATCCTGAACTATTTGGTGGCCGAGGTCTCCGGCGGGAATCGCCGCTTCCGAAAATATATTCAGGGACAGCCCAGTCTGCTGGTGCACGATGGCGAGGTCATCGAATCGCACATGGCCAAAGAGCATGTCAGCATGGATGAACTCGAACGCGCGCTCCGTGAGCACGGCGTAGGCACCTACAAACAAGCGGCGCTGGCGGTGCTGGAAGTCGATGGCTCCATCAGCGTCCTGAAGTACGACGACATAGAGCCGACCGCCTCGACCCACCTAAACCGCCGGCGATTCCTGAAGAAGCCGTAACCCACCCGTGTGGCGCGGACCTGCCCTGAGCGGAGCCGAAGGGGCCCTCGCCCGCGGCCTTTGACTTTGATCTTGGTTTTCAATCACCCGATGGCCCGATCACCCGATGCAGTTACGGATGCGTCATCTTCTCCGGCTTGACGAGCGAATCAAATTCCTCACCAGTAAGATATCCCAGCTTCAACGCCGCCTCGCGCAGGCTCGAGTGCTCGACGTGCGCCGTGTGCGCAATCTGCGCCGCCTTGTCGTATCCCACTTTCGGAGCGAGCGCCGTGACCAGCATGAGCGAATTCTTCACGTACCAGTCCACTTTGGCGCGATCGACTTCAATGCCCTTGACCATGTACTCCACATATCCATGGCAAGCGTCGGTGATCAAAGTGACCGAGTGCAGAAAATTGTAGATGATCACCGGCTTGTACACGTTGAGTTCAAAGTTGCCCTGCGATCCGGCGAATCCCACCGCAGCCGTAGCTCCGTGAACCTGCACGCAGACCATGGTCATAGCTTCGCATTGCGTGGGATTGACCTTCCCCGGCATGATGGACGATCCCGGCTCATTCTCCGGAATCGACAGCTCGCCGAGGCCACACCGCGGACCGGAAGCCAGCCAGCGAATATCATTGGAGATCTTCATCAACGAAGCGGCCAAAGTTTCCATAGCGCCCTGAGCAAACACGATCTCGTCGTGCGCCGAAAGCGCGGCGAACTTGTTGCCATGCGAGCGGAAGGGAAGTCCCGTAAGTTCAGCAATCTTCTTCGCCGCCCGCTCGGCAAATTCCGGATGCGTGTTCAGTCCCGTGCCCACCGCCGTACCGCCGATAGCCAGATCGTAAAGCCCCTCAAGCACCTGCTCCAGCCGCTTGATGTCGCGCTCCAGCAAACTGGCCCAGCCGCCAAATTCCTGTCCAATGGTCAAAGGCACAGCGTCTTGCAAATGAGTGCGCCCAATCTTCACCACGGAGTCAAATTCCTTAGCCTTGGCTGCAATCGCATCGCGCACCGTCTTGATCGCTGGAATCAGCGCGTTCTTCACCCGGTCCGCCGCCGCGATGTGCATAGCCGCCGGAAACGTGTCGTTCGACGACTGCGACATGTTGACGTGATCGTTCGGATGCACCGGCTTCTTCGATCCCATTTCGCCGCCCGCAATTTCGATAGCGCGATTCGAGATGACCTCATTCACATTCATGTTCGTCTGCGTGCCGCTGCCAGTCTGCCAAATGCGCAGCGGGAACTGGTCATTCAGCTTGCCGGCAATGACTTCGTCGGCGGCCTGCACGATCAGCTTCGCTTTGTCGGGCGCAAGTTTGCCCAGGTCCTGATTCACCAGCGCGCAGGCCTTCTTCAGCGTGCCAAAGGCGCGAATCAGCTCCGGAGGCATAGTGTCGCGTCCAATGTTGAAATGCAAAAGCGACCGCTGCGTCTGCGCCCCCCAGTAAACGTTGGCAGGGACTTCGATCTTGCCCATGCTGTCGGATTCGGTGCGCGTCTTAGTTTGGATCGCGGCGGCGGGTTCGGTAAGAGTAGCCATAATGAAATCTCCTGTGCGTCGGACGTTGGAGTCGAGCGGGATCAGCCAGGCCCGGCGGCGGTATGAGGAACCGAGTATTATACGGCGGCGCGAAGGGCAAAGCCCACGATGCGATCAGTCTGCCTCCCACCCTCCGCGAAAAGCCGCGAAAGGACAGGAGACCCACTGTGTGGTTTTACCTCGGAAGGCTGGGACACCCGACATGAAAACAACTATTTGAGAGGCAATCGCATTCGTGGTTAGAGGACGATATTTTTTTGAACCCATTCACAGGGACGATCATCTCTCCTTCCATAAATCCGCCCCAGGCCGAAAACCGACTCAATAGGAGGAACCATTGTGAAATGGATCACTCTCTTCCTGCTTGCAGTTGCAACCCTAGCCGGCATTGTCGCCTTCACGGCCCCCGCATCTGGACACGCCGATGAAGGGGTCGCCCCGATCTTCGTAACCAACATTCCCCCCGGATACCGCGACTGGAGGTTGGTCTCCGTGGCCCATGAAGAAGGCAACCTAAACGATATCCGCGCCATTCTGGGCAACGACACAGCGATCACCGCGTATCGCGAAGGAAAGCTCCCGTTCCCGGAAGGCACAATCATTGCCCGAATCGCCTGGAGTTACGTCGCCTCGGAGGAAAACAACAAAATCTTTGGCCGTGCCCAATCTTTCGTTCCCGGGCCTCCCCCGGATTGGTACCTGCAGTTTATGGTCAAGGACTCAAAAAAGTACGCCGCGACAGGCGGCTGGGGGTTCGCTCAATTCAATAAGGACGGCAAACCTGCCGACGACGCGAGACTCAAAACCTGCTTTCCCTGCCACGAGCCGATCAAAGCTCGCGACTTCGTCTTCACCCGTTACACACCTTAATGCTCGGAACTACAGCGGAAAGGAATGGGACGATGACCGCACACAAATCAACTGCAGCACAAACCAAGCAATCCAAAACTACTCAAAAGGAGGACACCATGACCCAAGCAGTCTCTACACAGCAAGGCAGCAAGCAGACAGCTGACAAGAATGCGATTCGTCCGTTTCAGAAAGTAAATATTCCAGAGGCAGAGCTCACCGAATTGCGCACGCGCATCAATAACACACGGTGGCCGGAACGAGAAACGGTTACAGATGCATCCCAAGGAGTACAGCTTGCGACGACTCAAGCACTCGCTCGCTATTGGGCGACAGAGTACGACTGGCGCAAGATCGAGGCGAAACTTAACGCCCTGCCGCAATTCATCACCGAGATCGATGGACTGGACATTCATTTCATTCACGTCCGTTCCAAACACGAAAATGCATTGCCGCTCATCGTTACGCACGGATGGCCGGGCTCGATCACCGAACAGATGAAGATCATCGATCCGCTAACCAATCCCACGGCGCATGGTGGAAATGCATCCGACGCGTTCGATATCGTGGTTCCGTCGATGCCGGGGTACGGGTTTTCAGGCAAGCCGACGACGACCGGCTGGGGCCCTGAACGGATTGCGAGTGCCTGGACAGTGTTGATGAAGCGGCTCGGCTACTCAAAATTTGTGGCCCAGGGCGGAGATTGGGGCGCGGTCATTACCGAGCTGATGGGCGTGCAGGCGCCGCCCGAACTTCTCGGTATTCACACCAACATGCCCGGCGCGGTTCCTGCGGATATTTATCGAGCAGTTCTGTCCGGCGCGCCGATGCCATCCGGTTTCTCGGACGACGAAAAGACTGCCTTCGAGAGGCTCCAATTCGTGTACAGCAAAGGCGTCGCCTACGGCTACCAGATGGGGTTGCGACCGCAGACGTTGTATGGAATCGCGGATTCCCCGGTCGGCCTGGCCGCCTATTTTCTGGACCACGATGCGTGGAGTTATGCGCTGATCGCGCGCGTCTTTGACGGGCAGACCGAAGGTCTCTCACGAGACGATGTCCTCGATAACATTACGATCACC
>Ga0074044_10000426_pt1 | contig 41690 bp, 74 predicted proteins | sample BogForMeECP23OM1_FD_94443 | JGI IMG/M metagenome (GOLD analysis project Ga0074044, IMG submission 94443) | Bog forest soil microbial communities from Calvert Island, British Columbia, Canada - Bog Forest MetaG ECP23OM1 | ecosystem: Environmental > Terrestrial > Soil > Wetlands ...
GTCAAAGTCGACGCGGTTGCCGCCAACGGGATGTAGATACCGGTCAGCAGCGTATCCTGAGCCTTGCCTGGAATTGCGGCGTTGGTGATGATCCCGTTAACGCACTGTAACGTTGCGGTGCCATTGAGCACCGTGCCGTGCGCTGGGTCTTGGGTGACGTAGCCGGGCATTAAGGCTCTACTACAGTCAAATTCCTAACGAGCGCTTGGACTAGCACGCCGATCAGTGCAATAGATTCACCCTTCAATACTGTACGGGTGCCACCAGGATAAGCACCATCAAGCACGGCAGCCGCAGTTTGATCGATGCGAATCTCTATCGTTCCCGTAGCGACTGGCGCGCTGGTGCCGACGGTAACCGTTTCAAGGTTACCGCCGACAGCAATGGCGAAGGATACAGCAGCCACTTATTTGACCCAGGTGTACTGCAATGAAATACCAGCATTTGCCGTGGGAGCAGTCGTTGCCGTTAGCGCGAGAAGGAACTCGTAGTACGGGTCTTGCTGCATACCCAAAAGTTCCCAAATGCGAAGGTTCACGTTCGATGCAGCGTGAGCAATGGTCGTGACGGCAGGCGAGTAGACAGAGGTCCACACAGTCTTTGCGGCAGCGGTCGAAATACCCGTACCCAAAATACCCACCGCCGATGCGATCACCAAGGAAGCAGGAGGAACGATCTGCGCGCCACCAGTGGTCCAGTTGCCAGAAGGCGGCTGGCTGTTGGTGGACCCGGCAGAAGCCGTATACACCACACCGTTGAACAGCACCACGTTGCCAGTGACATAGGCGATAGTGCTACTCCAAGTGCCGTATGCAGCCTGACCGCCACCGGATGCAGGTGCGCCTAAGTTCAAAGACTGCTGATCGTTGGTGTAGACGCCCATCGACCAAACACCCGCAGTAGATGCATCGTTCTGCATCTGGATGTCTTCCATACGGCAACTGGACCCGACGAAGCAGTACTTGTAGATCGAACCGATGGAGTCGGTTGAAACCGCATTGACTGTGGCAACACCTACCGTGTCATTGGACCCAGCAAGAAACCCAGAACTCAAGATACGAGGCTGAGCGTCGTAGTTAGAGATCAGGGTCGAGAGAGTAGTAACTAAAGCCATTTATCGATCCTCAGGCTCCAGAGTGGGGACCTGCCCCCTGCTCCTGCCTATTGGTTAAAACTAGCGACACCAAATCTGAGTGACCCGAGCTTCCTCGAGCCGGGTTGAGCCTGCGGTCATGTACACGTAGCACTGCCACGGGATGGACTGCAGGTCCTTGCGTTCCGCGATATCGGTCTTGATATCGTTCCAAATGCCTAAGTGCATGCCCTCGCGCTGCCACATGTGTACCTTGGTCGAGACACCGGCCTGGTCATCCGTACCCGTGAGCAAGCGCTCCGAACGGACGAACTCAATGCCGAGGAAACGCTTCACACGTCCTTCTTCCAGTACCGGCTGATCGTTGAAATCCCGGCTGATCACCTGGGCTTCTGCCATCAGGTTGTCGAGCTGGCGAGCTCCCGCGACACACACGAGGCCCGAATTCGGATCGCCTGGATCTTCCTCTTCGTCCGAATAGGCTTCGTTCTGCTCCAGGATCAGCTTCGCCTGCCGAAGCTTGGCGACCGTCAATCCCGTGGGACCGGTGGCGCCCTGCTGAACCGAGACGATTTCCTGGGCAGGGAGAACGGTTGCAGTGGCTCCTGCCACTCCGGTCTGAGCGGTTCCACCCAACGCCGCGATAATGAGGTCGTCATACTGACGATTGGCCGCATTGTGGGCATTGGAGGTGAATTTACCCTTAGGATCAATCTGCAGGCGCAGTTTGTCGAAGTTGTCGAACAGTTGCGGCAGATCGTAATCGGACGGGTAGACCCACCGACGATTCGTGGGAGCGTCAACCCGCTGCATCGGGCCATAGCGCTGGGTGACGGGCTGCATCGCAACCGCGCCGACCTGCTCGACCGGGGATCCGGCTTGGCCTACGTATTTGTCCTCGGTGCAGAACTTGCGCAGACGAGACATTTTCTGTTGCACGAGTTCGTTCAGCGTCTTGGCGTACTGCTGGACGTAGAAGGTCACGATATTGGTTGACACTAAAGCATCTCCGAAAATGATTGGATTTCACTCTCGAAGGCCGTGTCCGTGAGGGGGCGCTTCTAACCCTAGAGGTAGGGCTTACACCGTGGCTTTGCCACCGTCACCGGGGATCAGGTCCTGACCGTATCCGGCTCCGTGATGAGACTATTTCACAGGTGGGCGGCACAATCTAGTGGTTTCCCCTAACGTCGTTTCAGGGTGCATCCGGAGAAGGTTTGGCGGCACACTTCCGTCACGCACCGACTGGCCAACCGGGTGCCTAAATAGGTCGGCCCAACAGGAGGATTTATGAAATTCGGAATGTTCGTCCTACGCTCAGCCGTCATTTGCATGATGGTGCTCATCGTCGCTCATTGCGAGATGAATGCCTGTGCCCCGGCAATTGTCGCCACAGACATTGGCGATCATCGGGAAACGATCATGCAGTACGCACTGCAATGCACGAAAAGGTAAACCTATGAAAATCGCTTTGCTTTCGCTTCTTTTATCTGGCTGTGCGATCTGTCAGAATCACCCCGTCGCTTGTATGGCGGGAAGTGCTTTTGTCGCAGGATCGATTGCCGTGAGCCTCAATCACCAGGATAGGCGCGAGACTCCAGAAGTCCGCCGATCACACCTCAATGATCAGTTATAAGCCTTTCAGAACCCGATTAGGCTGTCTGGTCGAACGCAAGTTCACCTTGGCCCAAAACGGTGCTATTCATGAGCATGTGAGCCTTTCGGGGCCAGAGGTTCTTTTAGGGCCTAGTGAGCGTTTCCGTTTGCAATCCGCTCCACCAACGCATCCCGGCGTGCGATCTCCGTAGGATTGTTCCAGACGTGATTCGATATCTTGCCTGCGGTCCGATCCGCCATGATCTGATCCCATTCGGCCTGTGCAGCAGAAGCACCACCTTCAAAGCCTTTCGCAGGGCCACCACCTGCAAATGAAGGTTCTTTATTGCCCTCGCCAAACTTCCACATCAGCGACATGAACTTAGCCGTCCCTAGAACAGACTCCATGGTGCGCAGTTGCATGTCACTGAGGCCCCCCACTTCCTTGGCCAGCCAGTCCTTACCGCGAGCTCCCAATGCAATGCGCTCCTTGTAGTTCGAGCCCCATTCCATCTCGAGCTGCTTTAGATCTTGAGCGCTCTTCGCATCCTCGGCCGCGCGAAGCTCGGTCTCAAGCTTCACCACCGCTGATTCATAACCATTCGCCAGCACCTTGGCCATACCCGGAGGGGCACCGGCTTGATGTAGTACGTCCTTCAAGTAATTGGTGAACTGAGGGTAGAGAGATCCCTCAGGCGGCTTGATGTCATACAGTTCCGCCTTCTCGGGAACTCCCATGGCGGTGCGCCAGGCCTTGACCGCATTGTCATCGGCCTTCTTGAAAGTCCCATCCGGGTTTCGCGTGTCCTCAGGGTATGCTTTGACGCTGACCGCAGTTCTTAAGGAGGCGGCTTCTTTTTCGAGGCCTTGTGCTGTTTTCGCCAACACGAAAGGATCCGCATATTTCTTGTTAGCAATCCAGTCACGGGTTTCTCTCTGTTCTGGGGCGGTCCAGGTTGACCAGAAGCCCTCGTTTGCAGCGGGAGTGGTCGTTGTGGTGCTTGCAGTATCGGTTGCTGCGGCTGCGGTGCCGGCCAATGCCTGTGCTGCGGGAGTACTCATGCGTCTTCCTTGTAAGCGATTTGAAGGTTGATGTAGGCGAGAACGTCGAAATGACCCAAGTCGCGCCAGGTTCTAAGGGCATCTGTGCGACCTTGAGCATCCAATACATTGTCGGCAAATACGCCGATGGTCTGGAATTTGATGTTCAATACCTGAAGTACTGATTTACCCAGAGGGGTTGAGAATAGTTCTCGGAACTGTCGAGCTTGGTCACGCAGGACAGACAACCGCTTTGCTTGGGTTATCTCGTTTTCCTGTTCGACTGTGTACTCTGCCATGAGCCCTAAAGACTAGCCCCTAAGAGCATGATGAGCAAGACCGTTTCGTCAATAGCAGGAACTGCCGTTGCAGGCTCCGCACTCTCGTTAGAAAGCACAGGTGACCCTAGCTCAGCAGCGGCAATCCCTGGTAGGAGTATCTCACTCGACCCCATGAAAGGCGAGGGCACAATCGGGGCACCTGTGGCTTGCCATGGGTATTTGTACCCACGTTCAAGCTCTATGGCGGTCTTCGGAGGCCCGACATTGACACCTGGCAGCAAAGCAGCGGTGGGCTGAACGATGATGGCAGGAGGCGTAATCGGCGGTTCAAGATCACCACTTCCAATGGTGACGCTGATGCCCGATCCAGACAGCACCGCGGTGGCTGTGAGGTTTCCAGAGCCAACAGTTGGGCTAATCCCGGAGCCTGAAATCCCGCCCGAATTAAATGGCTCAAGATCCCCTGAGCCGATAGTGACTGAGATCCCAGATCCCGCCAGAGTCGCGGTGCCTAGAAGATTCGCAGCCCCCACCGTGACGGATAAACCAGATCCAGCTAAAGCCGCTAAGCCGGTCAGACTGCCGGCGCCGATCGTGGGACTGCCTCCAAACCCTGCTAGCAGCGGCTGTAACCCCCCAGCCCCGATGGTCACGGAAACACCAGAGCCAGAAAGGGCCGCAGTTCCGGTTAATGCACCCGCTCCGATGACCGCCGATAGTCCAGATCCGGATAGGGTTACAGCCCCAGTCAGCGCCGCCGCGCCGATCGTTGTACTAATGCCAGAGCCCGAAATAGCTCCCGAGGTCTGCGGTTGAAGATTCCCGGTCCCTGTGCTGGCTGAAATGCCAGAACCCGCTAATGCCCCGCTTCCGGTGAGTGCTCCAGCACCCGCGGTAACACTGATTCCCGATCCTGCCGCAGCCGCATTACCGGTAAGGGCACCGGATCCTGCGGTAGTGCTAACCCCTGATCCTGCGGCCCCAGCAGTCCCGGTCAAAGCCCCCGAGCCAAGGGTGGCGCTGATTCCAGAGCCGGAAACGGCCAAGCTTGCGGTCAGATTTCCAGCCCCGATGGTCGTACACAGACCAGAGCCCGACATCGCGAGCGTTCCAGCCAATGCCGCAGCACCAATTGAGGCCGAGATACCAGATCCGGATAACGGTCCAGCCCCACTTGAGGTGGTATCGCCATAAACGCCTCGCAGCCGACTTCTCGGCGTCCCTAGTCGCAGCGAGCGCCCTCGAGGGGTGAAAAAGGGGGAATCCCCACCCCCCGGCGTCAATCCTAAGGCCAAGGCCTGGACCGTGATATTTGAGCCGGTCGTTAAGGCCCAGGTGACGGTGAGTGTCTGGCCGGCAGAATTGGCCGCATAGTCAATGATGACCGTGCCATCTCCGGCCACCGCACCAGAGGTAAATCCCCCATAGGACTGAGGACTTGCCGAACTATCGCTTAACGAAGCACTGACGAGGGTGGAGGATACCGCGAACATCCCCAAATACAGGTATGCCCGCCTTACCGTCGTATCCGCATGAAAAGTCGCCGTAAAGCCGTGCGAACTTCCCGTCACCGTATCGAAAATACCTCCTGTATTAGAGCCGCTTCCCGTCGGCGTGCCATTGGTCCAAGAGATGGTCCGAGGATCGTTACCGTATGACGCGACCGAGTCGGGAGAGGCTAAAGAAATATAGCCAGGAGTCCCGCTTAGGGTGTTGTTCGGAGTAAGCGTGGTGCCGTTATAGGTCGCCCAATCGGTCGTCCCGACGGTGGTCAAATTGACCGCAGTCGCGGTCGCATTGGTCGAAAGAATCAGAATGCCCATTTAGAGCCTCTGATTAGACGATTAGCCACATCCCTAAAATCCTGTGGCTGTGAGCAAACTGATATTCAATTGCTGCAGCTGACAAGAGCCGGTAGCGACCGTTTGGGTGAAGTCGAGATCCAGAAGATTTGATACCGTGGTATTGAAGGTGGCCGACGCTGTAATGACGTTGGAAGCTCCGGTGGCGGTTCCGCTATAAGGAACTCGAGTGCCTCCAGGACCAGGACCCGTGGCTTGCAAGGGCGTCGCGACCATATCCTCCGATAGCCACTCACCATCCCACACCCAAGAGGAAGTCACTCCGACCGCAGTGCATGTGGCTAAAATGCTGAGCCGCCAAAGAACGCTCGTACGGGCGGCAGCGGTCACCAATGGCATTGCCTGAGTATCGAAGAAAGCCGTGCCACCCACGTTGAAATCGAATCTAGCCGTACCCGGCGTAGTTATCACCGAGGATATGATCCCCCTGGCATCGATCAGCATCTGATCGCCAATGGTCTTGATGGCATTGCCGGGCAATGTAAATCTGGCGGCAGTCGATTGACCGCCCTGAGTCATGCTGGCCCGCGCAGCGGCAGTCAATGCCGTGCCGGGAGTATTTAAGGTAACCAGTGTCTGCCAGAAGCCCTGTGCCATTTTAAGGTCCGTCCACCAGTACGTGTATAAGGCGAGCTTGAATTGAGTTAGCAGCCGCTGCTGTCGTCCATTGGGCCGTCAAAACCACATCATTCGATGCGATCGTAGACATCGAAATGGTGGAAATATTAGACATGGACGCTGCGCTCACGGATAAAAGACCTGCCGTGACGCTCAAAAATCCCTGAGATTCCATGGTGCCTGAGGAACCCGTGCTTTGAATCACGCAGGTCAGATCGGCATTCCAGGCTTGCTGAGAGAGGGAAGACGCCAAAGTAATCGCGCCCGAACTCGCCAACACAGTGCCGCTGATTCCGCCCCATCTGCTCTGAATGGTCAGACCCAGATTCAAAAGCCCAGTGCTGACTATTCCCCACGCCTTCATGCGAATGAGAGTCGGCGCGAGAGTGTAGCGGTTCGGTTGCGAGGGGTAAGTGAAAATCTGATCGAATACAGTCTCGGTTGCCGTATTGGTGATAGCCGTCGATGGGGACGAATTGACGTATCTTAAAGGCAGATTGCTGCTGTTTGACAGTGAAATCAATGCGGTCACGGGTGTTCATCCTTTTTGGAACCCCAACTGCCCGATAGCGAAAGAAGGAGTGACCAAATTTGAAACCACCAGCGGGCCCTGCTTACAGATCACCCCTGACCCCGTGGTCGAGGTGGTGACTGGAGCGCCATTCGCGGTGGTCGTTGAGAGGGTCAGCGTTTGCCCGCCAGGGGCGGTGCCGACGAAGTAGACAGTGCCTTCCGTTAAACCGGTGGGCAATCCTTCCTGTCCGGGAAGTTGATACACCGACACTCGGTCATTGACCGTGGGGGTATACCCATAAACTGTCAGCACGCCAGGGGCGGCGGCGGTGCAAGTAAAGGGCACATCAGGGCCCGCCACAGGCCCGATAGGACCTGAATCAAGCAATGTGCCAGCACCGGAAGCGGCGAGCCCAATGCCCCAATGAGTGATCGTATCCCCTGTAGCACCACAGGCAGGAAAGGTGATCGCTGCGGCATTCGACACACTGGAGAAAGTCGTGCCGGAACCCAGAGCCGTGGTCCAGCCTGCAGTTGTTCTTGCAGTGCTCACTCTGGCGTAATTGGTGTAAATACTCTCGTTGGTGGTCTGAGAGCCGCCATTCAAGGGGTCTGCATTGTGCAGCGAGACGTATAGAACGGTGGCGGGGGTCGTAGTCGCATTAATAGCAATCGTCGCCCACGTACCTGTGAAAACCGCGCAGAACAGTGCGTCTAGTTCCGCTTTGGCTTGGATGAATGTCTGGATCATCGCTAGTTCCTCGTCTCGTTGACCGTCATCGTTACACGACCGGACGGCAATTGCGCGCTAATCTCACGCACCGTAGGTTTACACAAAGACTCACACAGCTCTTTCATCGCGGCCCGCAGCTCCAAATTAGATTGGATCACCTCCCGATCGAGTGCGATGTCTTCAGCCTGGCGGGTTTTGATCGTCTCCAGTTCCGCCTTGATCTGAGCCAACGTCACCGCGGCAGCTCCTGCAGCAATCCCCGCAATGCCCTCGGTCGTCGGCATACCCGCGATCTTTCGCTCCATCTCATTGATGAGCCAGTGTGCTTCAGCATCGATTGGCTTTTTGGCTTCAGCCATCGGGACTACCGGTATTAGGATAGGGAAAGGGCCGCTTCATCGGGGTGGTCAGCATGATCGAGAAGGGATTAGGCGTCACAGTGACTGCAGGCGTTCGGGCTACCTCAATTCCACCGACCACAGCAGTCACATAAAAGGCGTAAGTGTTCGCTGGCGTCACCGTCCCAACAGGCGGCATATTCTGTGGACGCAGGCTGTTTCCGCTCGAGGCGGCAATGGTGCTATTGGAGTAAGTCGTCTGCGTCAATCCCGAGACAGTCGCAGAACGAATGGTGACGCTTTGTACCTCAACCCCATTCTGATAGACGTTGTAACTCGCCGGAGTGATACCAGGAAAGGTGCCCCACTCCAAAGCGAAAGAACCGTTCAGATTGTCGTAAATGTCGATTCTAGGCACCGGGTTGCGCTCCTGCTCCAGGTTGTCCCTGACCCCCGGCACCACCAGCGGCCTGTGCGGCTTGTGCCAAATTCTTAACGCCGGTCGTCAAGGCTAAGGCATTCGGCGCCTGTTGCTGCTCTTGCTGCTGTTGGGCGTTGTGCTCCATCAATGCAACCACCTGATCCTCGGACAGCAGCAGATGCGCCGGACATCCTCGAATAGCCGCCATCTCTCGCACCGCATCATGCGCATCAATGACGTACCGGGCGGAAGGATCGAGCTGCGATATCTGGGCGATGTCCGAGATCGTATTCATGATCGCCGTACCCTCCTCGGCTCGTAAGGCTCTCGCCATCGGAGAGGTGTATTCAATCCGCATGCCGCGCTTGGACCGGACCAATTCCATCGGAGGCGGCGGTAACTGACCGGCTTCCGACAGAATGTCGATCTCTCGGTGAATCAAAGGCCCAAGGAACTCTGACTGCTGTCTACCCATTGCGGGGGCAATCAGCTCGCCTTTCTCCTGGGCCCGTAACAGCGCTTCAGTGGCTGTCATGTTGGGGTTCTGCACCAGGATCTGGAACAGCGTGTTGAGGAACGTATCTCGGATGGTCGCCCGAGTGCCTTCAAGCATCTTCTCGGCCAACTCAAAGTTACCTTCGGTCTTAAACGGTATCGCGAGAGGCTTGCCGTCTTGCGTCACCATCCCGTAGTTGTTGGCTCCGGGGCGTTGGTTGAAGTTGTTGAGGACGGACTCTTCGGCAATCAGGATGGGCGGGTCTACCGCTTTTTGGCCGGCTCGAAGCCCCGTTTTGACCATTTCATTCGCTGTGCGAACATCAGGAAGGCAGGTGGTTGCAGGCCCACGGCCATAATGTTCTCTTGGAGCAACGCGATAACGTCCGACCGCGCAAGGAAAGGTGCGGTAAGCACCCTTTTCGAGGACTGACTTTTCGGCAAGGTGGATGTACCAGCTTTCGAACTTCTTGCCTTTGTCGCCGTACGCATAGGGTTTCCACTCCGGACTCGGACGAATGACGTGCAGGAAGTCAAACTCTCGGTATTGATTGGTTGCTAGCACCCGCTGGACCGACTGCGGCACTCGATCACGTCCCCAATGCTCGCATGCCTGCTTGGCCGTATACTGGAACTTCCGGTACATCGTATCGACCATCCCCTGATGGTTTAGCGACCATACGAGCTCTGAGAGCGGCACCGCCCGATAGCGCAGGTTATGGCCGGTCGCCTCATCGATAAAGAGCAGATTGTTCCCGAAGGCGCCTAAAGACATATAGCACTCGTCTGTCTGAGAGGCAAAATTAGCCTCCGGATGATAGCGTGCAGCGAACAGGATCTTGTTCACCTGATCCAAGTAATTCTGAACGGCCGGCACGTCCTCGAGCGATTCATCGTCGGCTTTGAGTTTGTGCCAGATCTGGCTTCGCGGGGTGAGAATGGCCTCCATGGCTGCGGCAAAGCGTTCATTCGCAATGACACCGGTTGAGTCGAATATGCGGGTATTGCGATTGACGCCCTCGGCAAACCAGCCGATAAAGTTGTCGTTCGCAGGGAGTACGAACTGAGCAGCCTGATTCCATAAAGCCCGAAAGTTGCCCTGATTCGACCACAGGTACTGGTAGTCATTCACCAGGCTATTGGCTTCGTCACTCACTGCAAGGCGCTCGCGGGGCGCATCTTAAAGCCCATCAGCATGAAATTTGACAGTACGGGCCAAGGATCTTGAGTACGTTTGGCAATCTCGAAGTCCACATCAAAGCATTCGTTCTGACCACCGTATTCCTGACCATACCAATCGAGCAATTCCAGTGCTTCGGGTTCAGAAAGCACCAATTCAAAAGACTCCAGGGGGCATCCTTGGCTTGCGGCAAAGTGATGCAGGCTCGCAGCCTTCGTAAGGGCGCTAGGTTCCAAGTTGCGTCTTACCAACGACGGGCGCTTGATTCTGCGCGCCCGCATAGATATTGGCGAGCATGCCTCGACGTAATCGCATCGAATCGGTCGTTGACTGAGCGGCATTCGCTGCGTCATTCGGGTTTGGCACGCCAGGAGGGCTAGGAGGCGTTGAGGGCTTGATCGCCTGCCAGATGGGGTCAAGCTTGCCCTTATCGGTCAGCGCCCGCCCGAGAGGGTCAGCGGAGGAGAGGGATTTGTGAATGCCTTGCAGAAAGCTCATAACGCCCGACTGTGCGGGAAACGAGCGGCACAATCAATTACATCTCGCTATAGGCCTTTCGTCCTGATTGAAGGCGCTGGACCATCAGATATTCGCGGGCTGAGAGCGGCTCAATCGTCCACCTGGCGCGATCGGCTAGCCAGTCCTTAAGCTCAGCACGATTGCGAGGATCGGCCTTAAGTGAGGGAATACTGGGGTCTTCCGACATTGGCGTCTCGCGTTTCCTTCAAACCTTGAGCCAGGTATCTAAATGCGTCCGCCGCATGGCTTGTCCAATCGTGAAGCGGGGTAGAACTGAAGATCTTGAGTTTGTCGTCCCAACGCTTTTGATACTGTCTGAGGGCGGATAAGCCCCGTTCGCACTTCATCCTGTCAAAGCGAGCACCGTGAAGGATGATGCGTACCGCATTGATACCGTCATCGACGGAGGCGCGGCGCATGACTCTGGGCCTGATTCCAAGTGACTTGAGTACATCCACACGGGACATGGCATTGTTGCCCCATTCCCGGTCGTCGGCATCGTGAGGCAGAATGTGGTAGTCGTAGGAATAGGGTTTGTCGCGGCAGTACTTGGCATAATGATCAGCCCCAACACCTGAGGCCTCGTAGTAGTCGATGATTCTAAGCTCTGTACGAGTCTGCTGAGCAAACCAAATAGCTGTCGAATCGCCCACTCCAATATCCCACGCAGTGATGACTGGATACCTTGGATCATAAGCAACGTTTCCTATGCATTCGTTCGCCTCTAAGTCCGCGATTAGCTTACCGTAATAACTGCCTGGAATTGCTGCATCCCAGGAGCAATAGTACTCTTGGTTGATGATGTTCTGGGCTTCATCGTCTCCTCGTTCCGCAGCGATCTGCCGGCGTATTGTCTCGATCTGGGCGTCTGTAAGCGCGTGAGTATCTCGGACGGTGAGCAGTTCGCCGTACCAACCAGGCTCGGTCAGGCTCAACTGGTAGAGATTGTGGAAATGATTTCGCCCACGAGGAGTGCCGTTGAAGATCGCGAAGCCTCCGTTCTCCTCCAGGATCGGGGAGAGGTACAGCCAGGCGTTGGGATCTGAAAGCATGTATTCGCTGTAGACGATCCCGAAAGCGCCAGAGCCGATAACGCCTTGATAGTTGTCTGATCCCACGACCTGCCAGGTTGAGCCGTTCTTGAACCGGATGAGCATTTCTTGGTCATTGGTCGCCTCTCTGATCTCTTGCGGGAATGCCCAGTCGATACGCTTCGTCCCGGTGTGGCTGTCTACCGCGGTCCAGATGGCTTTCCTTGCCTGGTTGGCTTGGGGAAGCATGTACCAATAGTTGGCCGGATACTGAATAGCCTGCGTGGCTGTGAAGTGCAGGCCTATGTCGTCCTTTCCGCTACGTCGGTGCCAAGGCAGTACGACGCGGCGGCAACCCTGTTCCAGCGCCTCCCAGGCCCGCATTTGGTAATCGCGGGGCACCCATTGGTTTGGAATCGTGACCGAATTGGACAAGTTTCACCTGCAAGGGGCCACCGTCTTTGCCCGTGACTTCGATGTTAGCAAGCTTCGGGTGAAGGTAGGGAGCAACCGCCTTCCCTGCATCAATGCGAGTGCCAAGTTCTTTCTTGTCGTCTCGCATCACGCCGAGCAGGAAATCAACCGGGGTCAATCCCGAAGTCTCAACCTTAGCTAGAAGTTCTTGGGTTCTCTTGTTCCGGACGCCTTTCTTGCGGCCCCCTACTCTGGTGCCTTTGGGTACCGGCATGAGCTATTTGGAGCTACTTTGAGCTACTCGCTTCATCTTTCTGCGGTGCACGTGCTCAGGTAAGCCCTTGACCTTGTGCGTCGCAGCATTGAACTCGCGTCCTACTTTGGCGGGAATGCCTAAGGTCGAATGGCCGGCAGCGGCTGCGTGCATGGCGGCGTTCTGTGCTTTTGAGACGCTAGGCACGATGAGCCATCCGATATTGAACTTCGGTAGCCGTCATCGGACGACGCGCTAGTTCCTGTTCAATCAAGTCCACCGCCAAACGATCATACTGGCCATCGGGAGACTTGGAATAGAAATCCAACGCTTCCAACAATTGGGGCACCGATATTTCACTCATGATCGTCATACCCCTGATCTTTCAGCGATCCCTGATTCCGGTCTCCCGCTCGGCTAGGACCTGTGAGCTTGGCTCTGCGCCAGTTCTGCCCAGTGATCTGGCTATAGGCCTCCAAAGCCTCTACCGCGAGCTTACGCAGGTCTACCGTGGTGGTGGGCAGTCCGGTCTGCCGGTCCATTTCGGCCACCACAATCGTCTCTAGGCCGCTACGCAGGGCATCCACAGCCATACAGAGCTTGCGGTTGCCCTCCTGGGCGTGGGCGTCAGCCTCTTTGGCAGCGGCGAAGGGGTCTAGCGGTGGCAAATTGCGTTTCGCAGTCGATTCGATCGTCTTGCGCTTGGTGTATTTGCGCTTCACCCGAGTTTGACCGTTCTCGCCGATCATACGATCACCTCAGCCGGAGCCTCGATCTTAGGGGGCCTTCCCAATCGTTTTGCCACACCGCGCGGTCCCTTCGGCATCTTCTTGGCCAATGCGCGGCGCGTCTTGTCGAATCGGTTGATCGGCTGGGTTTCACCATTGAGCTTGGCCATGATGCTTTGGGCTATCTCGGCCGCGGTATCGAACTGGCGGGGATGTTCGAGTATTGGCAGGACATCGGCTTCGAATTCAGGAAGGGCTGAGGTATATGCGTGTAAGCGGCGCATCAGCTCGACGGTGAGGGAGAGGACGCGATCCCGGATCAAGTTTGGCTGTCTAATCATGCTCTAGGCCACTCGCTAGGCCAACCGGGAGGTGCAAGATCGAAGCCGGTATAACGCTTGATCATCCCTTGGATTTCAATGGGCTGAACATTCGCGGACGAGGTATGAATCATTTGGCCTTGAGCCACCCAAATACGATCATTGAAATACGCCACCGGCGGATTAGGGATCAACATCGCCTCGCGAATCATCATTTCCTTGAATCGGCGCAAATCGGCCACAGTCAAAGTATGGCCCCATCCGCCAACTGGCGGCAAAAAGAATGTTTTCCGCGGAAGCAGTAATTCGGGTGCTACCAGAATCGCGGCAGCGGGAGCGAGCAGTTTAAGAAAACCCCTGCGATTCAATGAGGTCGCTCCATGATGTCCTTGCCTTCCTGTTCGAAGATCGCCAAACGCTGCTTGTGAGCTACGTTCCTGTGGATAAACTGCCATTCCACCCCTAAGCGATGGCCGGCAGTCATCAAGATTAGATCAGTTGGAACGGCTTGCCGATCATATTCAGTCAGTGTAACCCCTTGTTTCGCAATCTTCCAGCACATCACCGCAGCTATTTGCTTCCAGCGACCGACTAACTTGTCGGTAGTCGCGCGTACCTCAGCCTTCTCGGCATGAGTTCGGCTATAGGCTTCCTTCAAGGTGATGAATGACAGATTGATCCTATCAGGGAGCCGTTCCTCGAGCATCACCCGATCATGGGGAAGGGCGTTTAAGTCCTGCGGGAACAGAATCAGACCGCCAGGCGTCAATTTCCACAGCATTGCGCTGGTGATCGTTTGCCAGCCCCAACTTAACTCCATAACCACACCATAATTCCCACCCACACCCCAATCCCCACAATCAAAACCAGCGTGACCTTGATATTCTCAGCTCTCGTCAAAGGACGGTCATCGAAGTTACCGGTACGGTATCGAAATGGAAGGTCTTTTTCGTTCACGGCTTGACTCCTGTCACAAAATCCAAAGCCTCGCTAGGCGTTTTTACTATAATTGCACCAGTATCGCGGATAAACTCATCCTGTGCCTTGCATCGTTTGGCAGAATGCTTAGGTTCCCCAGGTGTCTTAACCTCCAGGCATCGATACCAGCCAGGACCCCATGCAGAACGGTATACAAGGAGGTCTACGGGCAGATCTCGCCATACCCGCACCCCAGCAGCCTCCAGGGCTTGAACGATCTCAGGCTCGCTCCTATCGCGTTTAGATTCGCGTCGCTGGTAGCTCATTGCTCAATCACCGCGTCTTTACGCAGGCACAGATCCGAATAGCTTTGGCGGCGGTAATTGGTATGCCCGTACTCGTAGATCCCACCAGCAGCCTCACACCGCTCTTTGAGCTTATTGCTCTGATGCATCGCTGCGACGATCACTAAGATACCGAACATCATGAAAACTCCAAGCAGCGAGCCAAACACGAAGTTCTCGCTTCTGTCATTCATGGATGCGCAGCTCTATGCTGTTCTGCATCATTCTTAGCTCCCGAAAGGCTGGTGGAGCGGCCGATTCGCTTGAACACCTGAGCTTGTTTGAACCATATTGAGTAATCGTAGGTTTCCCGGCGAATGGTATACCATCCTGACTCGTGGACGCCGATGGCCAGATGTTCGCTCCACGTCACGGCTTCTCCCCTGGGGGCGCAAAATCGGCTAGAATTCCTAAGTCCCAGCCCTCTCCCGTGCCAGGATGAGGAAGTACGCGATCCAGTGGCTCATCAGCGATCGCCGAGATATGTCGGGTTACCGATCTGGGACAACATTCAATCGTGGTAATCACGTCGCCTTCCCTCGGGGCGCATTATTTCGAATAGCCATACCTCGCCCAATGTCCATGCAAATATCAGCCGCTTGAGCAAAACTATCGAGCGGCAACATCAAATAAAGGCCGTTATCAATGGGACCTTTCGTGAGGGGCTCCAAATCCCAGAAAGGGCCTCGTTTATACGCGCGAATGGTCACTAAAGGCCGATCATCGCTCATACCTCCTCCCCTGGGGGCGCAACATATCCAAAACGCTTGTATCGCAAATATTCTTTCGTGAAGTAGTCACCGCTTTTAGATGGGTGAGATTGGACCGAGCGCTGCTGCGGCGTTAGCTTGCTACGGCGCTTACGAATGGTTTGAGAATGCGTAGTGCGGCCCACCCACTGCTGCGGAATCTCGATTTCCTTGCCTCTGCGAATCCGTTTCATTTTCCCTCCCCTGGGGGCGAAGGGAGGGGCATCCACCAACTGGGATTGCACACACGGCCGTCATCAGTTTTCCATCGCCCTTTGCCGTTCTTGGTGAAATTGTAGGTGCCGATCCGAGGCCATCCGTCCCACAAAAGCAAAGATTCACTGTGTGCCATGAACCAGTCATCCTTTTTGAATGCCTCAATCGGCGCTGTCTCGATAGGCTGCCACTCGCTCATGCTTTCTCTCCAACATCACGATATTTGCTGAAATCGTAGCCGGACCCGTCCGCATAGGGCTCAACTCGCAGCAACTTACCTAAACGCGCAGCAGCTGCATCATGGCGTTTCACATCGCTACAGCAATCGCAACCCTCGCTATACACGTATTCAGCAAAAGCGGACCGAATCTCTCGGCGAAGGCGAGTCACAGTCTCAGTCTCAGTCATGCTTTCTCTCCGATGCGAATCAAATAGGTAAAGCTCATAGTTACTTCGATAATCTTTGCGAGGGAAAGCGTTTGTCGATAACGATTTGCATACGCTCGCGCCCCACCGGATTTCGCGAGTGAACGGCCGGTTTATTCACTGGCCAATGACCGGTTTCCTCCATCCAGCAAACCAGCGTGTAGCCAGTACCGAAATGATCGCAGTTCGGCATGGATTGAAAAGCCGATCTGTCCAACCATTGCTCAGCACTCATGCCGTCCAAGCATTCGGCGCACGCGCCTAGATCGTGGTCAAGACTGGCATTCCATACCTCATCGCGCTCCAGCAGCCTGCGGGCCTCCTGATCGGTTTTGACGTGTGTCCAGCCATCGGGCGCTTTGCGAATATCATCGAGCCACAAGCTAATCATTGCTGACACCTGCCTTTGCACAAGTAAGCCGCTCTACCAGCTTCCCAAATCCGGGCGTCGTCTCTTCCCAAACTGACTGATTCATAAATGTTCTCAGTAACTTACAGGCAAAGCTGAAGCCCTTTCCCTCAGGTTCATATCCCTTCGGTACTCGGGTCCCCCGCAGATAGTGTCTCTGCTCCCACCGTCCTTGATAGGTCCCATACAGGCCGGGTCGTAAGTGGCTCACCGGAGCCCGGATAACCGTTTCTTGTGCGCCTAGCCGGTTTCGGCTAATCGATGCTTTCGTGAGCACTGACGATATGCGGGCTGAATCAGCGAGAGGGTTTGACTTTTGGATCGAGGTCATTAGAATTGCCTCTGTCCCGTGATCGGTGCCCGTAACACTGATTGCAGCGGCTTGTAACCGCATACAACGCCAGCCTCGTGCTGGCGTCTGTATTTTAGCGCTTAGATTTTGCATATTGCAAGACTTACGCGGCTTCATCGTAATGAACCAATTGAGCGACTAAATGCATGCGCGGAGAGTCCTGATATCGGTCCTCGCGTCGGCCTTCCTTCATCAATCGGTCACGAATCTCTCGCTGTTTTTGAGATTGGAGGGCCTTAATGGCTTCCAAGTGATCGACCACCGACATATCCGCTTTGTCGATCAGCACTTGCTCAGTCTTGCCGACCACAGCGAAGATATTCAGATCCTCCATTCGCTGGATTTTGTGAGTCACCATTTGTGGAGTCGCATCGATAGCCTGGAAATGACTGAAATCAATTCCGTGCACCTGATAAGATTGAATGTTCGGCGCGCAATGAACAACCTCAAAGACTGATATCGCAGACCACACCATCGACACCAATGAAGCTGAGATCCGTCTGGATCTAGATTGAGGACCTTGCAGTGATGCCAGTTGAAGCGGTGCACAAAACGCATAAAGGCTCGATAGCCTCCGGTTCGGCACCACAACCAGTACCAGAAGCCCATGACGCGAATTGCTTCCCAGTCCTCGCTCATTTCGCTCCTCACTCCCCCTTCGGGGGAGGAGATGAAAGAACAGCATCAATTGCTGCATTGTGTTCTTCGGCTCCGCAGTTGCATTCGATCTGGCGTTCGTCACAGCAGCCCTCGGAACTTAAAGGGCACGAATACCAGCAATCCTCGCAGATATGATGTGAGATTCTAGCCGCTCGTAATGCCGCATCGAGATCCATAATTCGCGCAATCGTCGCACCTGCAATGGTTCGATCGGATTCAGGGGCACCGGTCGCATCCTTGCCTATAGTTTTGGCGATGCGGCACAACTGGTTTTCGAGTTCACGGATATTGGCTCTGGCTTGCGCGAGTTCGTCGGATAAGGGAATACAGCCTCCATATATCATTCATCGCTCCTCAAGGGGCCCGCTCTGGGGCCAAGGATTTGATATAATCACTTTCTTTTTTCGAAATGGCTAATAGGAAATCGAAACGCTGGCGCCACTCGGCTAATTGTTGCTCCGCCTGCGTCGCGCGAGATCGATAAGTTACCCAAAGCTTCTCACTTTCTTTGAGGCGCTTGAGCTCGCGACGCAGGTTCTTGACCTCGGTTTCCAAGGAAGGTTTACGGCTCATGACGCCATCCGGTAAACTGCAATGAATTTCCCCGACTTCAACCGGGTGCGCTCGCTCAAGATTTTCCATCCACGGCGACGTAGTTCGCTCACGCGACTTGAAAGCGAAAAGCAGTCGAACATTCGCGTAGCAGCAGCGTTAGTCAGCGTCCGACCACCCGCTAGATGGCGCACAATGCGGAAATTATGGGAGCCGGGCTTGAGTAGGTGCATTTTCATCCTCCATGTCGTAGCCAATGGCTTTGCGCGCAGCTAAAACAGTCTGCGGTGAGATCTGGTAAACTCGGTACTTGTCCTTGTGATGACGCTGGGCTAAATCTTCGCCCATGTCATTTAGTAATTCGCGCAATGCCACAGCCCATTCGAGCGCGGCCCGATATTTTGCGCACAATACATCGTAGTCAGAGGCCCTCACTAACTGTTCCTGAGGCGCGAATTGCTCACCATCGTCCGGGCTACACCAGCCACCCTCATTCTCATCCCATTGAAAGCGCTTAACCACGGCACTCTCCCGCCCTCTCTACCTCTACCCCTGTCGCACCCCGATAGCGGGTATACGGATGAGCATCGCCGGGGGAACGGATGATCTTTTGCATGGGGCAGTTCTGGCAACGATAGCGCTTAACGTGAAAGTCGAAATTCTGCAAGCGCCAGACGTGTTTCATGCGCGAGCAGCCAAAGATTTGATCTTAAAGCGCAGCCAACTATTGACCTTCCGCCATCGGGTCCCTGGTAATGCTCTGGGACCGACAGAATCATTTACCGCCGCTACCTCGTCGATCAATGCCGTATGTAGCGTCACGCCAGGATGATCTTCCCAAAAAGCCCCTATGGCGCAGTATTCGCCATGACCATTCCTTAGCTGACCATAAAGTAAGCCAGCGCGCTTCTGGACGGAATCACGAATGAGCCACAATGCCGTATCGTCCGGCATTGCCTCTTTGTTGGAACTGCTGCATCCGTGCGGACGCAACTTACTATTGCTTGCCATACAATCCTCCTGTTTTTACCTGCGCGAGCAGGCTATAGAAATACTGCGCCAGCAACCCGCATGGGAGCTGCGAGACATCGAAGTCCAGCACGTTCTCACGAGCCATTGCTTTTAGCGCCTCTACGTCCATTGACTTTCAACCTTTCTCCAATCCCGAAAGCCCAGCCATCCGGCAGTTTCTTGAACCTCAGCCAGTTATTGAGCCGCTGTCGGCTGATTCCTAGCTGCCTTGCAACATCCGCCTGGGATGTAGCATCGATCGCTGCCTGCAAGACTTTCATTGACATAGTGCCATTCTATAGCAAAAATATTGTACGTCAAGGGACTTGTACTTTGTAAAAGTTCGTGTATGCTGTCGTTTACGGTCGATCAACACAACGGAGAGAGACGATGAATGCACAATTGAAAACACAGATACCGTACACTCCAGGGCCGTGGCGGGTCGGGCATCATACGCAGATGTCAGTATCAATCCGCGTATTCGACAATGACAAAGCAACGCGCGGTGCAATTGCTCAAGCTTTCGCAGAAGGGATGAGCCACGATCAACTCGACGAATGTGAAGCCAATGCTCGCCTTATCGCCGCTGCTCCCGCCTTACTTGAGGCATTGAGAGAATGTGTGGCGGCTTATGTCGATGTGGATCACGCAAATACGTATACATCGGATGACGTTCTTTCAGTGGTTAAAGCAAATGAACGCATCCGTACATCTGTGACTGCGGCTCGCGAAATCATTGCTAAAGCCGTATTTGAGATCCGCTAGGCAATGCGCGACCTTCTCAAACACGACTGGCCAGTGCTTTTGTCGCTCGCCATCATCATCGCCACGCTGGCAGGGGAGATTATCTATGGACGCTGATGCGAAGGAAGCAGCCAAATGAAACGTGAGCCGACCGAACAGAGTTTTCTGAAGGACGTCGCCAAGCATGAGATCAAGATCCGCAAAGACGAAGGTGTCTATCGGCACATGACTTTTGCTCGACCCGGCACGAACTGTTACCGCTTCGATCTGGTCACATGGCCCGGCTACTTGGCGTTTTCGGGCGACATGGGTTGCTACGTTTTCAGCCGCATCCCGGACATGTTTGAGTTTTTCCGCTCCGACAAGGAAGGGCTGCACATAAATCTCGGTTATTGGGGCGAGAAGGTCGAGGCACGGGATCGCGACGGCGTCAGAGAATACAGCGCAGAGCGCTTTATTGAACACGTCCAGCGCCATCTGGATGATAGGGAGGCTTCTGACCGCGACAGGCGAGCCGCCAAGTACGAAGTGATGGACAAGGCTCACGACAACCAGCATGAGGCCTACTCGGCTGCAATGAGCTTCAAAGGGCCGGACGGAACGAAGTTCGCAGACTTCTGGGAGTGCAACTCGGACGAGTACACCTATCGCTTTGTCTGGTGCTGCTACGCGCTGTCGTGGGGAATTCGGCAGTACGACGAAGCATGCTCCCCTGCACAAAGAACGGATGCACCATGACCGCTAACTGCGATTGTTGTGACGAGCGCCCCGGTACCCACACCATTATCGTATGCCAGATTGAAACCTGGATCTGCGATAACTGCTCGGATGATGAGGAAGAGTTGGACAAAGCTGATATATCCAAAGGAGAACAACCGTGACAATGACTGCTGACGAAGCGAAAGAATTCTACGGCGCGGACGCAGCCGAATGGCTCAAGCGCTGGGACACTGGCCAAGGTGTATGGAGCATCGAGATGGGCGGACTTGGCCCAGGCTACGAGCAGTGCATTCAGATCACCACGGCCGAGCTTCTGCGCCATCTTCTCACCAATACCGTTGCAATCCCCAAGGAGGGCGACAAGAAAGGCTGGGAGAAGGTCAGCGATGAGTTGCGCGAGGCGATGTTCAAGGTACCGACGATCTCGGCGCTGGGACTCTCTGGCGCGCAATACGGGGCTGCTTACAACCTGGCGTGGCACCTCTACCGACGCGGGCCGGCCGTGTGCTTCATGGACAAGGAAGTGCAGGATCGCAAGATCCAAGTTCGCAAACATTTCCCGCGAGCGGCTTAACGTCTAATCCAGGAGGAAATGTGCCATGACCAACAAAGACCTGCCGATCAATGACACATGGTGCGAGGGTTGCGGCTTCGAGGAATGTCGTTGCGAATCGCTCTGCAATGGCTGCGAGACACCCACAGTTTGTCTGGACAAAGGCTGTGGTAAGAGTCAGCGCGAGTACTCAGGAAGAGACGACGAAGAGGAACTTGACGCTGCTGATACTTCAGAAGGACCGCAATCATGAATATATTTCTCAGCGGGTATAATTGGCAGCCCGGCATGGATGGATCGTTGTTCGGCTGGTCAATGGGAGAAGTGGTTAACTTCAAGGCTCCATCCTCCGGCAAAGAATATGAGGTGCGCATCGATTCTGATTTGATGTCGCATACCGATTCCCCGTCAGGCAAATGCTACGAGTGCATATTCCTCGACGGCTCCGGGCGCTGGGCATTGGACCCGACTTATTTTTCTCCGAGCGGTGCTCGATTATCGAAGATCAATTCTGGTCGCTCAGAACTTGGCTTACAAAATACATCCGGAGAGAAGTAATGGAGGAAGTGCCGTTCAAGCCATGCCCGTTCTGCGGCTCCGATCACTGCACCGTGATGAGCGGCTGGGTCGAATGCCTTATCTGCGGCTGTCGCGGCCCGCATGGCAAGGAACCTGTTGATCGACTGAGGGCTTGGTCGATTCGTAACGCGCCACAGAATAATCCAAAAGGAAATGTGCCATGACCGCACCTGATGGACCGGAAGAACGTACGGCTGAGGCTGACGAACTTGACGCAGATCGCGAAGACGCCGCTGATCTCGCCCTAGAGCGCGCTGAAGATCAGATGCTGGACCCGGAATATTGGTACTAGGAGTGACAATGGCGAAAACTAGCGCGGAATTATTGGAGCAGGCTCGAAGCATTGCAAACCATCCTTTCTCGACTGCCGAGAATCGCAGCACAGCCATTCAAGTAGCCTACGATCTAGGCTTTGCTGATGGCAAGCTCGAAGGCGGCAAACAGATGGGCGAGGATTTGACTCAAGCTTTGGCGAAAGTCTCATGACCTTCTCCACCGGTATGGCCTGGGTGATGGTGGGGCTAATATTTTGCTGCGTGCTGATCGTGCTGGTGGCGGGCTTGAGGCCGAACAAGCGCGATTGGAAGAAGTTCGAGAGGCCGGTGCCTGACTCGCGATGCTCTATCTCGGCGTTCAATCGGATCAGAGATCAGCGATGAACTGCAAACCGGGTGAGATGGCAATGGTAATCCGCGGCCGTCCAGAGAACATTGGAAAAGTGGTTACCGTTCTGCGCCTAGCTGATATGCGGATAAATCGTTTGGATGAAAAGGTGGGGCCATTCTGGGTTATTGATCGAGATCTCATGCATCAATGGGAATTTAGCAAAAGACTCACAATGCGGCCATTCTGCGCGGATTGCAAATTGATGCCTATACACCCACTTGATGATGAGACCATCCTGGAAACTACATCGCTGGAAATTCCATGAACCCATCGCACACTGTTCGATTGCTGCAAGCGTCATGCGATCTGATCGAAAAGGACCAGCGCATCGCCGACTTAGAACGCCAAATCCTCTCGCTCAAGCGCCTCCTGGGACTGCGCAGATTGGCGGAGGACTTGAAAATGGACGAAATCAACGCCGCAGATAGCGATTGTGGCTTATTGAGGAGACAAACAGAATGAACCGCAGCGAGAATATCACCGAATTGGTCACTGCTCTGGCCATTGCGCAAGGGCAGATCACCGGAGCTCTCAAGGACTCCGATAACCCGTTCTTCTCATCGAAGTATGCGGACCTCGCTTCCTGTTGGGATGTGGCCCGCAAACCTCTGTCAGAGAACGGTCTATCGGTCGTGCAAACGACGGAACGCGGCAAAGCGGTGACCATCGAGTGGGAAACGAAGAACGAGAAAACCGGCGAAGTGACGGCCTACAAGGTCGATACCGAGGAACTGGTTGTGGTCACGACTCTGTTCCACTCCTCTGGTCAATGGATCTCGAGCGAACTTCCGATGATCCCTCGCGATGCCTCTCCGCAAGGCATGGGATCTGCTCTGACCTATGGAAGGCGTTATGGGCTGTGTCCGCTGATTGGGATTGCCCAGGTCGATGATGACGGTAACCAGGCTTCCGGCCGAAACCCTGGATTGAGCCAACCCCATAGCCCAAGGGGCGATTTGGGTAAAAGCGTTCCAGTCGATAAGGCCCGCGCGACAGCACTTGAGATGATTGCCATTATCTCGAAAGCCGCCGTTGACGGGGACCACGACGAACGGCAGAAAGCCCTCTCAGCCCTCGATTACCATGACCGGGTACTGGTGAAGGACGAGGATTTGTATGTGGCAGCTTCCGGTCAAATGGATGCTGCAAAGCGCAACGCCTGGAAAGCGCTCATTAGCTTGGCCCGCAATGCGCAGAAAGCAGATCGGGCGATTGACAACGCAGGACGCAAGTTTTGATCGACGCCCTTAAAATGGAGGCAGCGATGGATTTCCTAGCGGAGACTGATATCCGCTTTGCGGAGGCCAAAACGCGCCTTATGCAGACTGAAATCCTCTGCAAGCGTGTCAGAGCGCGGGTGTATATCACCCAGGAAGGGGGCGTAGAGGCCCGCAAGGCCGCCGCAGAAGCCCACGGGGACGTGATCGACGCGGATAAGGACTACGTGGCGGCTACCTTGGATTTCGAGACCTTGAAGGCCCGTAGGAGCCGTGCGGAGATCGTGATTGATGTATGGCGTTCGATCGAGGCGAGCCGGAGGAAGGCGTGAACCTACGTAAGCTAGCCCGAGGCATGGACTGTACCATTAGGGTGCCCGAAGTATGTAACTCCAACCCCGAAACGACTGTCGGCTGTCACTATCGCCTAGCGGGGATGTGTGGGGTGAGCATGAAACCTGATGACCTTTTCTTAGCCTGGGGCTGTGATGCGTGTCATGCGGCGGTCGATGGACGGACCAAGACCAAGTACGCGCATAGCCTGTTGAGACTGTGGCACGCCGAAGGAGTGCTGAGGACTCAAGCGGAATTGCTGAAACGGGGTGTGATTTCAGTTCGAAAGGCCCCCACTCTTGGTGCGGGTTAATGAGATGCTGTCAGGTGGAAAAAGACTGTGAGTAAATGAATTAACCCAAAGGGGGCTACCCACTAGTTATGAATCCATAAATGGAACTGTGTGGACTAACGCCCCCATCTTTAAGGGTTTCCCCTAACGTATTTGCAGGTCGCAGAATGTTTGTCAGAGGCACATAGTTCTATCACACCGACTCGCCAACCAGGTGTCTAAATAGGTCGGCGAAATAGAAAATGGAGAAGATTATGAGCAATAAGATAAAACCACAAAAGAACCAAGGTAAGCAGCGCGTGAAGCATGGGCGAAAATTTCATAGCCATCCATTACCAGTGACACAACCTGCAAAGGAAACAAAATGAGCGAGAAGCTAGTCGCCATGACATTCGAGGAAGCGAGTCGCTGGATTGCATCTCAGGAGCGGCGCATCGAGCAGTTGGAAGCGGCGCTACGCAAGATTCGCAAAGGCTACAACCCACATACGCTGTTCGGGGAAATCGATGCCGTGTTGGCACAGTCGGGTGACACAGATGTCGAAACCTAGACTGATCGAGATCGCAGACTCCTGGACGCTAAACCCGCTATCTGCTCTTACTTCTTGTCTTTGCTCTCGCTTTTGCGGATATAGACCCCAGGGTGTGGATCAGGTGAAAGCCGGTATTAAAGCCGATGGAAGTGTCAAATGAGCAGAAGTGCGAAACTGACAGCCGAAGTGCGCCGCATCGCCGACATAATCGGCAAGCGCCCGGTGTTGGGCCATTGGCCACACATGCAGGCTGGCAAGGATGTGCAGATACTCCTACTCGCTGCGAATTTCATGGAGTCTCTTGATCGGGAGATCACCCAGGTCGCGGCGCTCGGACACAAGTTGCTTGCCGACGCCGGGTCTCAAGCCGATGGAGGGGGAAAGTCATGACCTATACGGTTCGCATTACCGGCCCTGGAATTGATCATACTGCACTGATCACGGGTGCCGAGGACGTTGAGGCGGCACGCGCTGTTCTCGACAAGATTGAGCGCGAGTTCGATGGGAAAACGATCACGCGTGACATTGATCCTGTGACGATAGCCCGCTGCCCGCGTTGTGGATCGCTTCCACGCCCTACTTTAATGGGGCGCACGATATGCGTCCATTGCGGAGGTCTGGATGTGTCGCAACCGCTTCCGTCACATTCCAGCGGAGGGGGAGAGCATGGAGCATAGGAATCAATTGACCGTGTATCTCACATCCGCGATGTACCAGATGTTCCCGGCACCCAAGGTTGGATTGTTTCCCGATGAGTTAATCTGATCTTGGATACCTTGCTTCATAATGACGAGGCTGCCGGTCGGTAAGTTCACCCCGCCGCTATGCAGAGGAATCTTACACACGCTCCACACTCCGGGAGCAGGCGCGGGAGAGCAGTTCGAGCCGCTCAACGTGACACTCAGTGTTCCTGGGACTGGCTGATCTGAAGCAGTTGCGGTGTTGGGAATGAACGGCTGACCCAAGAGCCATACTTGCCCCGCTCGAGTAGCCGCCAACGTCACGACTACGTAATTGTATCCAGCGAGGTTCAGGTAATTGGGCGACGGGAATGGATTCAGCCACCCTCCACCCCCTCCCGCGGGAACGTTACTGCACTTCTGAGTGGTTGCCGTGACAGCCGAGGTACAGGCTGACATCTGCCACGCTGCCTTACCGGCATAAGTGATTGGACCGGCTTGGCTGATATTGCCGTAGTCCCAGTTGACGGTGGTGCTTGCGAGAATGTTCACCCCGCCGGTAGTTACGACTGCATCAGCCAGCGTATTGGTGACACACGATCCAGCAGGTGCTGAGGTGGGGCTTACCTGGGGTGTCCAACAGGCAGGATAGGCCGCAGCCACATAGCTCGTGGTCTGTACCCAAGACCCCGTGGAGCCGCTAGGACAGGCGATCGTTGCGGTAGTGGGATTGGGCTGGGGTATCGTGCAAGTCGGCGCAGGGACCGGGATGGTGACCGGAGAGACGCCCCCTGTGATAGTTACCGTTGTGGCCGTGACCGTAACCGTCAGAGGCGGCGATGACACTGCGGCTGGAGCGACGGGAGCGGGGGTTACAGTGGTCTGCGCTGCGGCAGAGGCAGAGGCAGATAAGAAACACAGAAGAAATGCTTTCATGATAGATAGCCTACAGGGATACCCGCTGTGGTTCCAAATGAATTGGCCTCCAGCGTTCCGCATTGGGGCGCGATTCCCACGCCGGTTCCACAGATCGTTTGTCCCCAATGCGCCGGATACCAGTGAGGGATATAGGGATGAGGGTAGGGAGCAGCAGGCTGAACATAGATCGGCTGATATACCGGAACGAAGACAGGACGCGCTTCAAGTTCCCGAATGCGCTTCTCCAATTCCTCTATCTTGTCTTTGGTTTTCATAGAACTTTCGCCCCGAGGGCGCTCCAGATACAGGCAGCGCCCGTGGGGGTGAATTTGTTGGTGGGGAGGTACAAAGAGGGACAAAGACCCGCTTTCTCGGTTGCGGCCAAAAGTAATTCGTCACAAAACCAGGCTTCATCGTCTCGCCAGTCTCGATCCGTGAAGAACGCGACGATCGCGAGCTTATCGTAGGGCTTGTGCAATTGTTCCTTGGCGAAGTTCAGGAAGACGTTTTCTTGATCTGGAGTTGAAGCAAGCTGGAATACGTCACGGCGGATCCAGTTCTTGTTCCCATACCCCCAAGGCCTGATCTGTACCCCTGTCTGGCCATTCACGGGATAGTCGGTCCTAGCCCCCAATAGATCACCGGTAGGCAGCACGATATCGACGTGGGAGTAGCCCAACGCCTTTGTGCCCCCGCCGCCTAATTGGATCAGGGCGGAAGAAAACCCTCTCGCAAGAACGAATTGCGCTCGGACCGTCACGCAGCAGGCGTCTTCTGAGCCGCCACCACTGCCGCGAGCTTTGCTTGCAACGCAGTGATAATCTGCTGAATCCCGGTCAGTTCAAGGCTCGGTGCCGCGGCCATCAAGGCCCCGGTGAGCTGCACCCAATATCCGGGCTCACCCAGCGGATTAGCCTTCACGTTCACTAGGAAGGTCTCCAGCGGCCCTGCAACTGCCCCCAGTAGATCGCCCTCCAAAATGGTCAAAATCGTCTGTTGTGTCACTGTCGAGGCCATAGAATTAACTCCTGGGTTTACCGTCTGGAATGAGATAGCTGGCAATGAAGGTGCAGAGGGCGCCGAAGGCGAGACTGATGGTGATGGGATCGACGCCTTTCGGGTAAAAGGGGATGATAAACGGGACCACAAGGACTGCGACGGTACCGCCGATGGTGTTACCGCCGACGATGGACTGGCTGGGGACCCAGTTGGTTTTGGGGATTTGATTGAGGGGGTCCATGATTCTCCTACCTTAATCGCTACTGACATCGGTGTCTGTGCAAGGCAGTTTAAGCCTTTACAGATGAATTGTAGATAGGCAGCCGAATCATTCTCACTCGGTGGGGCGAATTGATACACCGCTTGTTGGACGGTTAGGCCTCGTTGCGCGTATAGACCCAGTTGCCGATCAAGCGCAGCCCACCCTTCTGCTACCGTCTTGAACGAACCTATTCCGTCAGGGTTTCCGGGTTCGTGACTAGCCCCAGGAGCATGCCTCAGATCGCCAGGATTGTTCAACCGGGTAGGCATATCGCCCGCTATCCCGAAGCCTTCGCGCTGGGCAAACAGACGTGCAGCTAGGGTGGTCATTTCCTAAAGAACTCTACAGCCGCCGTCAGTAAAGACACAATCAAAGCGACCATGCTGATCATCTCGGCTTTGCTTTTGTTCAAAGCAGCTAACGCTAAAGCAGCACGTTTGTCCTGCTCCTCGATCAGCTTCTCTAGGTGCTCGCGTAACGGAACCTCCTCAGACACAATTACAGAGTGCCCACGAATATACAGCCGCCGCAGCAAACTTCGCCTGCGTGTCCCAAGTCGAAGGGTCCTCGTTGATAAATGGCGCGATCCATGCCTGTAGATAGGATGGCAGTTGACCGCTCACCAAAGGATTCGTGAGAGTCGTTTGAGTACTCGAAAGGATAATATGTCCGCCGCCGCCGCTAATGGTCCTTCTCCCTAGCGTTTACAACCCATAAACGCGGTGATGAGTTTATCGTGCATTGCCACTTCACCCTTCAAGTCCGCGAAACCTCGGGATTTGAAGTCATCCAAATCGTACTGCTTCAATCGCTGCTCCTTCGCATCATTGTTGATTGCCCAGAAACAGCCGATGTTGGTCAAGATACTGAGCGCGAGCAAGGTGCCTAGAATATACCCCTTGGATCTATCGTTGACGACCGCCTTGGCACTCGAAGTACTACCGGACTCCGTGTAGATCGATTCATCAACTTGAATAGCCTCAGTCATGAAGCACCCGCTGGCTGGCATTGTTGCGACACTCGAGCTGAAGGACCGCGATCTGCGCTTTGAATTCCGCATTGGTCGATTGCTGCGTCCAAATGACCGCGCCCACTCCCAGAACGAAAGCCAGGAAGACCGCATTTTTGACACCGTTAAAACTACCGTTTTGTATGATCTTCATCTGGTACCGGTCGTAATGGTCGGCGCGTCCTTCCTGGTCATATATTTCATCCTCGGTCAGTTCGCGGGCATCGGTGCTCATCACATCACGTGGCTGGAAGCCGTTGCCATAAATTCGGGATTTTTAACAGCCATATCAGTAATGCCATACCCGGCAGATTTGCGTCAAAATAATATTATCCGTGTTTAAGTTCTTCCAAAATCCCAACCAGCCCCCGTAATAGTGCTGCGTCAAAGCAATGGTGCCGACCGACACATCATCCACGAACATCTGCGCGGTGCCGGTGTTGACCGCCGTGACAATCACGCGGTACAGGTGCGATGCGGCGGAATGGTCCACCGCATCGTAGGCCGTCACGGTGTAGGTCGCAGGAGCGGTGGCTTCGCTCAATGTCGCGAAGCCCGCGCCGCCGAGTCCAAAGGTCAAGAGCCGTTCGGTTGACGGGGCTCCGGTGGTCGTGCCGATGGTACCGCAAACGCACATGCCGGAATTCTTGGTCAATTGGCCGGTCCACTCGAATTCGAGATTTTCAGTGAACCGCGATATGGCGGTGTCGGTCATCACGATCACATTGTTAGTTGCGCCCGCGGCAAGCTGCAATTTCGGCGCGAGCAATTGGCGCTGCGCCATGTCCTCGGTAGCGGTACCCAACATGATAATGCGCTGGGTGATGCGGCTGCGAAGGCCGTTTAAGACAATCGCATTGGGGCCTGCGGTGCTCAGCGTTAGTTGATGAAACCCCGCGGGCACATTGCGCACGATGGTGGTTTCCAAATCTTGAACGAAGCTCGCCGCCGCAGTGAAACCTACGCTTGCTTGCGCCCAGTTAGCGCCGAGCGCGCCCGCTTGCGCGCCGTCCAAATTCACCGTGATGCCGCCCGCACCCAAGTTGTAGATATCGTTCATGATCGCGATATCCAGGCCAGGAACCTCCGTGCGAAAGAGCACGCGCATGCTTTGCGCGCCAGTGGTGCCGGTGACCACCGCGCCGCTATTATACGATGATGTAGAGGCTCCGAATGCCTGATTGGTGGCCAGTGTGTTTCCTCGAGTAGCAGGAATGCGCTGATCGGGCACTCGAAAGCTCTCAACTTGTCCGCCTAAAATAGCGTCACACAAATTGTTGCCGGTAAATGTGTAGGTCGCTTGAGGGCCGTGTACCCCATCTGGAAGAACCGATAAAGGCAGGTTGACGTTCGCCTGGGAAACGGTTTGCAAATTACCCATCAGGAAGGTGAGCCACTTGAAATTATCAACCAAGGTAATGCCATGCTGGGTACACACATCGCGCATGATCTGCGCAAAACGACCGGTGGTCTCGGCTCTAAACTGGCTGCCAAATGTTCCCAAGGTTAGGCATGGATGAGGGGTAACAAAGATCGGAGTCTTTCCCGCCGCGCGGGTCTGCTGAATGCAAAGGAGCAGGTTTGCGTGATACACCGCAGGTGTCGTTTGTAGCCCACCGCCACCGGCCGCGTCATTCACCCCATGGTTCATGTACACCAGAGGTGCCGTGGTGCTCGCCAAGCGCTGTGCGTAGGTCAAACCTGAACCATCGGTGCCAGCCAACATCTCAGCCAAGGTGGTGCCAGAGATCGCGAAATTAACCGCCGTCGCTGCGGTGTTGCCGAAGAAATTGTTGATAGCTCCAACACACTGCGCATACGGTGGAGTACCCACCTGAGTGCCTAAACTCGCAACGTTTGCGCCCCACATAGTAGAATCGCCGAAAAAAGCAATGTTGGTGGCGGTGCCGGCCTCCAATGCGGTCGTGACCGTAACGATATTATCAGCATCATTTAAACCCTGATTCAGCGCGACAATAGCCGGAGTGGTGGGTGCACCGGTAGCAAGAAACGTATTGAATATCGATTGCGTCAAAGCAGTAGTTGGAATGATTCCAGTAATAACATTACCATTTGCATCAAAAAACAAAGCGGTATTGGCGCGAATGGCCGCAGCCGGCAATGTCATGATTGGGTTTACATCCCCATCAGGCACATCGATTGATCGAGACTCAATATCGCTGCGCCTCAACACCATTTGCGTTAGGCGATCAAGGTTCGTTTGCACCACAAGAGATGGGAATGCTTGTCCTTGCGTGTACTGTGAAAGCTGCGTGATCGTGGGATTTAATATAACTTGTAAATCTATCCCGGTCGGATAGGTCAAGGTCGTTGTCATCGTCCAAAATGTCGGGGTCAGGGAGCCGGATGAGGCTAACGTGTAATCGCTATTTAGATTCAACGCGATGCTTGCGCCGGCAATTATTCCCACTAGGGTTCCGGTAGTTACATTGGTCGCAATCACCAGGAAATCTGAATTTAAGTACGCTTGAATATTTACAGGGAAGACCGTGCTAGACCCATTGCAGGCGAAAGAAATACGAACTGTAGAGGCTTGTATGGTCATTGCGGCATCTTCAGAGCGTTCACATTCTGACGCATCTGCTCCACTTCGGTTTGAAGTTTAGGATTCTCTTGCAAGAGTTGTTGTCTTGCGCCCTCTCGATATTGATTCATCAAGCCCTGAACCATCTGCGCTTTCCCACCCTGAGGGCCATCGGATTTCATGTTGTATGTACTCGACAGCGGATGATTGCCGGACACGATCTGGTCTAACAGATCCTTGGCACCTAAGCCCCATGCGGGATCTTTGTAGCCATTGCCGGCCAATTCGACGTAACGCGAATACAAAGCTGGATCTTTGCGCAGATCGATCACCGCCCCACCCCCAAAAGAAGCTTTGGACTCAGGCAGATTAACGTTAAAACCTTGCCTTGCCACTTCCTTATCGATCGGCGAGTCATTCGGTTTACGGGTCGCGAAAGGAGACAACAGATCATAGGCTTTACCCAAGTCAGAAGCATGCTCCACCGGCTGCCCCCATTCATCTCTGCGGGGCGGTAAGGTCTCTGACCATCCGGGAGTTTTGGCCTTGATAGCATCCATCATCGAATAGACGGTGCGTTGATAGGGATCTTGCATCCGATCAATGGCGCCGACTCCAGCAGGAACCAAAGACCCAGCATAAGAGCGGGCGACGGATTCCCCTTCGGTCTTTGGATTGGCGATAGCATCGAACATGTTGGAGAGTCCCTGCAGATAGGTTTTGCTGGTGATGTTTTGCGCTATCGAGAGGGCACCTGCAACCGCTAGTTTCTCCATGTCCGGATTATCCCCATTGACCGCCGCATGGTAATTCCTGGCCGTCTCAACAATGTCGGCTGCCATCGCCATGGAGGAACCTGCTGTTTCAAGCTTGTTGTACTGTACCCAATGGTCCCCCACTTTCATGGAATAGGGCAGCCAGCCGGTATTCTCCATCGCTGAACGGGTGGCTTTGTCCGGAGGTCCGGAACCCGTGATCTGACCTGACATGACCGCATCCGCCGTTGCCAACATGATGGAAGTGCCGAGCCCCATCTGAGCGCGCGCAAGGGAAGCTCGAGCTCCACCAGCCGCAATACTCGATTGATAGCTAGACATCAAAGGCGCAATCGGTGAGCGCTCGAAGGTAAAAGACAGAATCCGAGCCGGGATCTTATAGAACGGCAGAACGACTCGCAGCATCGGAAAATCGGTCCGAGCTTGTTCGATCAGATTGGCAAGTTTTCCGGGGGCATCGGTGAAGGTCTGATACTTAGCTCCATCAATGGCTCCTACGGTCACGGGAGGGGGCGGGTTGGCGATGATCTCTTGGACCCTGCTGCCCATGGCCTCCTGGGTAATCGACCCCTGCTGGACCTCCTGGGCGGCTTGGCGGGTAGCTAGAGCGTTCAATTCCATGCGATAGCCGATCGAACGAAAAAAGTCATGTTCCGCAGTGAGAGCGCGCCCAGGGGAGCGGACCAATTGCCCCAGGTAATCGACCCCTTGTCCCGCCCAGCCAGACTGGGACATGTTGAAAGCGTCCGAGGAAATCGCACCGCCAAACCGATGATCCGGAGTATCTTCTCCTACGGTATAGGAACCCGACTTCGCGGCCTTGATGGCATTTGATAGCGGATCATTCCCTAATGGCGGGATGGGTTCCTCATTCAGAAAAGCATTGGCCGCACGCCCGGCGTATCTGAAAGCATCTTTAAGACCAGATACCAGGCCAGAATATTGAGCGGCAGCCTCACCCGCCGAAACACCATCAGTATCGCCAAGGACACCGGATATCTGCGAGGCAATTCCACGTTCTCCGATCCGTAGAGCAACCGTCGCAGCGTTCGAGACAGTAACCTTGACGTGGGTGAGGGGTGAGGTAAGCAGACCATTCGTCCAAGCCTCGAGGGCAGCATCACGAGTTTTGGCATAGACTGATTTCTCCACAAAGCCATTCAAACCCTCTACATCGCCCGCTTCCTGCAAAGCCTTGACCCGCTGTGCCATTCCCAACGCCACTTGCAGGCCATCGCTGTTAGGTCCAGTTTCGGCCTTGAGTGATCCCATGATCTGCGCCATGCGATAATCCGCAGCGCCTGCAGGAATGCGCCAGGACGACAGAGCACGGGCGGTTTCCGTTCGAGCCGCAATCACTTGCTCTTGAATCGCCGCATGGGTTGCGAGCATCTTGCGAAAGGCAAAAAGGTTCTCAGGCGTCGGTGTTGCGACAGCCGCATTAGCCAAGTCATAGGTTTTGGAGGCAGAGGTTGCCCACAATTGCCGAGCTGCTAGAGACTGCTCAGCATTCAGTGGTTCACCCACTCGCCTGGACATGAGCGTATCCCAGGCATTGACCGCATCGGCCCCTAACTTCGTATCCTCGAAGGTCTGCACGCCACGGCGCGCTTGATTGATGTTGTCCTTGAATGCATCTGCCAATTGGCCCATGGCATTCTTGACATCATCGGGTCCGTTGATCCGAGCAAAGTTCACATAGATGCCAGGTTCCTTCGAGGCAGGAGGGCGCACCATCGCTGCCTCGCCTTTCTCCAAGTTCGGGATGAAACCTGCTTTACCGTAGATCTCCATCAGTTTCTCGGTAGAAGGACCACCCGGCTGTGGAACGGCATTCAGCTCCATCGTCACACCATGCTTATCCGCCAAGTCTGTGACTTGCTTAAGCGCCGCAGTGCCCTGTCCTTGGCCTGGCTCATCGGCTTTGATCATCTCCAAGTGAGCGGTGTTAGGTTCGAAAGGATCTGTAGCAAGATCCACATTCGCATTACCGTTGACGCGAAAGCCAGAAAAGCCAACCGGGGCAGTCTCCTTCCCTCCTTGGAATTCATCTAGCATCTGCTTAGCAGCACCCGGTTCATTAGCCGCCATTCTTCCGGCAGTCCCTAATTGATCTGCATCTTCCCAAGGCTTCTGCTTTAACTCATCGGGAACAGGCTCGGAAGTGCCATCGGCAAAGTGAATACGATCATCGGCTACGGCAATTACTTGCTTACCAGATTTACCGTAAAACTCATTGACCATGTTCTTGGCGCCACCCACAGGAGTGCCCATCTTGGCCACTTCCTCAGGCGTCATGCCTTCGGTGCTGAGTTGCTGCTCCTGCATACGCGCTTTCGCTTCGCTGAAATTGGCAGAAACCAAGGGCTTCGATTCATCTTCTAGATGATTGCCGAGCGAGGCTAAGGGTTGAGGCGAACCGATGTTATCGCCTAAGTCTTCGTTTCCTGCGGCAAGGCCTTGAACGTGTTCAGCCGCAGCCTTGGCATTATTCACGGCACGCAAATATTGAATACCATGTACCAGCCAATCCAAGGCTTGACCCACCACTGTCCCTTCGGCTGCGCTCTTCAATCGCCTCACCACATTGCTATCATCCCCCTGAACTGCAAGTAACTGACTCACCGGATTGCGCAACGCCGGAACAGATTGAACGAGATTCGATAGATCCTGCCTAGGACCATCAAAAGCTTCGAATCCGCCCAAGAACCCTTTCAGGACGGACAGCCCTCTAGCTCCCCAACCCGCTTTACTGACAATACCGAGTTCTCGAAGTTGCCCCCCAGCAGATCGCATCCCTGCGGCGAATTGCACCGCATTCTTGATGACCTCCCCCGTGTTAGAGGTGGGATCTTTGAGGTTCGGTAATTCAAAACCTTGGTCATCCGAGATACCGGCTGAGGCGCTTCTGGCTTTGGATTCCTCAAGAATACTCTGAGGCGGCGCAGGCAATTCCTGACCAGCAAACTTCACCGCTTGGCCAATCAGATTGATAGTTGACTGCCACGCATCCCTGACGCCTTTCACCGCAGCCAGGGGAGATTCAACGACGCCTCTGCCGATATCGCTTCCGACCGCCTCAGCCTTATCCAAGACCGTAGGTTGCTTGATACCTAGATTTTCTTCCGCTCGAGCGCGCAGTACATTCGGCAGATCCTTGCCGTACTGCTTATCCAATCGCGCCCCAACTGTCTCAGCAGGCTGCTGTAGTCGCTGCATCTCGGCTTGGACGGCTTGATCGACTTGACCGCCAGGCGCCACCGTGGCTGGTTGTTGAGGTGCTTCGGTAGCAGGTGCGGGTTTGGCTTCAGGTGCAACAGGCTTAGATGGGAAAGCTGCGTCTAGCTGTTCCGAGGCCGCAGCACCCCGCATATTGTCGGTGTGCGCCATATAGGCGGACTGAATACCGGAAGGCGCAACGGTCAGATTGGTCGTAGGAGGCGCCTGAGGTAGCGGCGGGGGCCTTCCCTGAAATTGCTGATCTAACTGTTCGGCAGGCGTACTCATGGCGTTTTAGTCTGCGCCGGTTTTTGCAGTTGCTTCGCCTGGTAGGACTGCCAATTCAAGATCAGGGCCGACTGTCGTGCAAACTCAGAATCCGACATCTCGCCTGAATCGTGAGCTGCTTTGGTCTGTTGCCAGGTGGCCCCGATATCAGCCTGTTGACGGGTTCCGACTAGATGCATCGGCACCGGACCGAAGGTCACTGCCTTATCCGCCTGCACAAAGGCATAGTTCTGCGCGATGTTGCGCGCTTCCTTCATTCCTTGATCTGAGGTCGCCTTAGGGTTGTCCTTGAGCCATGAATGGTAGTCATCCATGGCATTGGCATAGTCCAAAGCCGCGTCCGGCTTGTAGAGCAAAGGAGAGGGCTTTAAGGCTTGTTCTATGTAGGACGAGCCGTTCTTCACGAAGTTGCCGCGGGGAAGATCAGACTTCTCCACGATCTTGGAATAGTCCTCCTGCTTCAATTGCCCGGCATAGAAGGCAGCCTCGGCTTCTTTCGTGACATCTTCCCCTTCGAGCGAGCGCTGTAGAAGCGGCGCGTAGACATGGGGATCGGTCTGGGCTTCTTTCCCGGACAACAATTTGTAGGCGTATTCGTAGGCTTGCGGCTCCCAGGTATTGTGATATTTTTCTATCCACGAAGGAGTCAATTGACCATCCTTCTGCATCAGAATGGCGTTCTTCAAAAGCGAATCAGAACTATCCTTCTGCGCTCGATCAGCCATGGAACGTTGCATCTCGACCTGACCATTGATCGTGCGCTGTAAAGTCTCGGCCGCCTTAGGATCTAAGATATCCTCGTTCTTATTGAGCATCAGTTGGGCTTGCCTGAACTGATTGTTCTCAAGGGCGGTGTAGACCGCATCGCCCATATGTTCGTTCGCTTTCGCTCGAACCGCTTCGCGCTGAGCATCCGAAAGATCGGAGATCACGGGCTTCAAGTTGGCTGGCGCATTATCAGGATCTTTCAGCGCCAGAAGCATTCCCCGCGGATCTTGTCGAGTCACTCCATTGGCTGCGGCCATGGTGAGCGTATCGTGCATCGCCTTCATCTTGGCTAAGCGCGCCGAAGGGTCACCGCCGATCGCATTCGCCTGATCGGTTAGAGTCGCGCCGACTTGTCCAGCCAATTCAGGATGTGCTTCCACAATCGCAGCTTGGGACTTGACGTTGCTATCGAAGGTGTCGGACCGATACGCCACCGCTTGGTTGGCCTGCCATTCAAGCGTGTGGGTCTGTAGGGTCGCGCGAAGTTCCGAGATGCCTTGCCCCAACATCCGAGAAGCAAAGGGATTACTCTGGATCGCTTGGCTATTGGTAAAAGTCGCGGCTTGCTTATCGAAGCCAGCCAGATATTTGTCCGCAAACCCTTCCGGGTCTTGACCTGCAGGCACCGCCTGCTTGGCAGCGTCCAAAGCCTGAATGCTGGACTGACGAAACTGAGCGAGTTCATTGCCCGCATAGGTCGCAGAATCGGCCTTGTACTTCTGCTCACTCGCCTGGGCTGCTTGTGCAAATTCAGGTCCAGCCGATATCCCCTCATCGCGCGGGACGATCTTGCGCGGCAAATCCTCAGGCTGAACCTGCGGGGTGTAGGTTTCCTCTCCCGGTTGGCCGCGGGCCATTTAGCCCATCCCTGTACTATTGGGGCTTGGCGTGTAGGTGTAATTGGAACCCGCGCCTTTCAACAGAGCAGCCCCAGCCATCAGCCCATATTGACGAGAGTTCTGCTGATCGATGCCAGATTGCACACCGTATCCATAGCCAGTGATCGCGCCCTTATACCGGGTGTTGAGTGCGTCGAGTTCTTGATTCACCGCCGATTGATCTAAGGAGGTCTCAGAAGATCCCCCATAACCAACCCCGGCAGCTCCGAAAGCAGCGGCCTGCTTGCCTAACTGTTCACGCGAATTGCGCCTGACCATGCCCTCTTGGGCGTTCGCCTGATTGATCGAGAGGGTTTGTTCGTTCTTGGCAACCTCAGAGTTGTAGGTCGCGGCGTTCGATTGCTTGATAGCGCTGTAGGCTGAAGCACCAGCAGCGGCATACGGTAATAGGGCAGGTAAGAAAGCCATCAGGTTTTCCCGTATCTCAAGTGGGTTTCACCCTTCGGGCCATATTTAGGCATCGATCCCTCGAACTTAAATCCCAACAGTTCAACCCACCGACAACCTGCTCCGAATCCTTCTTCCACTGTGGCTTCAAGTCGGCGCCAGGGCTGCAAACTGATGAAGCGCTTGACCGCAAAATGCAAGGCATGCATGTGCTTGCCTGGATCAGCGGCCAGCAGCGCCCAACATATGCCATTACCCGGAGCGATCTTCGCGATTCCTCCACAGATCAAGATGCGATCTCCCTCAAAACCCGTGACTGCAGGCCCTGGTGGTACGTTCTCATAAGCACCGAGCACAAGCGAGACTTCCCCTAATTGAGCCCCCTGGACTCCTTGGGCTCGCAAAAGATCGATGTGGTAGGGCTTGAAGGGCTGTACGATCATTGAAACTCTTCAACTTTATAGCTCGGGTACACCCCAACCACGGTCATTGGAAGAGGCGCGTTTTGCTGGATCAGGATGAAGTAATCGGAGTGATCCTGGTCCGAGTTCTGCCGCATCGGGAAGGAGATCGGAAAGTCCCCCGATTGAAGCGGTGGCGGAACATCAAGACCAGTGGTCGTATAGTTAGTCGTGATGTATTCCAAGTCTTGCACCGATTGAGCGGTTAGGCCCAAAGGATCTTGATATAACTGGGTGATCGCATTTTGGTTCGACAACTGTCCTACTTGTCCGCCGCCTGAATCAACTAACCTCAGCACCAGATTCGTTCCTTGTTTCTTCTTTCCCTGAGCTGTTCCAATATCCGCCCCACCCTCTGGGCGCATGGGCACGATGTTGCCCTGATAAGGAAAGCCGATCGTCACCAGATTGAAGGTGCCAGGAATCGTGATACTTCCAGTGGCCGATACAATCATCTGCGGCTGCACGCCCCCATCCGCAAGAATGGCAACGGTTTGGTTGTACATCACTGCGGGCAGACCGGCGATCGTGGTGGTTCCAGTCGAGGGAGTGCTAACGGTGACCGTACCACCCGAAAGATAAGCAAAAGATCCGCCCAGAGAGCCGGGGGTAGACACGATGATTTCAGAACTAGTGGCACTCGCCACAACCCAATTGCCATTGGGATTGAAGGTACCGGTGTAATTAACTCCGGACACCGTGATGCTCTGTCCGGCAACCGCAGTATTCGAAGCGAAAAGATTCATCTGGCCGTTATGCAAAGCAAAGAAAACCTGCACATTAGTAATGCTTGCTGTCGGCGTGTTTAGGAACTGCACCCCACAATCGACATACCAACACGACGATTGAGCATCCCCCGCATAGCCTGCTTGCGGCCCCTCATAGTGCTTGACCATGTACTCCACGGTTCGAATCACAGTCCCATTGACCGTGCGATTGACAATCATCCATATCTCATCCCGTAAACCATCGGGAGCTGGGTTCACCGAGATCGACTCGACAATCCCGGCATTGCCTAGGTTGTGACGGTTCCACGCAGTGACGTTATCCTCCCGGTTGAAGGTATAGGATAGAAGCGTGCCATCGGCCCTCGTACCCCACAACACCGACCAGGGCTCCTGTTGAAAGGCAATTGAGGTCAATCCGCCGATGGTGATGTGATAGGCAAACTTCGATTGATCGGTCGAATCGTAGCGATTCAGATAGAAGTTGTAGTCCATTGCAAAGACTTTGCGGCCCGCCCTTTGAACGTACAGAACTGTCGTTCCTACAAGCCAAGGAGCGATGTGTCGACAACGCCACTGCGACTGGCGAAGAATCTCGACGTTCGCCGGCCCCAAGGGAGAGGCTGAGTAGTTGGCCGAATCCAAGCCATACTCTCCGCCTTCCGTCCCAATCAGCAAAATAATCGCTGAGGATAGCCAGCAGATATTCGAAGCATCGGAACCCGACACGAGTTCGTTCATGGCCGAATCGGTCGTCTGTTGACCAAAGAAATCCTGAGCGTGGGAATTGTAAAGTCCAGGAACCGATCCCCAGACATTGAGCTTGCCAGCCAGAAACAGACGGTCTTTGTAGAAGGCCAGCGCTCGAGGCCATTCGGTGGTCGTTGACCAAGCGCCTAATTGCCATTCCACCGACGCATTCCCAATGATCGTGCCCCCAGAGGTGTATGCGGTATAGCTGGTCGAATCGATCCCCGCTAGCGTGACGGTGGAACCTGAGGCGACCGCATTGGAATAGGGCTGCTGGTTCACCTGTGTCATTCCTGACACACCCGTGATGAAAACCGCCTCACCGGCCGTGAAAGTCTGGGTCGCTGTCACCACCGCAGGGTTGGCCTGAGTGATCCCGGTAATGGTTGCGGTGGCCCCCACCACATTGGCCGGGAAGCGGCTTAAAACCTTCGCTGTGACCTGCGTAGCCGACGTATAGGCGGTGATCTGCGCTATCCCGTACCCTGAGTCGGTATAGAGCCATCGAACGCCTCCAGTGCCCATGCCATCGACCACAGAGCCCGCTGTGTGTACAGGGGGAGAAGCTCCGGAGGTCGCGGTGGTCAGCGCAATGTAGTTATTCCCATTATTGACGCAGATCTGCCCCGTAACCCAACCTACACCGGTGGTCCAAGGTTCCTGATTGAAGTACTGAGACCCGATTCGAACTAAGCGGCCGACATCGGTCGAAGCAAAGAGATTCCCCCCATAGGCGTTGATCGTGATTGCTAGCCCGGTTTCAGCCGAGACGGTGAGCGCGATCTCAGATCCCGGAACCAAAGGGACAGGTGAGAGAAACGGTCCATCGGTCGGTGCATAGGCGGCAAACTGCCAATTGGGCGGCGCGTTGGCGAAACGGGTCAGGGTTTGTGGTGCGTAGCCTGTTGCCGTGACGGTGTTCGCCGAGCCCGCCGCAATGTAGAGCACGTCACCGGACTGTTGAATTTGTAGAGTAAACTCACCCAATGCATCGGTAAGATCGGCAGCTGCATATGGCGACGGTATCTCATAAATAGCGGTAGTCGGGCTTCCTTGATAAGGTGCCAGGGGATACCAGTACGTTGCATTCGGAGGGCTATTCCCCGTGGTCGCGAGGATGCAGTAATACGTAATGCCGCCCTGTACCACTTGGTTTCCAACCACGTAAGCGGTTGCACCGTTGTAAGCCGGATTCCCCGTTGAGAGAAGCGGCCCATGGTTCGTGTAAAAGCGGACATATTGGTTGCCGAATTCTAACTGAAAGGCTTGGGTCTGGGAGAACTCGAACCGAACGAGCCATGACCGATTAGCTGAATTCTTGGTCTGCTGAACATAGGCAGTCCCTGGTCTGAACATCCCAGGGCCTTGCTTCAAGGAAATGAAGTTCTGGCCGATGTGAGAAGCAATCGGATACTTCTCGTTGTCGGTGCGGCCCTCCATCTGTGGAGACCACTCACCTCCGTTAAGTGCTGCTATGGCAGGACTTGCTTTCCCCACTTAGGCATTGCCCATGCGAGCCGTAATCCACTCAGAATCCGCATTGTGGCCAGGCGGACTCCACATCGCGTTCGAGGCTGCCGCATCAGAGTAGGCTTTGTCCTTGCGCTTCTCCGCTGCAGCTTGTTTAGCGTCCGATCCAGTCAAGCGCTCACAATTGACCCAGGCAATCTCCGCAGCCAGCGCAATGCAGAAGTTCGCATTAAAAAGCGTGGTATTCGTGGTATCGGCCACATACATGAAGGACACGGGAGAGCCGTAATCGCACAGCAGCAGGTTGCCTTCAATCGAGTAGTCCGCATCGGTTGGACCTTGCCGGTAGTCCGACATGTCCAAACCGGCGTAAGTGTCCCCGATCTGTAAGGGTCTTAGGAAATCACTCGGCAGGGCAAATTGCTGAACATAGGGGCCGGAGACAGGAGTCGTAGTCAGGGCCGGTAGACTTGCCCGTTTGATGGTGAAGCGCCAAGTTCCAGGCCCTTCTTGCATCTTGCGACGCAAGAGGTCGTACGTGGTATTGATCGCCCGGGCGGTATTGGAGTTATCGGTGAAGCTCGCAATCGATGGCTTGCCCAGGATTTCTAGGGCAAGATCGGCAATATCGACGGGGGCGGCCATCGTCCGACTATGCTTGAATCGGGCGGCACATGAAAGCTATTGTCCGCTGTTGAAGGCCCTAGTATAGACCACGATCAAATTGCTAGCCGAGGGGGTGAACGTGAAAGCTGCAAAGTCATTCAAAATCGGCGGATCGAAAACGATGTTCGTATCAATGGTGACCTGACCTGAAACCAGCAA
>Ga0074044_10000427_pt1 | contig 41690 bp, 41 predicted proteins | sample BogForMeECP23OM1_FD_94443 | JGI IMG/M metagenome (GOLD analysis project Ga0074044, IMG submission 94443) | Bog forest soil microbial communities from Calvert Island, British Columbia, Canada - Bog Forest MetaG ECP23OM1 | ecosystem: Environmental > Terrestrial > Soil > Wetlands ...
GCTCCCTCTCTCTTGTCTCCCCCAAAGGGGGGAGATGTTGTAGGTAAGAGGACAACTTTTACGCAGGGTGTTGAAGCGGGCGAAATCAAATAAGCGAGTTGCATTGAGTTTTTCAACACCCTGCCAAGGAGACCTTGTCCGCATGCCGATGAAGAAAAAAGACATCGAGAAGCTGCTGAAGAAACCGATCGTCGCGGTGGTCGCGGTCACAGCGCCCGACGGCGCGCCGCATGCCGTGCCGACGTGGTACGAGTACGCCGACGGGCAGGTCGTCTTTCATACCGGCGCCGAGTCGTTCAAATACAAATGCCTGGTGCGCGATCCGCGCGTCACGCTGGTGGTCGATACCAAGAAGGCGCCGTACAAGACGGTGGTGCTGAAAGGGCGCGCGACGCTCGAGGAAAAGATCGACGATAAGCGCACGGAACGGATGGCGGTCGAATACCTGGGCAAGAAGCTCGGCAAGGCATACGCGAAATCGCTCAAGGGCAACAAGGTCGTGGTCGTAAGCTTCAAGCCGGCGCACACGGTGTCGTGGGACTACAGCCAGGAGCGCCCCTAGCAGCGGATTGGTGCGATGGACGAGCGGCTGAAAGCAAATCTCGACGCGTGGAACCAGATGGCCGGGATTCATGCGGCCTCGCGCGAGTACCGGCTGGCGGAGTTCAAAGCGGGCGAGAACGTCCTCAAGCCGATCGAGCTGCGCGAGGTTGGCGAGGTTCGCGGCAAGTCGTTGCTGCATCTGCAATGCCATTTTGGGCTCGACACGATGTCATGGGCGCGGCTGGGCGCGAGCGTCACGGGGGTGGATTTTTCGGATCGGGCGATCGAGCTCGCCCGCTCAATCAGCGGTGAGTTGAAAATTCCCGCGAGATTTTTGCAAGCCAACATTTACGACGCGCCCGACGTGTTGCACGAGCAGTTCGATATCGTGTTTACGTCGTACGGGGCGTTGTGCTGGCTGCCGGATATCAAGCGATGGGCCGAGATCGCGGCAAATTTCGTCAAGCCCGGGGGATTTTTTTACATAGCGGAGTTTCACCCGGTGACCCTGATGAATGACAATCGCGCGGGTACCACCAAGCTTGAGCAGGAAATCTCGTACTTCCACACTGCGATGCTGGAAGATCCGCCGGGGCCCGACTATTCGGATCCGAGCAAGACAGTTTCCGAAACGCGTCAATGGATGTACCGGATCGGCGACGTCGTCAGCGCGATCGCGGCGACCGGACTGCGAATCGAGTTTCTGCACGAGTTCGCGGAGTGCAGCTATCCGCACTTCCCATTCATGCAGCAGGGTGCCGACGGCATGTGGCATATCGAGGGCGATCCGATTCCAACGATCTTCTCGATAAAGGCGACCAAGCCGTGAGGAGATCGTAACGGGTGACTAAAATGCTTTGGGAAGTCCGGCTTGTTTCAGTACCGCGTTGGCCGTATATCGAGACAGGATTTTCGCATCGACCGTGAAATGTTTCTGATTGACCCGGCTGAACCAGATTTCGTGATCGCCTTTTCCGTGGCGGACGAAACTACAGCCAGCGGCTCGCAGCAGCTTCTTTAGTTGGGGAGTGAAACTCTGCGACACGGTCGCGACCTCAAGCCCACATCCTAAGCCGCCCTGAGTACCGTGCAAGGATGAACTATGTTCAGATGAACTAATTCAGCCCAGGCGGTCGCGCTTTAAGCTTGCAGCCGGAGCCGCTCGTGGTATTGCGCGCGAATTTCAAAGGGGACGTCGAGTACGGTGCTGCCACGCTTGCGATGCAGCAGCCCGTTCGCTTCGAGAAGTTCAGGAATCATGACGCGAAGTTTTTTAATCAGCTTGTCAACGTCTCGCGCTTCGGTGGCAAGTCCCGGAACGTCATCGCTGGTAGCGACCCAGACCCTGGCTTCCTCGTCCCACGAAGCTTTTATTATGTAAGCGCGATTTTTCATAGCGATGCTGTAAGTATTCACTATCTCAGCGGACCTGCATAGGTTGTCAACGAAGGCGCCCTCAGTTGCTCTTCACCTCGAAAAGATCGAAATAACTCGAGCCAATCCGCGGGTACCGCTTCACGAGCTTAAGGCATCGCGCACTCCTGACATCGCCCCATCGCGGCTCTTCGCGGCTGGCCAGCATCAGGTAGCCGACCTGGGGCACGGTCGCCAGCCATCCGCACGCGCCGGGCTTCGGCTCGACAGGAATGCTGACGCATTCGACGGCTGCATAGTAGGCGAGGCGGCAATCGCTCACCGCGACCGCGCGAGGCGGAGAGCCGCGGCGACGGATATCGGCCGCCGCGTAGGGAAACGCCCGGATATCGTAACCGATCGGCCAGAGGGTGCGCGGAAGCAGGAGAAGGGCAAGCAGGACGGCGGGTGCTGCGGCAGGGACCGGGCGGCTCCAAATCCGGACTCGCGCCAGCGCAAGTGACAGCGACTCAAACCCGATCGCCGCCCATCCGAAAGTGAACGGGACCAAATGGATCACGAACCGCGGGCCGGTGACCAAGTAAGCAAAGACCAGCGAGTAAAAGAGCACGACCGCGCCCAGCCAGCTCTCGCGCCAGTTAAGCACCATCGCGCGCCCGCGCACCCAAAGCCCGATTGCGAGCAGCACGGCCACGGCGGGCTCGATGGCCTGCACGAAGTAGTACGGCGTCATCCAAAGATCGAAGGCGATGTTGAGCTTGTTGGCCGTCGCGTCCATCACCCGGCCTTTCAAGTCGCGGCTAACTAGCCAATGGCCGGTAGAAAGATGGAGGTAAATCAGGAACGGCGAAGCAACGAGTAGAAACGGGACCGCGAAGGAGGCAGTCCAGAGCGCCGCCTGCGAGAAATTCCATTGCCGCCAGACCGCCGCGCCCAGCATGAGAAACGCGCAGCCGACGATCAGCAGGCCGATGCCCTCGGCCCGGTACAGGTATGCTGCACCTCCGAATACTCCCGCAAGCGCAAAGCGCGCCGCGCTTTGACGATTCAGCCCGCTTGCGAAGAGCCAAAGCATGCCGGTCATCAGGCACAGGTAACCGGCTTCGGTGCGCACTGAGGCCGAATAGGCCGATAGGCCGGGATGAATCGCGGCAATCACCGCCGCGCCGGCGGCGATATCCCGGCGGCCGAACACCTCGCGCATCAGATAGAAGAGCAGCACCACCGCCGCGGTGCCGAAGGCGGCGGAAATCAGGCCGGCGGCGAGTTCGAGGTTGCCGGTTAAAGGCGATGCCAGCGAGACGAGCAACGGATAGAGCGGCGAAAAACTCGAGTTGAGGCCGCTCAGCCAGCGGCCGGCGGCGAAATCTCGCGCCATCCGGAGGTATTTCACGCCGTCGGCCGCGATGCAGAAATTAGTCAGGCTGAGATAGAGGCGGATCGCAAGAGCGGCCGCCGCCAACGAGACGACGAGCCTCCATCGCGGACAGTTGTCGAGGGCCTCGGGATACCATCGACGCGCCAGCGCGGCCGGTCCCGCAGCAGGCTTTTTAGGTGTAATTTCCCGAGATGTCACGCTGGTCAAAACTTCCGCTGAGCCAGGCAAACCAACCCGGGCATAAGTCAAAATACTTTGGGAAGTCCCCTAGGTTCAACACCGCTGGTCGCAGGGTTGTCAATGAAGCCTGGGACAAACGTCCATGCTTTCGACGTGCTAATGCATCTGCGATAATTGCATTAGTGGCGCGACAAGTACCAAACGATGCGGTCATCGAGGCGCTCGGACACGTAAACTATCCCGGTTACGCCGCCGATATCGTTGCGCTGGGAATCGTAGAGGATACCCAGCCGAGTCAAAACGGCGGCTACGCGATCACGATTCGGCAGGTCACCGAGCGCGACGATGTAATCCGCGAGCTCGCCGCGAAAATCCATCATGCGCTTACCCATGACCTCGGCGTGCCCAGCGTCGAGCTTCGGGTGCATCGAATTGAAGCCGAGCTCGGCGAGAAAACCGGGCGCGTGCGCCTGGAGGGCACCAAGCACATAATCGCGGTCGGCAGCGGCAAGGGCGGAGTCGGCAAATCGACCGTGGCGGCGAACCTGGCGGTGGCGCTGGCGCGATTGGGGCTCGGCGTCGGCCTGCTCGACGCGGACATCTACGGGCCGTCGGTGCCGATGATGTTCAAGGTCGGCGACGAGCGGCCGAAATCGGCGGGCGGGCAGAATTTCTTCCCGATCGAAAAGTACGGCGTGAAGCTGATCTCGATCGGATTTTTTCTCGGCGACAAGGCGCCGGTCATCTGGCGCGGGCCGATGGTGATGGGCGCGGTGCGCCAATTCCTGAAGGACACGCTTTGGGGCAGCCAGGATTTTCTGGTCGTCGATCTTCCGCCCGGCACCGGCGATGCGCAGCTCACGCTCGCGCAGCAGGTCGCGCTCGACGGCGCAGTGATCGTGACGACGCCGCAGGACGTTGCGCTGCTCGACGCGACGCGCGCGGTCAAGATGTTTCGCCAGGTGCATTGCCCGATTCTGGGCGTGGTCGAGAACATGAGCTATTTTGTCTGTCCCGATTGCGGCGAGCGCGACGAACTGTTTGGTTACGGCGGCGGCGAGCGGATGGCCGCGGAGGAGGGGACGCAACTGCTCGCGAGGATTCCGATCTATCCAGGGGTGCGACAAGCAGGCGACGACGGCATGCCGATAACGATTGCCAACCCGGCGCATCCGGCGAGCGTGGCGTTCATGGAACTCGCACGGCGAATCGCAGACGCCGCGGCCGACTGACAACCAACGTCGTGAAATACTTGCTCGGCCTGCCGCGCGCCGATATTGTTGCCGTTCGGTCCGATCGTTGTCGGCGCGCATGAGCGGCTGAGTGTTTCAACAATGACCGGATTCGGAGCTCTCGAAGATGTCCACGCTGATAACAGAAGAGTGCATCAACTGCGGCGCATGCGAGCCGGAATGCCCGAACACCGCGATTTACGAAGGCGGCGCGCAGTGGGAACTCAACGGCGCCACCAAGCCAGCGATCAAAGATGACATCTACTATATCGTCCCGGACAAATGCACCGAATGCGTCGGCTTCTTCGGTCAGGAACAGTGCGCAGCGGTATGCCCGGTCGATTGCTGCATCCCGGACCCCAACATTCCCGAGACCGAAGAGGCGCTTATCGGGCGCGCGCGCGTACTGCATCCCGATCAAACATTCGGCGCCGAATTCCCGTCGCGGTTTCGAAAAGGCTGACGCCGAGGAGCCTGAAGTTTGACGACCAAAGGTCCCGTCCCGATCGCGCCCGCGGACGGCAAGCTCGGCGTGCTGCTTCCCGGCATGGGCGCGGTCAGCACTACATTCATCGCGGGAGTCGAGGCGGTGAAGCGCGGGCTGGGCGCGCCGATCGGATCTCTGACGCAACTGGCCACGGTTCGGCTCGGCAAACGCACCGAGGGGCGGACGCCGCTAATCAAGGATTTCGTGCCGCTCGCGCGGCTGGAAGATCTCGAATTCGGCGGCTGGGACATTTACGAAGACAGCGCGTACGAAGCCGCGCTCAAGGCGGCGGTGCTCGATCGTGCGCTGCTGGAGCAGGTGCGCGAGCCGCTGGAAAAACTTCATCCGATGGATGCAGTTTTCGATCAGGACTACGTGCGCAACATCCGCGGCCCCAATCTGAAGGAAGCGCGCACCAAGATGGACAAGGCCGCGATGCTGATGGACGACATCCGGCAGTTCCAGAAACGCACCGGCGTCGCGCGGACGGTGATGGTGTGGTGCGGATCGACGGAGGTGTTCCATCGCCCCTCGGCAGTGCATCAGACGTTGAAATCGTTCGAGGCCGGGCTGGCCGCCAACGATCCGGAAATCGCGCCGAGCCAGATTTACGCGTACGCCGCGCTGAAGATGGGAATTCCGCACGCGAACGGCGCGCCCAACCTGACCACCGACACGCCCGCGCTGCTCGAGCTTGCGCGCGAGACCAACCTCCCCGTCTGCGGCAAGGACTTCAAGACCGGGCAGACGTTTATGAAGACCCTGATCGCGCCGGGGCTGAAGGCTCGGATGCTCGGGATGACGGGATGGTTCTCGACCAACATCCTGGGCAATCGCGACGGCGTGGTGCTGGAAGATCCCGGATCGTTCAAGTCCAAGGAAGAGACCAAGCTGTCGGTGCTGGACCAGATCCTGCAGCCCGAACTGCATCCGCAGCTTTACCGCGACGTGTTTCACTCGGTGAAAATAAATTACTACCCGCCGCGCGGCGACTCGAAAGAGGGCTGGGACAATATCGATATCTTCGGCTGGCTCGGCTATCCGATGCAGATCAAAATCAATTTTCTGTGCCGCGATTCGATCCTGGCAGCGCCGCTGGTGCTCGACCTCGTGCTGTTTCTCGACCTGGCGCATCGCGCGGGCATGCGCGGGATCCAGGAGTGGCTGTCGTTCTACTTCAAGGCGCCGATGCATGCGCCGAACATTTATCCCGAGCACGACATCTTCATCCAACTGATGAAGCTCAAGAACACGCTGCGCTGGATGCGCGGCGAGGACCTCATCACGCATCTCGGGCTCGAATACTACGATTGACGGCGGTGAGGCGGGCCGTTTCGCTGGCGGGCGCGCCGCACTAGAATCAAGGCTCGATGGGCGTGCTTAGCGGCAAGACGATCGTGCTCGGCGTGAGCGGCGGAATCGCCGCTTACAAATCCGCGGAACTCGTGCGCCTGCTCGTCAACTCGGGCGCAATTGTGCGGGTGATGATGACGCGCAACGCGACCCAGTTCATCACCCCGCTGACGCTGCAGACGCTCAGCTCGAATCCGGTCGCCACCGAGACGTTCTCGCTGACGCAGGAATCCGAAATCGGGCACATTCGGCTGGCCGACAGCGCCGACGCGATCGCGGTCGCGCCCGCGACCGCCGACGTGATCGCCAAGGCGGCGGCCGGCATCGCCGACGACATTGTGACCACCGTGCTGCTTGCCACGCGCGCGAAAGTCGCGTTCGCGCCCGCGATGAACGTGCACATGTACGAACATCCGACGGTCGCCGAGAACCTTGCCAAACTGCGATCGCGCGGCGCGGTGATAATCGAGCCGGGCGAAGGCGCACTCGCGTGCGGCTACGAGGGCAAGGGCCGGTTGCCGGAGCCGGCGATCATCGTTGCGGAAATCGAGAAGATGCTTTCCGCGCAGGATCTCGCGGGCGAAACTATTTTGGTGACGGCAGGGCCGACGCGGGAGCCGATCGATCCGGTGCGATTCGTCACGAACCGCTCGTCGGGAAAAATGGGCTTTGCGATCGCGCGGGCGGCGTGGCGCCGCGGTGCGGCAGTGCGAATCGTCGCGGGTCCGTCCGCGCTCGCGACGCCTTATGGCGTCGAGCGAATCGACACAGTGACGGCGGCTGAGATGCTCAGTCGCACCGCCGGCAATTTTCCGTGGTCAACGGCGCTGGTGATGGCGGCGGCGGTCGCAGATTTCCGCCCGGCGAATCCCGCACGCGGCAAGATCAAGAAAGACGCGCGCGGCCTCCGACTCGAGATGGAATCGATCGCCGACGAGATGCCGCGCCTGGCGGCGAAAAAGGGCAGCCGCGTGCTGATCGGGTTCGCCGCTGAAACCGAGGACCTGGAAGCCAACGCGCGAGCCAAGCTGAAGCGCAAGGGCCTCGACCTGATCGTCGCCAACGATGTGAGCCGCGAGGGCGCCGGCTTTGAAGCCGACACCAATATCGTCACTCTCATCGGCTCCGACGGCCGCCTTCAGAGCTATCCGCAGATGTCCAAGGACGCGGTCGCGGACCTTATCCTCGATCGGATCGCAGCAATCCGCGCCGCCGCGCCGAAGCCGGGCCGTGCGGATAAATCCTCGCGCCTGCGCGCCGTCAGATAATCTTCGAATGGACGCGTCATCGCCGCCGGATCGCCGCACGCTGGTAGCAACGATTCGCGACTATGTTGAGCAGTTGCGCGAGGAAGGGATGGAAGGACTACCCGCGTCTTCTGCTGCGCGCCCGGCGCCCGATGCGTCCGCTCCTGGAGCGGGTGCGGCGATCGCATCGAGTAAGACCATTGCCGCGCCCATGCCCGCCGAACTGTTCTCGAAATATCCGGGACTCGAAAAAACTTCGACGCTCGACCGGCTGCGCGAGTTCATCGGCGATTGTCAACGATGCAAGCTCGGGCCACGCCGCACCAATCTTGTCTTCGGCGTCGGCAGTCCCGACGCCGAGCTGATGTTCGTTGGCGAGGCGCCCGGCGCCGACGAGGACGCCCGCGGCGAGCCATTTGTGGGCCGCGCCGGTCAATTGTTGACCGACATCATCGAGCGCGGCATGGGTATCCGCCGCGCCGACGTGTACATCTGCAACGTGATCAAGTGCCGCCCGCCTGACAATCGAAATCCCGAGCCCGATGAAGTCGCGGCGTGCGAGCCGTTTCTGTTACGCCAGATTGAGATCGTGCGCCCGCGCGCGATCGTTGGGCTGGGGACGTTCGCCGTGCAGGCGGTGCTCAAGGTCAAGATTCCGATCAGCAAGCTGCGCGGCAACTGGCAGGATTTTCGCGGCATTCGATTCATGCCCACGTTTCATCCCGCTTATCTGCTCCGCAACCCGGGCGACAAGCGGCTGGTGTGGGCGGATATTCAGGAAGTGATGAAATTTCTCGGCATGCCGATTCCGCGCCGCGGCGGTTCCGGGTCGTGAACCTGCGCTCAAGGCCGGTCCTCGTCACGGCATTGGCGATCGCAATTGGATCGTCCGCATCGCGGCTAACCCTGGCCGCCGATGTGCCGGCGAAATCGGCCGCGCATCCGCCGTGGGTTGAATTGATCTCGATTGACGGATCGATCAATCCCGCGGTCGCTTCCTTCATCGAGGATTCGCTCGCATCGGCAAATGCCGAAGGGGCAAGCGCGCTGGTGATCGAGCTCGACACGCCGGGCGGACTGCTCAACTCCGCGGAAAAGATCGTCAAGGCCATCCTCGCCGCGCCATTGCCGGTGATCGCTTACGTCGCGCCGTCGGGCGCCGGCGCCGCGTCCGCCGGCGTGTTTATCACCGAGGCCGCGAACGTAGCGGCGATGGCGCCGGGAACAACGATAGGTGCGGCTCATCCGGTGGAAGAAGGCGGTGAAAACATCGAGGGCGCGATGGGTCAGAAGATCGAGAACTTTACGGCGACCTTTGGGCGGACGATCGCCCAGCAACGCGGCCGCAACGAAGACTGGATCGAGCAGGCCGTCCGCCACAGCGTCGCGATTGGCGAGCGCGAGGCGCTGGCGAAGAACGTCATCGACATCGTCGCGCCCGACCTGCGCAGCCTGCTGACGCAAGCCACCGGCCGCAAGGTCCAGGTCGAGGGCCGCAGCGTGACGCTAGCGTTGGCGGACGCAGCGGTGCGTCGCGTGCGGATGACGCCCGGCCAGCAACTGCTCAACGTGCTGGCCGATCCCAACATCGTATATCTGCTGCTGATGGCGGGATTGATCGGCCTGTACTTCGAGTTCGCGCATCCGGGCGTGATTTTTCCCGGCGTTGCCGGCGCGATTTGCCTGCTGCTGGCGCTCGCGTCGTTCCAGGTCCTGCCGGTAAATCTGACCGGACTGCTGTTGATTTTTCTCGGTGTTGGAATGCTGATCTCCGAAGCCTTCGTCACCAGCTACGGAATCCTCGGGCTGGGCGGCGTCACGGCATTCGTCATCGGATCGCTGTTTCTGATCGACACTTCGAAGACCGATCTGGCGGTCGATCGCAACATCATATACGGCGCCACCGCCGCGCTGACGCTGATCATCCTCGGCATCGGATACGTCGTGACGCGCGAGCGCCGCAGCCGCGCGACGACCGGCGCAGAAGGAATTGTCGGCCAGGTCGGCGAAGTGCGCGAGGCGATCGCTCCCGGAGCGCCGGGCAAGGTGTTCGTGCATGGCGAGATTTGGCGCGCGGTCAGCAACGACGCGCTCAGTGCGGGCGCGCGGGCGCGCGTGAAGTCGATCGACGGTTTGGAATTGCAGGTGCAGAAGGTAACGTGAAGCACGCAAGGTTTTGCAGGATAGCGGAAGGCATCGACCAGCCTCGCCCGGTCGGGGGCGAAGGAGAATCACGATGGCGAGCGGAGTCGGCATAGTCGTCTTCATCGGGGCAATTTTCGTTTTGAGCGGCCTCAAGGTCCTCAACGAGTACGAGCGCGGCGTAGTCTTTCGTCTGGGCCGGCTCACCCCTTATCGCGGGCCGGGAGTGATCTTCGTGATCCCCGTGCTCGAGCGGATGGCGCGAATCGATCTGCGGACGGTGACGCTGGACATCCCGCCGCAAGACGTCATCACCAAGGACAACGTGACCGTCAAGGTCAGCGCGGTGCTGTATTTTCGGGTGGTCGATCCCTCGCGCGCAGTGACCGAGGTCGCAAACTACCTGTTCGCCACGATGCAACTGGCGCAGACCACGCTGCGCTCGGTCGGCGGGCAGACCGAGCTCGATGAGCTGCTCAGCCAGCGCGACAAGCTCAACGCGCGCATCCAGGTAATCGTCGATTCGCAAACCGAGCCGTGGGGCGTGAAGGTCACGCTGGTCGAGTTGAAAAATATCGATCTGCCGCAGGACATGCAGCGCGCGATCGCTGCGCAGGCCGAAGCCGAGCGCGAGCGCCGCGCCAAGGTGATCGCGGCCGAAGGCGAATTCCAGGCCTCGCAGCGGCTGGCGGAAGCCGCCGAGATAATGAGCAAGAGTCCGATCACGCTCCAGCTTCGGTACCTGCAGACGCTCAAGGAGATCGCGAGCGAGAGGAGTTCCACCGTCGTCTTTCCGTTGCCGATCGATCTGTTGGAACCGTTCCGCGCCCTTGCAAAAGCGGCCGCCGGCGACAAGCCCGCGGCCTGAGCAACCGTGTCATTTGGTTGGCGCCAAACTGAATTTTCGGAGAAAATTTCAACCCTATGGGCAAGCTGATAATGGTTCGTCATGGCGAGAGCGAAGGCAACGCGATTCGACGCTTCACCACGTCGGGCGACGCGAAAATCACGGACCTCGGACGGCGCCAGGCGCTCGAAGCCGCGCTAAAAATCAAGTTGCAGTTTCAGCCGATGCTGGTGATAGCGAGCACCTTCGCGCGCGCCCGCGAAACCGGACTCATCATCGCCGCCGAACTGAGCATCCCGATCGAATACGAAGCGGAGTTTCGCGAGATGAGTCTTGGTGACCTTGCCGGACAGCCGTACGAGTCGATCGCCAACGATCCTACCTTCGATCCAAAGCGCTCATGGATGTGGCGCGCGCCCAACGGCGAGAGTCACGAGGATGTGCGCAGGCGGGTCGCGCCGGTTCTCGATCGCGTAGCGGCAAAATATTCAGACGACGAGATCGTGATCGTCAGTCATGGGGGCGTGATGCGAGCGGCGTGGGCGCACGTTAGCGGCCGATGGGAAGACGCGCACGTGCCGCCCAACTGCGGCATCGTCGTGATCGAGCATCGCGGCGGCCGCTACCGCGAACCCGAAGTGGTGCACGGCGAAACTTCGGCCCGCGAAACGGGCGGATAGTTTTTACGCCTTGCCCGCGCCGGGCAAAACTGAATCGAGAAATTCCTGGCTGCGCAGCCGCCGATCCACGATCGAGCCGATGAATCGCGCCAGCGCGAGCGCGCCGTCCGGCCCGGCCGCTTCCGAGCCGGGCAAATCGTCCATGGGCAACCGGCCCAATCGCGCGAGGATTGCGGCGCCCCTGCCCGACAGCTTGATCGCGCCCTCCGCCACCGACGGCCGGCATTTTGCGCACACGATTCCGCCGCGCGACACGATGAAATACACCGTCGCACCGTTGTCGCCGTTGACGCTCGCGCAGATGCGACAGCGCGTGAACTCCAGTCCGAATCCCGCCCATCGCAGCAGCCGCATCTCAAAAGCCTGCCGCAGCGCCGGGTCCGCGAAACGCGTACTTAGCGCGCCGAGTCCTTCCGACAGCACGCGATACGCGTCCGCCGCCTCGCTCTCCTCGGTCGTCAACGCGTCGGTAAGTTCGAGCATGTAGCTGCCGAGCGCAATCTTGGCGAGGTCGTCGTCGAGCACGTGCTGCGTCAGGTCGGCTGCTTCGGCGCGCGTGATAAACACCAACTGCCCGTGTGGCCGCCGGCGGTAGTGCAGGACGACGTGCGAAAACGGCTCGAGCTTGCGCTCGAAGCGATGGCGCGACGCCTTGGCGCCCTTCGCGATTCCGCTGAGCTTGCCCGCGTGCAGCGTGAGCAGCGTGACGATTCGATCCGATTCGGCGTAGTCGCGCGCGCGCAGCACGATCGCCGGGGTTGATTCTTCGATCGGCATTTCTCTAGCCGCCGACGCTCCTGCGGAACACGGCTTGCTGAATATCCTTGACCTCTACGCGCATCCGCTCCGCATTGGCGACCGCGCGGCCCGAGTCCGACGCTTCCTTCAGCAGCAGGTCGAAACGCGCGGCGATATTGGCGAGCTTCGCATTCGCCTCGGTCAGCGCGCGCCGCCGCAACTCCTCGCTCTCCCACGCGCCCTCGGCGTATTCGCGCAGCTCGCGGCTCTCGAACACCAGCTCCTGGAGCTTGTCCTCGTATCCCCTGACGATTCGGCGCAGCGCCTCGGCGACTTTGGGCCGCTCCTCGGGATCCTTCCACAGCACGTGCGCGAGGAACATCAGATCGTCTTCGGCCACCGCGGTGCGTCCCGCGACGAGAGCGTGCGCGCGCAAAATGCCGAGTGAGTTTTTCCAGCGCCGATCCGAGACAACGATTTGCTCGCGCGCGAGTTCGCGCCGGGTTTGCGCAATCGCCTCGAGTATCGCGCCCGGCACAGTGACCGCCGCCACCGCCGCGCGCAGCTCATCGAGCTCCGCAAATTCAAGCGTCGTCCTGGTGCGCTCCGGACCGCCGGCCATCATGCGGATGAAGCCGTGCTCCTCGGTGATGTAGTCGGCCATGAAACGCAGCATGAAGCGATCGTAGAGCGCGGTCAGTTCGTCCTCGTCGGGCAGTTCGTTCGACGCGCCGAACATCGTGATCAGCGGCACGGCGACGCGCTTGCGCCCATTGTGGAAAATACGCTCGTTGATGATCGTCAACAGCGCGTTGAGGATGGACGAGTTGGCTTTGAAGATTTCGTCGAGGAACGCGATGTGCGCCTCGGGGAGTTTGTGCGTGGTGACGCGCCGGTAGTCATCTTCCTCGAGGCCCTTCAGGCTGACCGCGCCGAAGATTTCCTCGGGCGTGCTGAACTTCGTGAGCAGCCACTGAAAATAGTTTGCCCCTTCGATTCGCCGGCAGAGTTCGTCGGCCAGCATCGATTTCGCCGTTCCCGGCGGCCCGATTATCAGCACGTGATTGGCCGACAGCAGCGCCACGATTGCGCCATCGATCAAAGCGGTTCGTTCGAGGAACATCCGGTTCAGTTCCTCGCGGATCCGCGCGAGCTTCGATAAAGCGGTGTCTGCCATAGCGTGCGAGGCGATCCATCGATCGGCTCATCATGATTTCTACCAGACCGGAGGCAAAGACTTAACCCCGCGACTTACCGCCGCGCCGCTTTGCGGCGACCCGACGCGCCTCTTCGCGGCGACACTTGCCGTCGCGCGGCTGCTGGCGCTAGATCAGGTAGCAGCGCGCGCTCGGATGATGCTCATCGTGCACGGTGCGCGCGGCAGGAGGGCGGCAATGGAAAAGGCGCTGAGCGGGGTCAAAGTTCTGGACATGACGCAATTCGAGGCCGGCACCTCGTGCACCGAGATGCTGGCGTGGCTCGGCGCAGACGTCATCAAGGTCGAGTCGCCAAAAATGGGCGAGCAAGGCCGCTGGCTGCTCACCGAAAAGCAGGGCGTCGATTCCTATTACTTCATTCTGCTCAACGCCAACAAACGGGGCATCACGCTGAACCTCAAGAGCGAGAAGGGCCGCGCGATGTTCATCGACCTGGTCAAGCGAGTTGACATCCTCGCCGAAAATTTCTCGCTGGGCACGCTCGAAGGCCTCGGCCTCGGCTACGATCGGCTGCGCGAAATAAATCCGCGCCTCATCTACCTGACCATCAAGGGCTTCGGTACGCATGGACCCTATAGCAAGTACAAAAGCTTCGACATGATTGCGCAGGCGTCCGGCGGCGCGATGTCGTTGACCGGCTTTCCCGGTTCGCCGCCGCTCAAGCCCGGACCCACGATCGGCGACACCGGCACCGGCATGCATGCGGCGGTCGGCGTGCTCGCCGCGTACATCCAGCGCGAACGCACCGGCAAGGGACAGAAAGTCGAAGTCGCGATGCAGGAAGCGGTGCTGAATTTTGTGCGAGTCCCGATGATGGGCACCTACGTCACGCACAAACCGACGCCGCGCACCGGCAATCGCGTCGGCGGCGGCGGTCCCGGCGACATCTACAAATGCGCGCCCGGCGGCGACAACGATTATTGCTACATTCTGTGCACTTCGCCCGAAATGTTCGTGAGCCTCTGCAAAGTGATCGGCCACCCCGAACTCGCAAGCGACGAGCGCTTCCACGCGGGACGAAACCGCGCGCAAAACGTCGAGACGCTGACCGCGATTATCAATGAATGGACCGGGCGTCACACCAAGTTCGAAGTGATGCGCATCCTCGGCGAGGCCGGCGTTCCGTGCGGCGCGGTGCTCGACAGCGTCGAGTTGCTCAACGATCCGCATCTGAAGCAGCGCGGCATGATCGTCACCATCAAGCATCCCGTGCGCGGCGACTTCACGATGCCGGGATGTCCGGTGCGCCTGGAAGACTCGCCGGTCGAAGTGAAAGCAGCGCCTCTGCTCGGCCAGCACAACGCCGACGTTTACGGCGAGCTGCTCGGACTGGGCGCGGGCCAGCTCGAAGACCTCAAGCACGAAGGCGTCATCTAGATACGGCCCGGTTGATGGGGCGCGGCGACCTGTTCGAAGCGATCGAGTACCTGCGCCGCGAGGGCGAGGGCGTGCTGGCACGCTTCGCACGCTCGAAGCGCGGCGTCGCGTACGCCGATCTTCGCTTCGAGGCGGTCTTCAATCGTTCCGGCGCCGCCGTCAATGGTGAACCGCGCGACGGCTCTGAGAGCAAGAGCGCTGCGTACTCAGTCTCGGTTCATGCCGCCGATCGGGCGGGTCCAGTCGGTCATGGGCAAACCGGCGCGGAGATTGGCGCGCTCGCGGCGCGTCCGGCCAAGCTCGTCGCCGAACTGCGGCGCGGCTTGAGCGAGGCCTACGATCGCGCGCGCTTCAGCGCACGAAAAAAAGCCGATCTCATCGCGCAACTTGGCGAAGGGGCCAAAGGCCTGCTGGTGGCGCCAATTCCCCATCGCGAAAAAGTCCGCGACGACGTTGACGCCAGCTTTAGCCGCGACCCGCGCTCGCTCTCGACCAACGAGCTCAAAAGAATCTCGCTCGATGCATCCCGCGAAGTCGCCGCACTTGGCGACGCGATCGCCTTCCAGGCAGTCGCTGCGATGACCGAGTTTCGCCGTGAAATTTTCATCGACACCGCCGGCGCCGTCGTGTCACAGGCGTACGCATTTTCGCAGGGCGATTGCTACGTCGTCGCGCAAATCGGCGACGGTCACCAGGAAAGCTACGATTCGATCGGCCAGCAACGGGGAATCGAGTGCCTGAGCGACGGATGGCGGGGCGAGCTGATGCCGAATCCCGACCTCGCAAAATTTTGCGTCAACCTGGCCGGCGAGGCGCGCGAGCTGGCCGCCGCACCCGTCCTTACGCCGCCCGAGGGCGAAGTCGTGGTCGTGACCGACCCGCATTTCAATGCGCTGGTCGCGCACGAGGTGATCGGCCATCCAAGCGAAGCCGATCGCGCACTCAAGATGGAAGCCGCTTACGCCGGGCGCAGCTGGTTCCTGCGCTCGCTCGCGGACAACCAGTTGGGCAAGACGGTCGCATCGCCGCTGCTTTCCGCCTGCTCGGATCCGAGCCTCGACGGTTACGGGCACTACCGTTACGACCACGAAGGCACGCGCGGTCGGCGCGTGATGCACATCGATCGCGGCATCTTCAGTGGCTTCCTCAATTCCCGCACGACCGCCGCCGTGCTTGGCGCGGAGCCCAACGGATCGGCGCGTGCAAGCGAAGGATGGCACGTGCCGCTGATCAGAATGTCCAACACCTTCTTCCTCCCCGGTGAAACGCCGCCCGAAGAAATCATCGCCGGCGTCGAGCACGGCTTCCACGCCTGCGGCCATCAGATTCCGTCGATCTCCGAGTCACGCGAAAATTTCCGAATCTCCGCGCGCCGCATTTACGAAATCGATCACGGACGAATCGGACGCCTCTATCGATCGGGCAGCGTAATCGCCGACTCGAAGAGCTTCTTCAGCAACGTGGACGCGGTCGGCAACGATCTGCGGCTCATCGCGATCCCCAACTGCGGCAAGGGCCAGCCGATGCAGGTGAAGCGGATGTCCAACGGCGGACCAACGCTGCGATCGCGAGCGCGCCTGGCCGGCAACTGATGCGCCCACTCGCCGAGCTCAAGTCCTTCACCCGCGAGGCGGCGCGGATGCTGGCGCGCGAGGACGACCTCTCGAGCTACGAGATCTATTGCGCCACGGCAGAGCATCGAATCGCCCGTCTGAGCTACACCTCGGACATTCCGAGCCGCGGCCTCGAGGAGTTCAAGTCGCTTCACGCCGACGGATTCCAGTTGCGCGTCGCGATGCGCCGCGACCCGCACGAAGTCGGCGCCGCATCCGAAGCCGGCGATTTCAGCTCCGACTCGGTCCGCGACGCGCTCCGCCGCGCACGCAGCGCCGCCGTAGTCGATCCGCATTTTCCCGGCTTCCCGGCCGCGGCGCTGGCCCGCAAGCTTGCGCCGGCTGAAAAGAGCGATCTGGCGCGAGTGGGGGACGGCGCGATTGCTGCCGCCGCGTGGGACGTGATCGAGGGCGCGCTGGCTGCATTCGCGAAGCGCCCGGACGCGTCGCGAACCGAAAACCCGGGTCTGATCATCGGGGGCGACGTATCGGTGATTCGCGATCGAATCGCGATCTTCAATTCAAATTTCGCCGAAGTCCGCACCGACGAAAGCGCGCACTTCAACGCTTCCGTCACCTCGATAATCGAATCGCGCGACGCCAAGGGCAGTGCGACCGCGCTCGGCGATTGTGCCGCTGCGATGCGCCGCAACGCCCGCGTACTCGGCCGCGACGCCGTCCGCCGGGCGCTTGCTCTCTCTCACGGCGCTCGGCCCGCGGCGGGAAAATTTAGGGTCGTGCTTGGACCGCAGCCGGTCGCCGAGATTCTCAACTACATGGTGATGGGATCGCTCACGGCGGGCGCGTTTCACGCCGCAAGTTCCGCGTATCACGCAAAATTCGGCGCGCTCGTCATGGATTCACGCCTGAGCCTCGCCGACGAGCCGGCGCTTGGCGCGGGCGCGATTAGCCGCCGAATCACCTGCGAAGGAATCCCAACTCGCCGTGTTGAATTGATCCACGACGGCAAGCTCGTCGGCCTGCTCTCGAATTTCTACGACGCCCACCGCCTGCTGACCGACGAACATCGCGCCGAAAAACTCGGCGGCAGCGCCCCCGCGAAACTCGACTTCGCTCCGCTGAGCGGTTACCGGCTGGGCGAAGGCGGGGGCAGGCGCTTCGACGCGAGTCCCGGCTCGGCGGGCACTAACGTCGTAATGCGGGCGCGCGGCGGAGTCGCCGACCACGAACTCGTGCGCGCCGTCGGCAACGGAATCTACGTCGGCCGCATCTGGTACACCTATCCAATCAACGGCCAGCGCGCAGGAGATTTCACCTGCACCGTCACCGGCGATTCTTACATGGTTCGCGACGGCGAGATCGCCGAGCCGCTCGCCCCCAATTGCCTGCGCGTCAACGCGAACATCGCGCAGGTGTTCGAGCACCCGCTCGCGGTTGGATCGCGCCCGCGTGCTGCGACGGTGTGGGGATCGCCCGAGGCCTACTACGTTCCCGCGATTGCCGCCGGCTCGATCGCGATCGCCGAAGTCGCGCCCACCTGATTGGGTGCGCTATTCACTCACATCCGCGCGATCACGTCGCGCGAAATTTCGTCGATGCATGCATCGTAGCCGTCCATCGGCGGATTGATGAAGACCTGCGACAGTCCCGCGCGCTCCAGCGATCGCAGCCGCTCGACGATCTCCTCCTTCGTGCCGACTATTGTTGTCGCCGCGATCGCCTCCGGCGTCACGTACTTCTGCTCCAGCGGCGCGACGTAGGTGCAATGCCCGACGTGCAGCTCGAGGTAGCGCTCGGCCGCCGGCGTCTTCATCTGCGCCACGTACTCCTCGTACGCCTTGTACACCGGTGCGACGGCCTCCGGCAGATAGCCCGAGCGCGCGTATCCCGCCGCGATAGCGTGAAAACTCGCCATCACCCAGTGCCCGGTCATGGCCTTCACCCGCGGCGAATCGAGTTTCTCGCCCGGCCTCAGCACGCAGATGTGCGTCAGCGAGACGATCGGCATCTGGTCCGCGCTTCGGCCCGCCTTCGCCGCGCCCGCCTGAATGCTTTTTCGCACGACGCCGACGCGCGCCGCGTCGGTTATGCCCGTGGTGATCGCGCCGTCGCCAAACTCGCCCGCGAGCGCCAGCGTCTTGGGGCCGTTGGCCGCCACGTACAGCGGAATGCGGTCGTCGAGGTTGATAAAGCGCCGATCGCGATGCAGGTAGCGGATTTTTCGGCTCATCCCTTCGGCGTTGTAGATCGCTTCGCCGTCGTGAAGCAGATCATGAATCACGCGCACCTGCTCGCGAAATTCCGCCTGCTTGACGGGCGGAAGCCCCATCACGCGCCGCCCCGTATGCCCCGTGCCGAATCCCAAAATCACGCGTCCCGGCGCGAGCTGGTTAATCGTCGCGATCGAATGCACCGTCACCGGCGCAATCCTGTTCGACGCTATCGCCACGCCCGTCGCGAGTTTGATCTTGTGCGTGTTCACCGCTGCCAACGCCATGCACGCGTAGGTGTCGCCCCAAATCATATGCGAGTCGGGAATCCACGCGTGACTGAACCCGCGCTCTTCGGCGTACTTGACGTCCGTGATCGCGCGCTCCGGCTTGGTGAATATCAACGTTCCGAAATCCATGGTCAGGCGCCTCTCTTTGGACCCGACTATAGCCGACCTGCACCGCGGTTCGTCAAAGCGAGTTACGGTGCGACGCCGATTGCGGCGAACACGCGATGCATCACGCGCATCGGATCTTCGGGCCATCGCGCCGCCAGCATCGCGCGCAGCTCGTCGTCGAATGCCGTAACTTCTTGTGGCGCAAGGCTCGCCCCGACTCCAGCGCTCGCGCGAATCCGCCCGCGCCAAGCTTCATGCGTGTAGATCACGTCGAGGTCAAATGAAAATGTTTCGATATTTGCAAAGCCCGCTATTGCCATGTCGCGCGGCCAAAGCGGATAGATTCCCAGTCCTCCACCCAGCTTCCATTTGGGATTGTGCTTCTCGATCAGCTTCTCGGTCGCCTCGACCATGTTGCCTGGCAGCGCTATCCAGTCGAAATGCGCAATCACGAGCCTGCCGCCAGGCTTCAACACCCGCCGCGCTTCCGCGGCGGCGCGCGGACGATCGAACCAATGCCAGCATTGTCCCGCCGTCACGAGATCGAACTCTGCCGCCTGCCGACCGGTCTCCTCCGCTGCCGCATTGAGGTACTCGACGACGACGCCCGCGCTTCGATCCAGCTCAGCCGCCTGCTCCATCAGGGGCGCCGATCGATCGAGCCCGGTAACTTCGCACCCGCGGAGCGCCAGCCCGCGCGCGAGCGTCCCCGTGCCGGTTCCCAGGTCGAGCGCGCGCATGCCCGACCGTAAGATTCCCGACGTATTCAGCCGCTCGAAAAATTCGTCGGGGAAACCCGCGCGATGACGTCCGTAGTCGCTCGCGGTCTTGCCGAAATCCGCGCGCAACTCCTTGAATCGCACTTCCGCCGAGCTCATGCGCATTCCTCCCGTGAACTTGACTGTATATAGCTGTGTCTATCTGGATGCAAGTTGATCCGCCGGCACTTGACGGCGCCCCTCCGCGCGTGGCGTGATTCTCATGGTGGCGACGCGCAACTTCGAACGGGCCGGCAATTCCGAACGCGCAGGCATGATGACGGCCAACGAGGCGGCCGACCAACTCGGCGTCAAACTCGGCACGCTCTACGCCTACGTCAGCCGCGGCTGGCTGAAAAGTTACCGTCGCAAGGTGGGCCGCCAGGCGCTCTATCGCCGCGCCGATATCGAGGCGCTGCGCGGAGTCGTTTCGACCGAGCGCGGCCGCCGCGGACGCAGCCTGCCCGCCGCATCGACGTGGGTCACCGTCGCGCAACCCAAGAGCATCGACGACGGCGCGCCCGGCGTCATCGTCGCGGAGTCCGCCGTCAGCTCGATCAACGAGGGCAAGCTCGCTTACCGCGGTTATCCGATCGAGGAGATCGTCGCGCACGCATCGTTCGAGGAGGTTTGCCTCCTGCTATGGAGCGGCGAGCGCCCCGTCGCGGAGGAGATCGCTGCCCTTCGTGCCGAGATTCACGGCGCGCAGATGCCGCCCTCCGTTGCCGACGCCCTTGCCGCCGTCGGTGACGACGCGCCCCCGCTGCTGCGGCTCGCGGCGTTGATGCCCAGTCTGGCCGCGTGGGATCGTCGTCAGCCGCCGCGCACTCGAATCGATCGCGCCAAGCTCATCATCAGCCAACTTCCGCTCGCGCTCGCGCAGCCCCCGGCACCCGGAACGGCCGGCGGTCCCGGCATGGCGGGACGCTTGCTGGGATGGGTCCCGGGGTCCACCGCGTCCGAGTGGGAAGTCGCCGCGCTCGATCGAGTGCTGATCGCATGCGCCGAGCACGAGCTCAACGCCTCGACTTTCGCCGCGCGCGTCGTCGCGAGCACCGGCGCCGACCTCTTCGCCTCGGTGCTCGCGGCCTTGTGCTCGCTGAGCGGACCCATTCACGGCGGCGCGTGCGATCGCATCGAGGCGATGTTCGCCGAACTCGAAACCGGCGCTCGGGTCGATGAGTGCCTGGCCGTATTCACCAGCGACCATCGCCTGCCGCCCGGCTTCGGTCACGCCATTTATCCGGACGGCGATCCGCGCGCCGCGCTGCTGCGCCAAGTCGCGCAGGCGATGGCAAAGCGGCGCGGCCGTCGCCTCTTCGAGACCGCGTTGAGAGTCGAAGCCGCCGTGTCCAAACGCGAACGCCTGCGCCCGAATCTCGATTTTTACCTCACCGTATGCGTCCGCATGCTCGGTTTTCAGCGCTCGATGCCCGCCGCAATTTTCGCCATCGGCCGGGCCTCGGGGTGGATCGCGCACGCGCTCGAGCAATACGCCGACAACCGCCTCATCCGTCCACGCATGCGTTATCGCGGCGCCCCGCTCCGCCACTGGGAGTAACCTGCGCGTGTTCGCGAAGTTTCGCTGCGCGTATTCCTCTTTGACGCGACCCGCCGCGCCGTCGTATTGAAGGAAGGTGCTAAGAGGGTCCGCAAATTAAAGCGATCGCAAAGACCCATCCGGCCCCGGGCGCCGAAGTGATCGACGCTCCCGTGCCCGCGCCAGCCGAATCCACGCTGCTCGTTCGCATCGGCGCGTGCGGCGTCTGCGGCTCCGATCTGCACATCGTCGATTGGGAACTCGGCGCCGAGCGCATGGTCGCGCGCTTGCCCGTCATTCTCGGCCACGAACCCGCCGGCGAAGTCGTCGAGGTCGGCGCGCGCGTCAGCAATTTCAAAGTCGGCGATCGAGTCGCGCTCGATCCCTTCGGCCATTGCGGGCGATGCGGGCCGTGCCGCGCCGGCCGCTTCCATCTTTGCTCGGCGCCCACCACGCTCTCTGGCGCATTCGCCGAGTTCACCGTTGCACCGGTCGAAAATGCGCACCTGGTCCCCTCTACGATGGACATCGAGCAGGCCGCGCTGCTCGAGCCCTTCGGCACCGGCCTTCATGCCATCGAACAGTCGTGTCTCAAGGCCGGCGACAGCGCCGTCGTCGAAGGTCCCGGCCCCATCGGCCTCAGCATCGCGCTCGCCGCGCGCGCCCTCGGCGTCACATCTATAGTAATGACCGGCCTGGCGGTGGACGCCGATCGTCTCGCGCTCGCGCGTACGATGGGATTCACAACCGTCTCTGCCGGCGATCGCGACTGGATCGAGCAGGTGCGTGCGATGCTCCCCGGCGACGGCGCGGACGTCGTGTTTGACGCCGCCGGCGCGATCGATTCGCCGCGCGAATTGCTGCGGCGCGGGGGTCAGCTCGTTGAAGTCGGATGGCCCGCGCGCGATCTCAAGTCCGCGGAGTTGCGCGCGTTGTTCTTCCACGGCGTCACGCTTATCAACTCCCGCATCCGCACCCCGGAAACCTGGCGCCGCGCGATCGCAATAGTCTCGAGCGGCGCGGTTGACTTACGCCCGATGGTAACGCATCGCTATTCTATTTCGCGCGGCCTCGAGGCATTTGACCTCCTGCGCGGGCGCCGCGGAGTAAAGGCGCTGATTATCCCGAGCGACTAGCTAATCCTCAGCTAATAGCTAATCGAGCAGTATTGGAGAATCATCATGAAAGACGGATTCAAAATCGCGGACGTAGATACTCACTTGATGGAACCGGACTACGTATTCGAACGGTATATCGACGACCGCTACAAATCCGCGGCGCCCAAAATGGGGATTGCGCCGGAATCCGGCCGCCGCACATTCCTGGTTGAAGGCGAACCGTTCACCCGCGAAAAGGGCAAATATCCGATGGCGGCGCCCGGCTTCCTCAACGCAGTCCGCAAGGCAATGAAGCGCTTCGAGCGCGCCGCCAAGCTCGGCTTCAGCCCTGAGAGCCGCATCATGGATATGGATGAGCAGGGCGTCGACGTCCAGATCGTCTATCCGACCGCCGCGGGCCAGATGCTGGGCCGCGAATTCCGCGATTCGCAACTGCTCGCCGCGTGCTGCCGGGCCTATAACGATTGGAGCGCTGAATACTGTTCGAAGACCAGCGATCGCGTGAAATGGGCCGCCATTTTACCCATGCAGGACGTGGGCGAATCGATCAAAGAAGCCGATCGCGCCGCGAAGAATGGCGCAATCAGCTTTTACGTCCGGCCCAATCCGGTCCGCGGGCGGACAATCTTCCATGACGATTACCTGCCGCTGTGGGCCGAAGTCGAAAAACTGGGCCGCCCGATTTCCACCCACGATTCCGGCTCCGCGTCCGTCGAGTCGTTCGGCGATCGCATGGACACCCACGTCACTGGCCATATCCTCTCGCACCCGTTCGAAGCGATGGCTGCGATGGCGGGTCTCATCTGGTACGGCGTCATCGAACAATTTCCCAAGCTCCGCGTCGTCCAGGTCGAGGCCGACGGCGGATGGGTTCCGTACTGGCTGCAGCGGATGGAACAGCATTGGGATTTCAGCGGCAACTCGGAGCACGAGTATTTGAGCAAACGCCCGACTGAGTATTTCAAAAGCAACTTCTTCGTAGCGTTCCGCGGCGACGAACCAACCATGAAGGCGGCTCTCGATATAGTCGGCGATAACAACTTCCTATGGGACACTGACTATCCGCATCCAGACGGCACTTTTCCATGGGGCATCGACGCACTACTGAAACAATCGATCCCACACTCGAGCAAGAAAAAGATCTTGTGGGACAACGCAACCCGAGCCTTCGGCTTTAACTGAGTAATCGCAATACGAAGTTCCCCTTCCCGCGTGCCGGTGAGGGGAGGAGTCAGGTTAGGTGAGTGAATTTCGGTCAGCCGGCGAGCTTTGCGCGCAGAACATCGTTGATCATTTTCGGATTTGCCTTCCCGCCCATCGCTTTCATCACCGCGCCGACGAAAAATCCGAATAGCTTGTCGCGCCCGGCCCGATACTCGGCGACTTTTTCCGGCTCTGCCGCCAATATCTTGTCGCATGCCGCCGCGATCGCCCCTTCATCCGATACTTGTGCGAGTCCGAGCTCAGCCACAGTCGCGTCCGCCCCATTGCCGGACTTTACCATCGCGGCAAATGCGGTTTTCGCGGCGTTCAGGCTGATCTTCTGCGCTTCGACCATCCGCAGCAGTGCGCCGACTTCGGCAGCCGCCGGTACCGCTTCGCCGAACGGCTTGTCAGAGTCGCGCGCGACGCGCAGCACCTCGGTCATCACCCAGTTCGCGGCGCTCTTGCGATTCTTGATTCCCGGCAGCGTCGCTTCGAAGTAATCGGCGACGTCGCGATCGGCGATCAGCACGCCCGCTTCGTATTCCGTGAGCCCCTCGCGGACGTAGCGCGCTTTCCTGTCCGCCGGCAGCTCGGGCATCGAGGCGCGCACCTGCTCGACCATTTCGGGCGGCACGATCAGCGGCGGCAGGTCCGGCTCGGGAAAGTAGCGGTAGTCATTCGCATACTCTTTCGACCGCATCGGGCGGGTTTGCTTGCGCGCGGGGTCCCACAGATGAGTTTCCTGCGCGACTTTGCCGCCCGACTCGACAATAGCTATTTGGCGTTCGACCTCATGCTCAATCGCGTCTTCGACAAAGCGGAACGAGTTGAGATTCTTAATCTCAGTCCGGACGCCGTATTCCTTCGAGCCGCGCTTGCGGATCGACACGTTGCAATCGCATCGGAAGCTGCCTTCCTCCATCTTGCCGTCGGAGGCATCTACGTACCGAAGTATCGCGCGCAGTTGCCGCAGGTACGAGCCCGCATCCTCGGCCGAGCGCAGGTCGGGCTCGCTGACGATCTCGATCAGCGGCACTCCGGAGCGGTTGAAATCGACCAGGCTCGCGTTCTCGCCGTGGATGTTTTTGCCCGCGTCTTCCTCGATATGGATTCGCGTGAGCCCGATTCGGCGCGTCTCGCCATTCTCAGTAGCCGGCAAATCGATATAGCCGCCTTTGCAAACAGGAGTTTCGTACTGACTAATCTGATAGCCCTTCGGAAGGTCAGGATAGAAGTAGCTTTTTCGATCGAAAATAGAATAAGGCGCGATTGCGCAATGCGCCGCGAGTCCCGTTCGAATAGCCAGTTCAACCGCACGCCGATTAAGCACCGGCAGTACGCCCGGCATCCCCATGCACACCGGGCAGACGTTTTCATTCGGCTCTGCGCCGAACGTCGTCGAGCATCCACAGAACAGCTTCGAGCGGGTCAGAAGATGGGTGTGGACTTCAAGCCCGATCACCGCCTCGTATGCTTCCCGATTCATCGCAAATGTCCGTCAGACCGCGGGCGTGCGCGGCTGGAACGCTCCCGTGCGCTCGAATGCGTCACCCGCACGCAGGATTGTCTCCTCCGCGAATGGCGGCGCGATCAATTGCATCCCAATCGGCAGGTTGTTCGAATCGTGGCCGCACGGAATCGACATTCCGGGCAGACCGGCCAGGTTCACCGAAATAGTAAAGATGTCCGACAGGTACATCGTCAGCGGATCGTTCATCTTCTCGCCGATCTTGAACGCAGTCGTCGGCGCAACCGGCGTGACGATCAAATCGCACTGCTCGAACGCGCGCTCGAAGTCGTTGCGAATCAAGGTCCGCACCTTTTGCCCCTTCAGATAGTAGGCGTCGTAGTAGCCCGCCGACAGCGCGAAAGTGCCGAGCATAATCCGGCGCTTGACCTCGGCGCCGAAGCCCTGCGCCCGCGTCATTTCATACAGCGCGATATTATCCTCGGCGCTGACGCGCAGCCCGAAGCGGATGCCGTCGTAGCGTGCGAGATTGGCACTCGCCTCCGCGGTGGCGACCAGGTAATACGCCGCGATCGCGTAGCCGGTGTGCGGCAGCGAAATCTCGACGGTCGAGGCGCCGAGCGATTCGTAGTTTTTGAGCGCGGAGCGCACCGACTTCTCGACTTCGGGCTGCATCCCTTCGACGAAATATTCCCGCGGCACGCCGATTCGGAGTCCCTGGACGTCGCCCGTCAGCGCGCGCTCGTAGTCGGGCACCAGGCGGGCCGAGCATGTCGAATCGCGAGCATCCTTGCCGGCCAGCGTGCGCAGGATGATCGCGGCGTCGCGCACCGATTTCGCAAACGGACCGACCTGATCGAGCGACGACGCGTATGCGACCACGCCGTAACGGCTGGCGCGGCTGTAAGTCGGCTTGATTCCGACCACGCCGCAGAACGACGCCGGCTCGCGAATCGAGCCGCCGGTGTCGGTGCCGAGGGAACCCAGACATTCGTGCGCCGCGACCGCGGCGGCAGAGCCGCCCGACGAGCCGCCGGCGACGCGGGCGGTATCGTGCGGGTTCAGCGTCGCCCCGAATGCGGAGTTCTCCGTCGATGAGCCCATCGCGAATTCATCCATGTTGGTCTTGCCGATGAAAATCGCACCGTCGGCGCGCAAGCGCTCGATCACGGTCGCGTCAAACGGCGGCACGAACGTCTCGAGGATTCGCGACGCGCAGGTCGTGCGAACGCCCCTGGTCGCGTAAATATCCTTAATGCCGAGAGGAATCCCGCACAGCGCCGGCGCGTTGCCCGCGGCGAGACGCGCGTCAGCCGCTCGCGCCTGCTCGAGCGACTCTTTCTCGCACACCGTGATGAACGCATGGAGCCGGGGCTCGGCCGCGGCGATGCGCTCGAGGCAATCGCGCGTCAGTTGCGTGGCGGTGATCGCGCGCGCGCGAAGCTTCGACGACGCCTCCGCAATCGTGAGTCTGTTCAGTTCCGATGCCATGCAGGAAATCTTGTTTACTAGAATTCTACTCGATTATTTTCGGCACTTTGAAATAACCGCGCTCGCGCGACGGTGCATTGGCGAGCATCGCGTCTGCGGCGGGCTGGTTGGTCACGACGTCGTCGCGCATGGGCGTGCCGGCCTCGCCGACCTGCGTGGTCGGCGCGACATCATTAGTGTCGAGCTCGTTCAGTTTATCAACATAGGCAAGCATTTCGTCCATGTCGGCGCGCAGGCGCTCTTCCTGTTCCGGCGACAATTCGAGGCGCGCAAGGCGTGCGACGTGGCGCACTTGCTCGAGGGTGATCTTCGTTTCATCCATGGCGATTCCACGCAAATCGTAACATTCCGCGCGATCCATGTCAGGGCCGGGTCGCGAGGCGACTGGCTTGCGGCGGCGAGCGCGGGCTTCTAGCCTCATCTCGCGGGGATGGGGGCGCGTTGGATAAGATGAAGCCGCGCGGCAGGGGTGAGCCCTGCACCCAGTGTTAGGAAACGATGCGGGCCTTCGTCCCTGTGAGTGTTGAAGCGCTTGAAATCGAAGCCGACAATTGGCGCGATTTTTCAACACCCTGCCAGAGCCTTAGCGTGGCTGGCTGCCCTTGGAGCGCAGCTTCCGCTCGGCCGCCGTGGCGAGCGCGCTGCTGAAAAGCATCTGCGGCGCAATGGCTACCGGATCGTCGCGAGGAATTTTCGCGCGGTCGGGGCAGAAATCGATCTCGTCGCGGTTGACGGCGACACTTTGGTCTTCGTCGAGGTGAAAACCCGGCGAAGCCGCGAGGCGGGCGCGCCCGAAGAGGCCGTCGATGAACGCAAGCAGAAGCGAATGCGGCGCGCGGCGGAAGCCTTTGCGGCGCGGTATCGCGCGGATGAAGTTGAGATGCGCTTTGACATCGTGGCGGTTGACGCGTCCGGCAAGCGGCTGGAAATTGAACTGTTGAGGAACGCATTCTGAATGCTGGATATCAAGCTGATTCGTGAACGTCCCGATTTCGTAAAGGGCGAGCTCGCCAAGCGGGGCGTCGATCCCGCCGAAGTCGAGCGGCTGCTCGAGGCCGATCGAAAGCGCCGCCAGGTTCAGGCCGAAGTCGATCAACTGCGAGCCGATCGCAAGCGGCGGGCGCGGGAAGTCGCCAAGCTCCCGCCTGACGAGCGAGCCGCCGAGATTGCCAGGATTCGCGCCGAGGAAGCGGATGCAGAGAGGCTGAGGGATCTTCCCACTGTCCTCGCCTCGCGCGATGCGGCTGGCAAGGGTCCCCTGAGCCCCCTGTTGATTCTGGGCGCGGAACTCGGTCTCGCAGAGAAGACCGTCGAGGAGTTGGCGCTTACGCTCCCCAACCTTCCGCGGCCGTACGTTGTCGTCGGCGCGAGCGAGACCGACAACCGCGTAATCAAAACCGAGGGAACGCCGACCGAGTTCACCGCATTCAAGCCGATCCCGCATTGGGAGCTTGGCGAGAATCTCGGAATCATCGATTTCGATCGCGGAGTGAAGCTGTCGGGAACGCGTTTCTACGTCTTGAGCGGCGCGGGCGCGCGGCTTCAGCGCGCGCTGATTGCGTGGATGCTCGACGTCAAGACGCAGGAGCAGGGCTACCTGGAGATAATCCCGCCGTTGATGGTAAGTCGCGAGACTGCCACGAGCACGGGGCATCTGCCGAAGAACGCGGACACGATGTACCACGACGAGGAGGACGACTTCTGGTTCATCCCGACCGCTGAGGTTCCGCTGACCAGCCTGCATCGCGATGAAACTCTCGAGGAAAGCAGTCTGCCGATTTATTTGACCGCATACACGCCGTGTTTCAGGCGCGAGAAGATGTCGGCCGGGCGCGACGTCCGCGGCATCAAGCGCGGGCATCAGTTCGACAAGGTCGAGATGGTCAAGCTGGTTCGCCCTGAAACGTCGGACGATGAATTTCACAAGATGGTGGAAGATGCCTCGGAGATTTGCCGCCGGCTGGAAATTCCGTTTCGCGTCGTCGAGCTGTGCACGGCCGACCTAAGTTTCGCCAGTGCGGTGACCTACGATCTGGAGATGTGGGCGCCCGGATGCGGCGAATGGCTCGAGGTCAGCTCGGTTTCCAATTGCACGGACTTCCAGGCGCGCCGCGCGAAGATTCGTTTCAAAACCAAGGGCGGCAAGCCCGAGCTGGTGCACACCCTAAATGGTTCAGGGCTGGCGCTGCCGCGGACTATGATCGCGGTGCTGGAGAACTACCAGAACGAGGACGGCAGCGTGACGATTCCCGAGATTTTGCGGCCTTATATGGGCGGATTGGACCGTATACGCAGGCGCTGAGGCAGCTCCAGAAAGCGGAGTTTTATTGGAATTTCGCCGAAGATTCGCGGATTCATTGCGATTTCCAGTCTCCGTAACATTACCGCAACAATCGATGCGTATTATTAAACGCGACGGACAGTCCGGCCGCGACGCAGCGGGCCGGCTCCCGACGTGAGCGAGTCAGTAAATTCTGAAGGAAGAGACAGTTTGTCCGAATTAGAAGGTTCGGTGGCGGAGAGCATCCCGGCAGTCCGGCGCGAGCGCACGATGGCGCCGGTGCACCTGCGTCTGTTCGGCGATCGGATTTTCAATACCGTGACATTTCTTCTCGCGCTGGCGATTCTCGCATTGCTGGCCGGACTTGCCATCGCGCTGATTGCCGACAGCTTTCCCGCGATTCGCGCGTTTGGTCTGCATTTTTTCATCACCACAGAATGGGATCCCGTCAATGACCAATACGGCGCGCTGCCGTTTATCTATGGAACCTTCGTTTCATCGTTGATCGCGCTGGCGGTCGCGGTGCCGCTAAGCCTGGGCGTCGCGCTGTGCCTGAGCGAGATGGCGCCCGACTGGCTGAGCCATCGGCTGGGCTTCCTGGTCGATCTGCTGGCCGCAATTCCCAGCGTCGTGTACGGCCTGTGGGCCGTGTTCGTGATGGGTCCGTGGATTCGAGACTACGTCGAGCCGCCGCTGGCGTATAATCTCGGCTGGCTGCCGTTCTTCCAGGGGCCGAAGGTGGCGGTCGGGATGCTTTCGGCGGGGGGCATTCTCGCCATCATGATCATCCCGTACATTTCTTCGGTTTGCACCGACGTCTTTCGCGTCGTCCCGCATACCCAGCGTGAGGCCGCGCTCGCGCTCGGCGCGACCAAGTGGGAGATGGTGACGACGGCGGTGATCCCATACGGCATGACGGGCGTGATTGGTGCGATCATCCTGGGACTGGGCCGCGCGCTCGGCGAGACGATCGCGGTCGCGATGGTAATTGGCAACTCGGCGCAGATTTCCGCGTCGCTGTTCAAGCCGGCGGCGACGCTGGCCAGCGTAATCGCCAACGAATTCGCGGAAGCCACTTCTGATCTGTATGTTGCCGCGCTAATCGAACTTGGCCTGGTGCTGCTGATTCTCGGCATCGTGCTCAACGTCGTGGCGCGCGCGCTGGTGCTGGCAGTTCAGCAGCGCCGCTATCGGGAGACGGGCAAATAATGGCGGCCGGCATCAGCCATCTTCAAGGTGAGACCAGCTATCGTTATCGCAAGTTCAAGAGCGACGCGATGATGGCAATCACAGTCGGTGCGACCATCCTGACGCTGATCCCGCTGTTCCTGGTGCTCGGCTATCTGCTCACCAAAGGTGTCGCGAGTCTGAACTGGGCGTTCTTCACGCACATGCCGGCGCCGGTCGGCGAAAAGGGCGGCGGAATGGCCAACGCGATCGTCGGCACGCTCGAAGTGGTGGGCATCGCGTGCCTGATTGGGGTGCCTATCGGGGTCGGCGCGGGTCTCTATTTAGCGGCCAATCGCGCGAGCCAGTTCACCAACTGGGTGCGTTTCTCGGCGGACGTCATGATGGGAGTACCGTCGATCGTAGTCGGAATCTTTGCCTACGCAGTCATCGTGCGACCGTTCGGCGGTTTCTCGACGCTGGCCGGTTCCGTCGCGCTCGCGGCGATCATGATTCCGCTGGTCGCGCGTACCACCGAAGAGATGGTGCTGCTGGTGCCGCCGGAACTGCGCGAGGCGTCGCTGGCGCTGGGCGTGACGCATTGGCGAACGACGTTGTCAGTGGTCGCGCGCACGGCGCTGGCGGGAATCACCACCGGCGTCATCCTGGCGGTCGCGAGAGTCTCGGGCGAGACGGCGCCGCTGCTGTTCACGGCGTTCGGCAACCGGTTCTGGTCGACGTCGCTGTTTCATCCGATCAACACGCTGACGGTCCAAGTTTACACCTATGCCATTTCGCCTTTTGCCGATTGGCAGAGGCAGGCGTGGGCGGGCGCGCTGGTGTTGACGGCGATAATTCTCGCGCTCGAGTTGGGCGTGCGATGGGTGACGGGCGGAGCGGCGAAAGCGCCAAGGTAATCATGGCTGAGAAGCTGGTCGTCAAAAATCTCAACGCGTACTTCCACAAGAATCGCGCGCTGCACGATGTGAGCCTGTCCTTCGAGGAAAACCGCATCGCCGCGATCATCGGGCCCTCGGGCTGCGGCAAGTCCACGCTGGTGCGATGCCTCAACCGGATGCATGAGGTGGTGCCCGGCGCGACCGCGACCGGCGAGGTGCTGCTCGACGGGAATAACATCTACGGCGACGGGGTCGATCCGGTGCAGGTGCGGCGGCGAATCGGGATGGTCTTCCAGAAGCCGACGCCCTTTCCAACCATGTCGATCGAGGACAACGTCGCGGCCGGGCTGACCCTCAACGGTGTCCAGGTAAGCCGCGCCGAGCGCAACCAGATAATCGAGCGAAGCCTGCGCCAGGCGGCGCTTTGGGAAGAGGCGAAAGACCGCCTGCGGCGTCCGGGCGGCAGCTTGTCGGGCGGGCAGCAGCAGCGCTTATGCGTGGCGCGAGCGCTAGCGGTTCAACCCGAGGTGCTGCTGATGGATGAGCCGTGCTCCGCGCTCGATCCGATCTCGACGGCGCGCATCGAAGAACTATTGCTGGAACTGAAGTCGGCGTACACTATTGTCATCGTGACACACAACATGCAGCAAGCCGCCCGCTGCTCCGACATGACGGCCTTCATGTACACCGGCGATTTAGTGGAATACGGCGAGACCAAGCAGATATTTACCAACCCCACCCGGCGCGAGACCGAGGACTACATCACCGGGCGATTCGGCTGAAATCGGGATAAAGGAAAATGGATAGCACCCAGCCGCAGCATACCAATAGGCAGTACGAAGAGGATTTGCGGGGCCTGCGCGCCGGTCTGCTCAAGATGGGCGGATTGGTCGAGCGTCAAATCGCCGAAGCCGTCGAGTCGCTGGTTAATCGCGACAGCGAACACGCCCGCGAAGTCATCGCGCGCGACGAAGAAGTCAACCGGATGGACAATGATAACGACGAGCAGTGCATCCGGCTGCTCGCACTGCATCAGCCGACCGCCAGCGACCTGCGTTTTATCACGACGGGACTGAAAATCACGACCGATCTCGAACGAATCGGCGACAACGCGGTCAACATCTGCGAGCGCACGCTCGAACTGAACGAAGTTCCGCAGCTCAAGCCCTACATCGACTTGCCGCGGATGGCGGAGATCGCGCAGTCGATGGTCAAGGACAGCATCGACGCATTCATGCGCGACGACACCGATCTCGCCGACCAGGTGATCGCGCGCGACGATGAAGTCGATCTGCTCAACTACCAGGTCTATCGCGAGCTGCTCAGCTACATGGCCGAGGATCCGCATACGATAGCGTCGGCGACGCGGCTGCTGTTCGTTTCCAAGTATCTCGAGCGGATTGCCGATCACGCGACCAACATCGCGGAGATGGTGACGTTCATGGTCAAGGGCAAAATGATCCGTCACGTCGAAACCAAGAAGCGGTGAACTTGAGCTGCAAGGTGGAGGGGGTGAAGCGATGAATCAAACCAGCCAGGCCACGAACGCGGTCTCCGAGGCACAACGCGGACTGCGCTACCGGGTGCTGATCGTCGAGGACGACGCCGACATTCGCGAGCTGATTCGCTACAACCTCGCGCAGGAAGGCTTCACGGTCGAGGAAGCAGGCGACGGAGCGCAGGCGCTCGAAAAGGTCAAGCGCCGCGTGCCCGATCTGATGGTGCTCGATCTGATGCTGCCGGGAATGCCGGGGTTGCAGGTCTGCCGCCAGATGCGAGCCGAGCGCGAGACCACGCATCTTCCGATACTTATCGTCACCGCCAAGGGCACCGAAGTTGACAAGGTGCTCGGGCTTGAGATGGGCGCCGACGACTACGTGGTCAAGCCGTTCAGCCCGCGCGAGCTGGTCGCGCGCGTGAAGGCGCTGCTGCGCCGCGCCAATCCCCTCTCAGAGCCGGACTCCGGCGGCGGCGCGTACGAGAAGGGCAGGCTGCGAATGGACTTCGGCACTTACCAGGTGTTCGTCGACGCCAAGCGCCGGGAGCTGGCGCTGCGCGAGTTCGAACTGCTCAAATTTTTTGTGCAGCATCCGATGCGTGTGTACACGCGCGAACAACTGCTCGATATGGTGTGGGGCCGCGACACGTTCGTCGAACCGCGGACCGTCGACGTGCACGTGCGCCGCCTGCGCCAGCATATCGAGCGCGACGATGCCAATCCGGAATTGATCCTCACGGTGCGAAGCGTGGGTTACCGCTTCAACCCCGAAGCGCTTGGATAGATCACCGACCGCCGGACTGATTGCAGGGATAGGAATCGGTCTCGCACCTGCCGCCATACTCCTGGCAGTACTCGCAGCCACGGGAGCGGTGTCGCCGGTGTGGGCCGCCGTCGCAATCGTGCTCGGGTTTGCGCTCGGCGTGATTCCCGCCGCCGCTATTGGACGCACATTATCGCGCCGCGCTGAAAGACTGGACGCCGTCGCCGCCGCGCTGCAGGACCGGCGTCCGCCGCCGCATCTGCTGCCCAACGGAAGCGACGCGATGGGCCGTGCGGAGCATCATCTGCTCGACGCGGCCGACTCGATCGTCGCCGATGTGGACTCGCTGGCCGAGCAGCGCGACGAGTTCGAGGCCATTCTGCGCAGCATGGCCGAGGCGGTGGTCGTGACCGGGGCGCGCGGCGAGGTAATCCTGCTCAACGGCGCGGCGCGGCGCATCTTCGCCCTGGGAGCCGACACGGACTATCGTGAGCGGCCGTTCGTCGAGCTGTGCCGCGACCCGCGGCTGCAGGAGTTTGCTGAGCGCTCGATGCGATCCACGGACGGTCGCGTCATGAGCGCGGAAATCATGATCCAGAATCCCGCCCCGCTGTATGTGAGCGCGAGTGCCGCGCAGATCCGCACCTCGCGCGGCGCGGCGTGGGTGTTCGTCTTCCACGACATCACGCAGCTCAAGTCATACGAGACGCTGCGCGCCGACTTCATTTCGAATCTCACGCACGAACTGCGCACTCCGCTGAGCGCGCTGTACGGCTACGCCGAGACCCTCATCCAGGGCGTGGACGATCGCGAAACTTCGACGCGCTTTCTCGGCATCATCGAGCGGCAGGCGCGGCGGCTGGCGCGTTTGCTCGACGACCTGGTCTCGCTTTCAGATTTGGAGCGTGGGCTGACTCCGCTCAAGATCGAGCAGCTCGAGCCGTCGCGCGTACTGTCGGAAGCCGCGGAGTTGATGCAGGAGCAGGCGGGACGCCGCGGCCTGCGGCTGGAAGTGAATTGCCCGCCGGGATTGCCGAAGGTGGCCGGCGATCGCGACCGCTTGCATCAGGTGATGCTTAATCTGATCGACAACGCGATCAAGTACACTCCGCGCGAGGGCCGTGTCACGGTCGAAGCTCGCGAAGCCGCGGACGCCAACGGAGCAGGCGCCAAGCCGGGCGTCGCACTGCTGGTCGTGGACACGGGAGAGGGGATTCCAGCGGCGGATATCCCGCGCCTGACGGAGCGATTCTATCGCGTCGATCGCGCCCGCTCGCGCGAGCTCGGCGGCACCGGGCTGGGGCTGGCGATCGTCAAGCATATCGTGCAGTTGCATCACGGCGCGCTGCGCATCGAGAGCAAGGTGCATGAAGGCACGACGGTGTCGGTCTGGATTCCGGCGGCGCAGAGTTAAATCACCTGCGCGGTGGGCGGCAGGGGTGACCCCTGCACCCAATATTAAGAGAATGACGGATGCGGCGCTTCGCGCCTGTTCGAAGGTTAAGGGGCGAGGACGCCGTACGCCGAAGTTGAGTGGCGGCTTGCTCGCGGGGCTGCGATGTGAAAATTTCCAAGGTCGGCGCGCCCTTAGCTCAGTGGATTAGAGCGGATGACTACGGATCATCAGGTCGGGGGTTCAAGTCCCTCAGGGCGCACCATCCTTCCCTCACAGTGAAGATAGCTCCGCCCGGCTTGCGCTCGACTGTTGAGCGGGGCGTGGTGTAACGATCGTGCGGGTCCACCGAACGGGGATAGACAATTGGGGACCAACGGGAGGAGCGCATCCTTATGTCAGCCGTGCCTGATTACTCCCAGCGATACCGCGTCGATAACGGCCGCAAGTTTCGCTTGAGGGACTTCGACCCCGGTGACAGCAGCAGTCTGGAATCGAAAAAGCGCGCCGAAAAGGAATTGCCGAGCGGCATCGAGCGGTTAAGCGATTTGCAGGACAAGCTCTACGCGCAGGATCGATGGGCAATTCTGCTGATCTTCCAGGCGATGGACGCCGCCGGCAAGGATGGCGTCATCAAGCACGTGATGTCCGGCGTCAATCCGCAGGGATGCCAGGTCTATTCGTTCAAGCAGCCCTCGGTGGAGGAACTGAATCACGACTTCCTGTGGCGGACCAGCAAGTGCGTTCCCGAGCGCGGCCGAATCGGAATCTTCAACCGCTCCTACTACGAAGAGGTTCTCGTCGTGCGCGTGCACAAAGAGTTGCTCGAGCGCGAACGGACGCCGCCGTCGCTGGTCACCAGGAACATCTGGAACGAACGCTTCGCCGACATCAACGCATACGAACATTACCTGTGGCGCAACGGCGTCGTCATCCGGAAGTTCTTTCTCAATTTATCGATGGAGGAACAGAAGAAGCGCTTCCTGAGCCGTCTTGAAGAGCCCGCCAAGAACTGGAAGTTCTCGGCCTCCGACGTCACGGAAAGAGAACGGTGGCACGAGTACATGGCGGCCTACGAGGAAATGATCCGGCGTACCGCCACTCCGCACGCACCCTGGTACGTCGTTCCCGCGGACAAGAAATGGTACACGCGCCTGGTGGTTGCAGCCGCGATTATCAACGCGCTCGAAGGCCTGAATCTCCGCTATCCCGGGGTCAGCGCCGACAAGCTCAAGGAACTGAAGGCTGCGCGCGCCGCCCTCGAGCATGAAGGCCATCACTGACCCCGGCGCCTCCGGCGCGGCAGAATCGCGCGAGGCGCTGCCGAGTCTCGACTTGTTCGATTCTCCGCGCGCGTGGCGGATGGTCGCGGCGGCGTTCGTCGCGATGTGCGCTGCGTATGCGGTCGCCTACAGCTTCGGCGCGTTCTTCAATCCAATGGCGGCGGAGTTCGGCGCGCATCGCAGCGAGACCTCGGCGGTGTTCTCGATCACGGTGCTGGTGTGGTGCTTCCTCGGCCCTGTCACCGGCCATCTCTCCGACCGCTTCGGCCCGCGAATCGTGGTCGCGACCGGCGCGATCATCATGGGCGTGGGTCTCGCGCTGACCTCGATGATCGATCGTCTCTGGCTCGGCTACCTGACTTACGGACTCGGCGTCGGGGTCGGTGTCGCGTGCGCTTACGTTCCGATGGTCGTGGTCGTCGGCGGATGGTTTCTAAAACGGCGCAACACCGCGCTTGGCATCGCCGTGGCAGGAATAGGATTCGGCACGGTATGCGGCGCGCCGGCCGCCGCCGCGTTGATCTCTCATCTCGGCTGGCGCGCGACGTATGTCGCATTTGCGATCGCGGCCGCCGCGATTCTGCTCGGATGCGCCTGGGTCGTCGAGCGACCTCCCGTCCATGTGACGCCGTCGCGAGTCCGGCTCCGCGAGGTGCTTCGCAGTCCGGCCTTCGGCTTCCTGTACGCGTCGTCGGTGACGGTCTCGATAGTGCTGTTCGTGCCGTTTGTCTATCTGCCGTCGTTTGCTCGCGACCACGGCGCCAGTGAGTTCGCCAGCGCCGCGCTCGTCGGCATAATCGGCGGCGCCAGCGTCGCGGGCCGCATGGGCGTTGGCAGCCTGGCGGATCGTGCCGGTCTGGTGCGGATTTACCAGGCAAGCTTTCTGGTTCTCGCGCTCAGCTACGGTATCTGGCTCGCCGCGGCTTCTTATCCAATCATGGTCGTGTTCGCACTGCTGATGGGTGCGGGATACGGCGGCTACGTCGCACTCTCGCCCGCGGTCGTCGTTCATCTGTTCGGCGCGAATCGGATGGGAACGGTGCTCGGCGCGCTTTACACCAGCGGTGGATTTGGCGCGATGGCCGGACCTCCGCTGGTGGGATTGATCATCGATCGCACCGGCAGCTATCGCATCGCGATTGCCGCCGCATTCGCGGTCGCCCTGGCGTCCTTCGCGCTCCTGATTCCGCTGAGCCGATATCAACCCGCGGTTAGCGCGTCGCCGATCGCACCGGACCGGCCGCCGCCGCAACCGTGAAGCCGCACCCATAGAGCTGGCCGTCTTCCTTCACCGCCGTGTCGTGCCCCGACGCGAACGGTTCCCCAGGTAACACGCTCAGTTTGTGAACACGGTGGGGGTGTTGATACCCTTAAAGCATTATGGCACGCGGCTTGGGGGCTTCGTGCATAGGGGACGAAAATACTTCGATGCGTAAGATCATCATGTCGGGCTTGTTTGCGATCGCGGTGGTGGGACTGGCGTTTGCGGCTGACCGCGATCGTCATGCCGACTTCAGCGATCCGAAGACGCCAACCGCCGCAGCAGGATGCAAAGGATTCTACGGCACGGACGACAACCTGACCGCGTGCAACGACTTCTGCGGCAAGTGGCGTACCGATAACCAGGGCGCGAGTTGCGAATGCGACGACGGCAAGTGTCCAGCCGACGACCATCATTAGGTCGGATCGGTCGCCGCTGAAATTCCGCAACAGGCGCTATGCGGCGTCATGAAAGATGACGCCCAGCGCATAGCGAACGCCTGATTTGATCGTGCTCACGCCGTGACGCATGTTCAGGCGATGGTATCCTCTCGCGCCGACCGCGGGATGGTACCGATTTGCGAAGATTATTCCCTCGCCGGCATCGAGCGCGATCGCTTCGCCGCGCGACTGCGCCCGCGGCCGCTGCTCGACGAGCAATAGTTCTCCGCCGTCGAAGTCGCGACCCCGCCGGCTGAGCGCGCATGTGAACTGCAGCGGAAACGCAATCTCGCCGTACAGATCCTGATGCAGGCAGTTGTAACCGCCCCGCTCGTAACGAAGTATCAACGGCGTCGGCTTCGTCTGTCCGTGAGCGGCGCAGACTTCCAGAAACTCCGCGAGCGAAGGTGGATACAAGTCGCGCGACCGGAATCGCTCGGCCCATCGATTCGCCGTCGCCGCAAGCTCGCGGTACATCGCGGTGCGCAGCTCCTCGACGATCGCCGGCATCGGCCGCGCGAAATACTTGTACTCGCCGACGCCGTAGCGATGCCGCTCCATCACGACGCGGCTGCGAAAGCGATCGCGATCTGCGTAGAGCGCGATCAACTCCGCGCACTCGGCCGCGCGCAAGACCGTACCCGTCGCCGCGTAGCCTTGCGCATCCAGATCGCGCTCGATCCGCGGCCAGTCAAACGCCGCCACGCGATCGCCGATGGACGCTCCGATCTTACGCGGCGTTGGCGCGGACGAACTCCCCGATCCTGTCGATCGCCTGCTGTCCTTCATCCAGCATCGGCGCGAAAACCTGAAAGACGTGAATCATATTCTCCCACGGCTCGAGGGTGACCTTCACTCCCGCCTTGCGCGCGCGCTCGGCCAGCCGCGTCGAGTCGTCCAGCAGAGTCTCCGCCGTGCCAACCTGGATCAGGATTGGCGGCAGACCCGCGAGGTCGGCATACAGCGGCGCGGCCAGCGGGCTGCGCGGATTCTGCCCGGCCAGGTAGTGCGCCGCCATCTCGGAGAGCGCCTCCTGCTGCACGATCGGATCGACTGACGCCTTGGTCTTCATCGAATCGCCCAGTCCTTCGAGATCGACCCACGGCGACAGGCACACTCCCGCGCCCGGGATCGCGAGCTTCGCATCGCGAATCGCAACCAGCGTCGCCACCGTGAGCCCGCCGCCTGCCGAGTCGCCCGCCACCGCGATGCGCGAGGCTTTCAGCCCCGACGCCAGCATCCATCGGTACGCGGCCACGGCATCCTCGACAGCCGCGGGAAATGGATGCTCCGGCGCGAGCCGGTAGTCGATTATCAGCACTCGCGCTTTAGCGGCGCGCGAGATCCGTGCCGCCAGGTCGCGATGCGTATTGATGGACCCGATCACATAGCCGCCCCCATGCAGGTAAAGCACCGCGCGTCCCGCATCCGCGCCCGGCGCCGTCACCCATTCCGCCTTGACGCCGCCGGCATTCACCGGCTCGCACTTGACGTCGGCCGCAACAGGAAACAGCGCTGTCATCTGCTCGAAGTTCGCGCGTGTCTCCTGGACCGTGGGACGGCCCGCGATCGGTTGCGCCTTGAGCATCTGGATGATCTGCTGGAGTTGCTGTTGCGACATCGATATAACCTCTGCCTTGAGTTTTGCCGATCGGCGGAATGCTTTAGCAGCTCCGATTGGCGCGCCGAGTATAGCGCCGCCCCGCACACGCTCGCAAAGGCGGCCAGCTCCGCCGTTTGCCGTATTAGCCCGCGGAGTTCTACACTCGGTGCGCACGCGTCCGCGACGAGGTGACCATGAAAGTATCGCTCTTCTATCTACCGTCGGTCGGCAGCAAAGCCGACATCGAGAAAGGCCGCATCGGATTGCAGGGTCATCTCTACGACCAGATGTTGCACGACATCACCGGGCAGGCGCGGCTCGCCGACGACCTCGGCTACGACTCGATCAGTTTCACCGAGCATCATTTTCACGTCGAAGGTTTCGAGCTGAGCAACAATCCCGTCCTGCTCGATCTGTACATCGCGATGCAAACCAAGCGGCTGCGCGTCGGCCAGCTCGGCATCGTGTTGCCGTCGCAAAATCCGCTGCGCGTGGCCGAGGACATTGCGATGCTCGATCACATGAGCGGCGGGCGCGCCAACGCCGGTTTCGCGCGCGGCTATCAGCGTCGCTGGGTGGACATCATGGCGCAGCAGACCCACGGAATTCACGGCGCGCTGCCCCATCAGCATGACGAGATCGACAACGCCAATCGCGCAGCTTTCGAGGAAAATTTTCGCATCATCAAGCAAGCATGGACCCAGGACTTCATTTCGTACGAAGGCAAGTACTGGCGCATCCCGCCCGGCGAAACGCCGTGGACGCTCGACGCGACCGCCAAATGGGGCGGCGGCATCGACAACGGAATCGTCCGTGCCATCGCCGTCGTGCCCAAGCCCGTCCAGAAGCCGCACCCGCCCATCTTTCAGCCGTTCGCGTCGTCCGAGCGCAGCATCAGATGGTGCGCGCAGGAGGGCGTGACCGCCATCTTGCCGCCGTTGCATCCTTTGCTCGAGCATCAACTCTGCGAAGTTTATGCGGAAGTTTCGGGCAAGCCGCTCGGCGAAGGGATGGGTGTGCTGCGCGACGTCGTGATCGCCGACACCGACGACGAAGCGCGCGCAATCTGGCACGAGAGCGGGTACTTCTGCGGCCACGAATGGTTCGAGCCATTCGGCTTCTCCAAAGGCCTCGACGATCCCAAAACCGGCGAGCCCGCCGATTTATGGTCCAATGGCCTGGCGTTCGTTGGCACCGTGGACACCGTCACCCGCCAGCTCGAGCACTTGCTCAAACGCCTGCCCATCCGGTGGATCTTCGCATGGATGTACAACGGCCTGATGCCTCACGACCGCCTGATGAAAACGATCGAGCTCTTCTGGACCAAGGTGCTCCCCCGCGTCACGAACGTCAGCTAACCGCGGTTACTCGTCAACGCGGCGTCACGCGTACGAACCTTTGGGCTTGCGGGTGATGGGGTTGGGATTTCGATCTGCATTCCAAATGCCTTTGTTTTGTGAAATTCGATCAGTCTGTCTGTCTCTCCCTGTTATTGCCGATCTCCGTTGGTTTTCCTCCTCGGACCGGCTTTCTTTTGATGGGCCTTTCTGCTACAAAATGATAACAAATGATAATCTTTCAAAAACAAAACAAGCTTGAGATTTGGGCCATCTGAAAGTCCTGCGAATGGTCATACATAGGGCGAATCTCAACCCCCGCCAGGAGCGCTTCGTCGTCGAATACGTTAAAGACTGGAATGGCAGACAGGCCGCTATCCGCGCCGGCTATGCCACCTCTTCGGCGGCGGTGCACGCTCACCGGCTGCTTGAGATGGAAAAGATTAACGAAAAGATCCACGCCCACCAAAGCCGCCTCCAGCATAGCAATGCGGTCTTGGTCAAGAAGACTCTGAAGGGACTCGCCGCCATCGCCTTCTCCGACCCCGGCACCCTGTTCGACTGCAAGGGGAACCTTCTGATGCCGTTCGAAAAGCTGCCGGAGGAAACGCGCCGAGCACTTGACAGCATCGAGGTCGTGGACTCTGTCAAAGGCGGCCGCAAGGTCCGTACGGTGAAAGCGAAGTTCGCGAACAAACTGGCCGCGCTTTGGATGTTGGGCAACCACTACGGGTTGTTCCCCAGGCCACCTAAAGCAGGCAGATAGTCGGCGCCAATCTAATCTTCGGCGTCGGTGGGTTTCCTGTTTTTCCATCTTTGAGCGACAGCCCCATTCAAACCGCAACCGCGCGCTAGCAGCAATCTTGCGCGTCGTCCCGCAGTTCCGGCGCGGCAGGCTCAGTCCGTACTTGCGGCAGGTGCTTCCCGATCGCTGGCCGGCCGCCATTCTGTCAACACTATCACATCGACCAGATGGTCACGAGTTCTGGGAGCGCCGCGCTACGATAGAGGGAGGGACTCGAGGCACCGTCGAACCGCTGCCCGCTCCGTTGAGACTGTCGCCGAACTGAAAACTCGGCGGATCGCGCATGGCGGACGAACGGAGCGTTATGAGTCAGAAGGTCACGACGACTCCGAATCTTCGTCATCCACGAACTCTTCAATTGGGATCTCGGAAGCATGTCAACGCCACCCCGGCTAAGCCTAC
>Ga0074044_10000428_pt1 | contig 41563 bp, 31 predicted proteins | sample BogForMeECP23OM1_FD_94443 | JGI IMG/M metagenome (GOLD analysis project Ga0074044, IMG submission 94443) | Bog forest soil microbial communities from Calvert Island, British Columbia, Canada - Bog Forest MetaG ECP23OM1 | ecosystem: Environmental > Terrestrial > Soil > Wetlands ...
ACCCGCCACGAACACGCCTGCTTATCTGGCCATGAAGCTGTATCGCAACTACGACGGTCAAAAATCCACCTTCGGTGACACGAGCATTCTTACGGTCGTGCCCGACCCCGACAACCTGTCCGCCTTTGGTGCCGTGCGAACCAGCGACGGTGCGATGACGTTCATGGTCATCAACAAGGACCTCAACAATGCAACGCCCATAACGGCAAACATCACCAACTTCAACGCCACTGGGACAATCCAACGCTGGCAACTAACCTCCGCCAACGTCATTAACCAGCTTGCGAACGTCACACTCACGAATAAAGTTCTCAGCGATATGGTTCCGGCTCAGAGCATCACTCTTTATGTTTTGCCTGCCGTGAGCGCTTTCAGTTTGCAAGCCGGCACCAGGAACTCAACCAATCACCTGACGCTTTGGCTCAATGGACAAGCGGGGCTAACTTATATTTTTCAATCTTCCACGGACCTCGTTCATTGGATGGCTGTCAGCACCAACACACTTTCCAGCAATTCCTTCCCATATCTGGTCGCCACGACCAACTCGGCAAAAATGTTTTATCGCGGTCTTTTCAACTCGCCGTAACGGAAATCATCTCCGCAAAACCCATCGCCGGTTCTTTTGACTGACCGGCGGGTGCCCGATTCACTCTCGACGAGCCCGGCTTGGTGGGATAAACTTGTCCCATGAGACGAAGGGCATTTTCACCGCGTTTATCCGTCGCTGCGTCGCATCGTTGGGCCAAAAAACTGGCCGGCGATGTCGCCGCGGTCATGTCGCGCCATCCCGAGGCCGACCCGGAGGATGTGCGTCTCACGTTGATCTCACTGCAATCGCCGCCGTTGGTGCGGCTGAACCGGAGTTTGCGCCGTGGCCGAGGTTTTGCCGCTTTCAGAAGCTGAACTCCGGCTGTTGGAGTCGCTGCTCCGCCATAAAATCCGTTTTATGGTGGTGGGACTTTCCGCCGCCGCCCTGCAAGGCGCGCCCGTCGTGACTGAGGACATTGATCTGTGGTTCGACAATTTGAGCGACCCCAAATTGATGCAAGCCCTCGTCAAAGTCGGCGCGGCTTACATTCCGCCATTCGGCTACAATCCACCTATGCTCGGCGGCGCGGGCAGCGAACCGTTAGCCGTGGTCATCCGCATGAATGGCTTGGAAGAATTCGCCGACGAATGGAAACGCGCGCTGGAAATCAATGTTGGCAAACTAAAACTCAAGGTGCTGCCGCTGGAACGCATCCTGGTCAGCAAACAGGCCGCGAACCGTCCCAAAGACCGGCGCGTCATCCCGGTTTTGCAAAACACGCTCCGCACGCTGCAAACAAAATCAGCGCGCCGGGCAAAAAAGTCAAAGGCCAAACAATGAACCGGCAAATCAACGCGCGCCTGCCGCGCCGAAGCAACGCGAAGGCGGGCGGCCCGATGGGTTTGGAAGCATTGACCGGCTGCAAATGGATTGGAATCGGCAACAGACAAATCAGCACCTGGTGCATGAAATTTTTTCAAAATCTTGTCTTCGCGTTATGCATCTGTGGTTTTTACGAAAATAATTCCTTTGCCTCGGCTGGAAAAAACGGTCCGAAAATTGGAGATGCGCCACCGCCACTGATTTTGAGTGAAACAATTCAAGGGCCGCCAATGACCGAAATAAGTTGGGACAAGCTCAAAGGCAAGGTCGTCGTGCTGGAATTTTGGAACACGGCTTGCGCGCCGTGCATTGAAGCCATTCCGCATCTGAATGATTTGGTCGGGCAATTTAGCAACCGGGTGGTTTTCATTTCGATTTCAGACGACAACGGGGATTATCTTAAAAAATATCTGAAACGAAAACCGATCAAGAGCTGGGTGGTTTTGGACGGACTTTTGAATCCAACCAGAACGGCTTTTGATGTGCATGGCATTCCTCACACTGTAATCGTGGATGCGTCGGGAAAAATCGCCGCCATAACTCATCCAGCTGTACTGGAAGCGAAAAACCTGGAAGAAATTTTGGCGGGAAAACCATGCAGCTTGCCGGCGCCACAATTGTATTCGCCGGACGACAGAGATGTCGTTGCCGTTACCAATCCGGCTCCAACGAAAGATGTCGTTGCCGTCACCAATCCGGCTCCAACGAGTGTTGGAATTTCGGTCAAAGGCCCATTTCCCCAGCCTGACAGAGGCCCGTTTGGTTCTCGCGGCTGGGGCAGGTCGAAATCTTTTCCTGATTTTGAAGCCGGGAAAGCATCTTTGGAAGATGTCATTCCGGCATTTTTCGACATCAGCCCGAAATTGGTTTTCGCAAAAACCAAATTGCCCGAGGGACTTTATGATATTTCCGCCATTGCGCCCCAAGGGGAAACGCTGGAATTGAAACAACAATTCGCCAAAAAACTCGAAACGAATTTCGGCATTGAAGTTCAAACGAAAAAACAAAACGTGAAAGTTTATGTCATGACGGTTTGTTCGACCAATGCTCCCGGGATCAAACAAGCTCAGCGCAGGGGCGGTGGCGGCCAAAGACCCGGCGGGTTTTATCTCAACGGGACTAAAATGGATGACATCGCTTCTTTAATGGAACTTTCCCTTGATAAACCAATCATCAACGAAACGGGCCTGGCCGGTCGTTGGTCGGTGGATGTCAAATGGCAGATGTCAAAATCGGAACTCGAATCTGATTCAACTCCGGACTCCGACAAAGTCATCAAAGCGGTTCGGGAACAATTAGGCTTGGAACTGGCTTCAACCAACCGGACGGTTGATGTTCTTGAAATTACAAGGACGAGAAATTGATTTTCACTTGCGGCTCCAACAAATCTTTAAACCGTTGTCCATTTCATCCGTGTTCAAATTCCCGTCTGCGCTCTTTTCGCCGGTCAATAGTGACACTTCAAAACCCCCGCTTGCCAGCGTGTCATTGTGGCATTAACTTTGCCGCATGAGTGCATTGACTTTGGATCGCGTGCTGACCAGCGCTGAAGCCCTGCCCGCGGAGGAACAGGTGATGTTGGAGGAATTGCTGCGCCATCGCCGCATCGAAACTTGGCGCGCGGAAACGGCGACGGATGCCGCGCAGTCAGCCAAGGCGCTCCGCACGGGAAAACTCAAACCACAATCTGTCGAGGGTGTCATCGCCCGTCTTCGCGCCGCCAAGTGAGCCATGCGCGAACTGGTTCTCACGCCCAAGTTTGAACGCGCGTTCCAACGTCTCGTCCGCAAAACGCCGGCAGCACGGGCGCGAATCGAGCAAACCTTGCGGCGGATGTCGGAAGACCTGTCGGATCCGCGTTTAAAAACCCACCACTTGAGCGGCCAGCTTGCCGGGCTGCATGCGTGTTCGGTGGCCTACGACTGCCGGATTGTTTTTTCCAAGCAGAAAAATCCGAAAACCGGCGCGGAGGTCCTGCTGCTCGTCAACATAGGTTCGCACGAGGAAGTGTATTGAACCAAACGGCAAAATTTATCCGTGATTCATTGCCCCCCGGCGGACTGTTCGCCGGGCTCGACTGGCGCATTTCGCCGGCGCCGTTTCCGCTGGGTGAAAATCTGGCCAGGGAAATTGAATCACTGGGCCGGGTGCTGCTGCAATTTTATCGCGCGGTCAATCTGCTTTACCGCAAGAGCGCCGGGGGCAAACAGCCGGAATGGGTCGCCCGCTGGCTCGACCTCGGCAAACCCGCCGAACTCATCGCGCTCCAGCGTTCACCTGCGTTTAAAAACGACGTGCCGCGCGTTATCCGCCCCGACATTTTGCTGACGGAAACCGGGATTAGCATCACGGAACTGGATTCCGTGCCCGGCGGCGTCGGGCTGACGGCGTGGCTGAACCGGACGTATTCAAATGTGCTGCCGGCATCTTGCCGGCAGATCTCAAATCAAGATCAGAACTGCCGGCAGGATGCCGGCAGCACGTTGGTTGGCGGTGCGGACGGCATGTTGCGCGGGTTTGAATCCATCTTCGGCGACGCCAAAACGGTTCACATTATCGTGTCCGAGGAAGCGGCGACGTATCGGCCGGAGATGAGTTGGTTGTGCGAACAACTTGGCTCACGATTCACGGTTCACGATTCACGTTTCAACGATTTCGCCGATGGCGACGCGGTGTACCGGTTTTTTGAATTGTTCGATTTGCCGAATGTGCCGAATTCAAAGAAAATTTTCGAGCTCGCTGCCGGGAAGCGGATTCGCCTCACGCCGCCGCCCAAGCCGGTGTTCGAGGAAAAAATGCTCTTCGCGCTGTTGTGGAATCGCAATTTGCAAAACTTCTGGCGGCAGGAACTCGGTGAGAACTTTTTTGCGCGGTTAAAAAAGCTGATTCCTTACACGTGGATCGTTGACCCGGCGCCGTTGCCGCCGCAAGCGGCGATTCCCGAATTAAATCTGACGGAATGGCAGCAGCTTAAAACCCTGTCGCAGAAAGAGCGCGATCTGATTTTGAAAGTGTCGGGCTTCTCGGCTCACGCCTGGGGCGCGCGCGGAGTTTTTCTCGGCAGTGATTTGTCGCACGAAGATTGGGCAAAGGCGGTGGAGGATGCCCTTCAACACTTTGAGCAGTCGCCGCGCGTTCTCCAGCGTTATCACAAACCCGCACTCGTCGAAGCGCAGTGGTTTGACTTCGCGAAGAACGAAGTTGTGCCGATGAAAGGCCGGGCGCGGCTGTGTCCGTATTATTTTGTTTCCGGCGAGGGCGACGCGGCGCGCCCGCAACCCGGCGGCGTGCTGGCCACCATCGTTCCCGCCGACAAAAAAATTGTTCACGGCATGACCGACGCGATTCTCGCGCCCTGCGCGGTGTAGCCTGGCACGTTGACCTGCGAAATGGCCGCGCACAGTTCCTGCGGCTTCAGGTGACCGCCCTTGACGCGTAAGCCTGAATCCGGCAAAGGAATGCAAAAGATTGAATTGGATTGCCCATGTGCTACAAAAAGAAACGACCATGTTCTTTCATCAGAAGCCTCATTCCGTTCGCACCATTCCGGAAGGCCGGCCCGGTCGGGGTTGCGGTTTTGACCCTGACGGCCGCCGTCGTTGCCGAAGAAACCAACCCCGCGCCGGTTATGGTCAACACCGCTGCCGAGCCGGTGCAGACCGGCCTCTTTCAACCGACCTGGGAGTCGTTGAAACAATATCAATGCCCGGAATGGTTTCGCGACGCGAAGTTTGGCATTTGGGCGCACTGGGGGCCGCAGTGCGAGCCGGAAGATGGCGATTGGTATGCACGGTTCATGTATATCGAGGGAAGCGACCAGAACAAATTTCACGTCGAGCATTACGGCCCGCCCTCCCGGTTCGGCTTCAAGGACGTGATTCACGAATGGAAGGCGGAGAATTGGGATGCCGGAAAGCTGATGGCACTCTACAAACGCGCCGGGGCGCAATACTTCGTCGCGCTGGCCAACCATCATGACAACTTTGACAACTGGAGCAGCCGGTATCAGCCGTGGAACTCGGTCAACGTCGGGCCGAAAAAGGATTTGATTGGCGGCTGGGCCAGGGCGGCGCGCGAAAATGGTCTGCGGTTCGGGGTCAGTGTGCATGCGGCCCATGCCTGGACGTGGTATGAGCCGTCACAAGGCGCGGACAAAACCGGCCCGTTCGCCGGGGTGCCTTACGATGGCAAACTCACGAAGGCCGACGGCCAGGGCCAATGGTGGGACGGTCTCGACCCCCAGGATCTCTACGCACAAAACCATGCGCGGAGCCGGGACAGCACCAACCCGCGGGCCATCCATTCCCAGTGGAATTGGGGCGACGGTGCGAGTCTTCCCGACCAGGCCTACTGCGACAGGTTTTACAACCGCATGGTAGACCTCATCAATAAATACCACCCGGATTTGATTTATTTTGACGACACGGCGCTGCCGTTGTGGCCCGTCAGCGACGCGGGTTTGAAGATTGCCGCGCACTTTTACAACAGCAACACGAAGTGGCACGACGGGACAAATGAAGCCGTCCTGTTCGGCAAAATCCTGGATGCAGAACAGCGCCGGTGCATGGTGTGGGACATCGAGCGCGGCCAGGCCAATGAAATCGAACCGCAGCCGTGGCAGACCGACACCTGTCTGGGCAACTGGCATTACGACCGCGGCCTCTACAACCGCAACGGCTACAAGAATGCGCGGACGGTGATTCAAACCCTGGCGGATGTCGTCAGCAAAAACGGCAATTTGTTGCTTAACGTTCCTGTGCGCGGTGACGGCACGATTGATGACAGGGAAATCAAGGTGGTGGAAGGCATCGCCGCGTGGATGGACGTGAACAAGGAGAGCATCTTCGGCACACGTCCGTGGAAAGTGTTTGGCGAAGGTCCGGCTTCCGGCGGTGCGGCGTTGAGCGCGCAGGGATTCAACGAAGGGAAAGGCAGGCCGTTCACCGCCCAGGATGTCCGCTTCACGAGCAAAGGCAATACGCTTTACGCCATTGTGCTTGGCTGGCCGACAAACGGCGTGAACATCAAGTCGCTCGGCAAATCCGCCAGGCTGCTCGACCAACCCATCCGCAAAATTGAATTGCTCGATGGCGGGCAAAAAAAATCGCGGCAGCCAGTCGAACATCTCGCCACGCTGCTGATGCAGCATGATCGCAGTGAAAAACTCAAGTGGACGCAAACCGACGACGCGCTCGTCATCCGGCAACCGAAGAACCAACCGGGGGACATCGCGATTGTGTTCAAAATCTTTCTGCACGGTTCCTGATTCCGTGAAATCAAGCCATCCTTTCAGCTTTGTGGTAGGTTGAAGTCCGGGAAAATGCCTGACTCTAAATCAAGTTCACCCAAGGGAATCGCTGCCGACATTGTGCGTCGTTTGCACCGTGCGGGTTTCAGCGCGTTCTGGGTGGGCGGCTGTGTGCGCGATTTTTTGCTCGGACGCGAGCCGGGCGATTACGACATCGCCACGTCCGCGCGGCCGGAGCAGATTGAAGAACTGTTCAAACGCACCGTCGCCGTCGGCAAAAAATTCGGGGTGATGGTTGTCCTGGAAGGCGGGCATCAATTCCAGGTGGCTGCGTTTCGCGCCGAGGCGGATTACCAGGACGGCCGCCACCCGGACAGGGTTACATTCGCCGATGCCAAGGCAGATGCGCAGCGGCGCGATTTCACCGTGAACGGACTTTTCTACGATCCGGTCACGGAAAAAATCCACGACTGGGTCGGCGGCGAAAAGGATTTGCGCGCGAAAATCATCCGCACCATCGGCTCGCCGGGCGAACGGTTCGCCGAAGACCATTTGCGTTTGCTGCGCGCGGTGCGGTTTGCCGCGCAATTGGGTTTTGAAATCGAGCTGCAAACCTTTGCCGCCATCCAACGGCTCGCGCCCAAAATCGAACTCATCAGCGCCGAGCGGATTCGCGACGAACTCATCAAATTGTTCCAGCCGCCGCACGCCGCGCGGGGGCTGGTTTTGTTGCTCAAAAGCGGATTGCTTCCCGGCGTTTTGCCCGAAGTCATCACCACGATTGCGTGCGAGCAATCGCCGGATTTTCATCCCGAAGGCACAGTGTTTGAGCACATCCGGCTGATGCTGGAGAAAATGGCGACGGACCCGCCTTCGCCGCGAAGCGGCTTCGGCGCGGCAAGCGCGCATCCATCGCTGCCGTGGGCGGTGATTTTGCATGACATCGCCAAGCCGGCCACGGTCGAGCGCGATCCAGCCACGGGCAAAATCCATTTCTATGGCCACGAAAAAGTCGGCGCGGCGCTGGCGGGAAGGATTTTGCAGCGGTTGCGCTTTCCGAAAAAACAAACGGACGAAATCGTCGCGTGCGTGCGGCAGCACATGCAATTCAAGGACGTGAAGCAAATGCGCAAGGCCACGCTGCGGCGGCTGCTGTTGCGCGAGACATTTCCGCTCGAACTCGAATTGCACCGGCTGGACTGCCTCGGCTCGCACGGTGACCTGGGGCATTACGAATTTCTGGTGGAGCAGGCGGCGGAATTGGAGAAACAGCCGGCGATTCGACCGCCGTTGCTCACCGGCAACGATTTGATTGCACTGGGCGTGAAACCTGGCCCGGCGATGGGTGCATTGCTCGCGGAAATCCGTGAAAAACAGTTGCAGGATGAACTAAAAACGCCGCGCCAAGCCAGGGCGTGGGCAAGGAAACGGCTGCTGACGCATGGCTGACGAACCGATTGAACTGCCGATTGACGGCGTGCTGGATTTGCACACGTTCCAGCCGCGCGAGGTGAAGAACCTGGTGCCGGATTATCTGGCGGCGTGCCGGGAACGGGGCATCCTGCAGGTGCGGATTATTCACGGCAAGGGCGTTGGCAATCTGCGGCGAACGGTGCATGCGATTTTGGCCAAACATCCGGCCGTGATATCCTTCACGCTCGATCACCCGCAATTCGGCGGCTGGGGCGCCACCCTCGTGCAATTACGTCCGGCGGAAGGTGGCGGAGGCTGATTTACAAACGGATAACAAATCGTTTTTCGTCATCCGGCCGCGGGAAAATCAGCCGCTTTTTGCCGTCGGCCAACGTGACCAGGCCAACCGGGGTGTTGGTGGGGAAAAGTGCCAGCAGTTCGTCGTCGGTCAGGGAACGTGGTTGGACGGCGGCGGTGGGGGTTGACACGGGTAGCGAGGTTTGGACAGGCAGCCGGCGCGATTTCACCCGTTCCAACGACAGCACCGTCGCGGTTACAACCAGCGCCATGGCAAGGCTGCGCGTTAGTACACGCCAATGCCGCCGCCGGCGAAGAATGCGGGCACCCGCGAGCAGGGTGATTTCGCGGCGGCCTTCGTCGCCGAGGAGATCCTGAATCAATTGTTGCTTCTCAGGTTTCATGGGACAGTCTCCGGGTAATCAGTGAACGCAGTCTGGCCCGCGCCCGTTCCAGGCGGCTGGACACTGCCTTGGGCGTGGCGTTGAGCTGCCCGGCGATTTCCTGGTGGCTCAACCGGTCGAAATAAAACCATTCAATCAACTGCCGCTCTTTCGCGTCCATTGCCAGCAATGCTGCATCGAGACTTTCTTCCAGCACGGAATCGGATTTGACCGCATCCGGGCATTCCGGCGGGTCCGCCATGCCGACCACCGCCGAATCCCGCTGCCGCTGCCGCCAAGCCTTGGCGAATTGTTGCCGGGCGACGCGTGCCAGCCAGTTCCACCAATGTTCTTCGCCGTCAACCCGGCGGAGTTTTGCCGCCGCGGTCACGAACACCGATTGCACCGTGTCTTGCGCGAGCAGTTCATCACCGCGGCCGAGCACCAGCGCGAGCCGGAACAACCGCGGCTGGTAGCGGTCGTATAATTGCCGGAACGCCGCTTCGTCCCCGCGCGCCACGGCGGCCGCCAAGTGGCGGGCCTCCGCGTCGGCGCTGGACCGGGATGTTTGCAGGCTGGAGGCCGCCGCGGTCGGGCGCGAGGTCGGTTCGAGGGCCGGGAATGGCATGGAGGTGGTCGTAACCATCACCCGTTCATAACATATTCAAGGAGTCTTTGTCGCCTCTGATTTCGGCTTGGATTCGGCGGACTTCGATTGGGCTTTGCGCATGGCATCCAGTTCCACCTTTTGCCTCAGCGCCGTGAGCGTATTCCCAATAAATTCAATCTCGGCGTCCGTGCCGGTGACAATGACCAACTGCGCCTGTTTGTGGAACTGAAGTCCGCCCTGCGAACCAAAACTCATTTGATGAACTTCGGAAAGGGTCTGGACAAGTTGTTCCATCGTCATGCCGCCGGATTTTTCATCTCCGAGCAGATTACCCACGAAGTAGACCCCCCGCTTTGTCTCCGGCTCCGTGGGACTCGGCTGTGCCAGCACGCGCAGCAATGCGGTGGGACGTTTGCCGTTCAGCTTGAGTTCCCAGCGCAACGGGGTCCGGTCATTTTCAAACACCAGATTCATGGCGTTAAAAACCTCGCTGGCGGTCACGTTTTTCAATTGCAACCGGATCATGACGGCGCTTGGGTCAATGTCTCCATTTCCATTGGCCAACACATCAAAGGAATCCTTGAAGCGCTCGCGCAAATGGCGCACGACTTCGCTGAGCGGGAGTTCATAATAAACGTTCGTCAAAACGATGTCCGGATCCTTCCAATTCGGGTCCATCCATTGAGGGGCGGGCTGGGGCTGAGGTGCCGCCAAACCGCCCGTGTTGCCGGGCTGAGGCGTCGCGATGGGCAAACCGGTGTTGGGATCAACCGCGGGCGGAGCGCCCGGACCTTTCTGGGCCGGCGCCGTGCCCAGGGAGACGATGAGAAAAAAGATGGCCGCCAGACTTTGCAGATGCAGTTTGGATTTCATGGTGGAATTATTTTTTGTTTTCTATCCACTCTGCATTAGCCCAAATCCGCAAAAATGCCTCGAAAAATCTTTCTCTTGGGCGCGTCATTTCAGCGGTTCCAAAAACACTTTGCGGATTTCAATTTCGCCGCCTTCGCTTTGGAAGCCGATGAAGCCTGAGGAAAGGGTGCATTCGGTCCCTTCATTCATCAACTTGCCGTTGACGTAAGCCTTGACGTCGTTGCCGGAGCAAACCGTCAGAATCGTGTCCCATTCCCCGACCGGTTTTTCATTCGGGGGCCCTTGTTTTGGAACCGGCGTGTTGGCGTCCATGCCCCGGTGCTCCTTCGATTCCGCGCCGGCCATGTAAATCAGGTCGCCCTGGTTGTTGTGTTTTCCCTGGTTCTGGATGCACCTCGGCCAGACCTTGTCCGGCAATTGCATGTGGACGAGGATGCCGGTGTTGTCGGCCTTGGGCGCGACCTTCACGAAGCGCCATTCGACGGTAAGCTGGTAATCGCGATAAGCCTGTTTCGTGCGGAGATAACCGTTCGGCTTGCCGGAGCAATGAATAACGCCGTTGGTGACAATCCAGGTCAGCGCGGAGTCGGCGTTCGTCCTCATGCAAAACGTCCAGCCGGAAAGATCTTTGCCGTTGAAAAGTTCGATGTGATTCGTCGGCGTGATGGCAGGCTTGGAATCCTGCGCGATGGCAGAATTAGCGGAGACCAGCGCGAAGCAGAGCAGCGCCATTTGGGCAAAGGTGATTTTCATTGCCACCAAGAATGGTGCTGCTGGTGCCGCAAATCAAGCACGACAGACTGCGGGTGTCCCTGTTTGGTTGGGGTTAATTTCCTTTCGTCTGGAACACCAGCAAATACGGCACTGCCGCATGGCCTTGCGCGTCTTTGAAGCCGTGAAAATTCTGACTGTTAAGCCAGTAACCGTACGTCTTGTTCGGTTCCAGTTTCACCTTGAGGATGCACGTGCGATGAGCGGCGTCGTAGTGAGGCTTCCCGAGGCTGGTCGCGTCGGAATCCTTCCACGCGGTGCTCCAGGTCCAGGATTGGTCCATCATGTCCTTGCTGAACGTGACGCGAATTTCCATTTCGCCGGGCGAAACATCCTTGGTGCCGGCTTCCGGCACGGTTTTCACGACGACCGGTGCCATGGAATCAACGTCCTGCGCCTGGCAGAGTTGCGGCGCGAATTGACAAATCGCGCTGACGATGAGTGTGGTGAGCAATGTTTTCGTTTTCATATTTTTGTTTTTTCAGTTTGGTTTGGTCTGGAAAATCAGCAGATACGGAACCGCCGGGCGACCGGCCAGGTCGGTGAAATTCTTGAATTGATTGCTGTTCAGCCACCAGGCATAAGTTCGTCCCGGTTCCAGTTTCGCCTTCAGGACACAAGTTCGTTGGTCGGTTTCGTAATGGATCTGGCCAACCGTTTCCGGTGTGGAGTTTTCCCAGGCCGTGGACCAACTCCATCCGCCGTCGGCCATTTCCTTGCTGAACCGCACCCGAATTTCGGTGACACCCGGTTCCACATCGCGCGCGCCAGAAACAGGCTGCGTGTTGACGACGACCGGAGGCAGCCCCGCCACGGTCTGCCCGGCGTCTTCCGCTTCAGTCTGTTCCGCACCGGACTTTTGCGCATTCTTGCCACGCCGAAAGCTGATGCCGCCATTGACCGTGCTGGCTTTGACGCGGGGGCCGCCGCTGCCGAGCGTGCCTTTCAGATGGCTGCCCAGCGGAAATTCCTTTTTCACAATCAACGAAGGAAATTCGCTGGTCATGCCGCCGTTGACGGTGCTGGCCGAGACTTCCGCGTCGGCGTTCGCAGGCAAGGTGACCTCAATGTGGCCATTGACCGTACTGAGCGACACGGTTTGGCTGCCGCCGAGTGAAGCCAGTTCCGCCTCGATCCGACCATTGACGGTGGACAATTTCAAGTCACCCCCAGCACCTTGGACCTGCATCTGGCCGTTGACCGTGGACGCCTCGATGTCGCCGGAGACACCGTCAATCACGATGCGTCCATTGACGCTGGAGATTGCTTTCAAGCGCGCGTTCTGCGGAACTTGGATTGCGTAATCCACAATGCCGTCGTTTCTTTTGCTGTTTTGGAACCACAGCCAACTCCAGGGAAAACCGGTAACGCTCGACGGTTGTTCCGTGTGGATGACAATCTCGTCCGGCCCCGAATCAATGTTGATTTTGACCGCTTCTACACTTTCGCTGGTCTTGCCGTGGATGGCGGCGTTGATGACGACGGCGTTGCTGCTCCAGCCGTGGATTTCGATCCGGCCTTTGACGTGGTCGAGACTGAAGCGTCCGTCCGCATTGAGCGGAAATGACCGGCTGTAATTCTTCCGAAACTCGCCGTTGGCGTCCTGATGAATGCCGGCGTTGCTGTCTTTCTGAACCGGTACGGTTTGTTGCATGCTGGACTCGCCTGCCTTCTCCATGTGCGCGCCAGCGATGGATCGGCTGGTGATGGCGTCGGTGTCGGTTATATTGGGCGTTCCACCGGCGGGGCGCAGCGCGAGCACAATCGCAATAATCAACCCGATGACGATCACACCCGCTACCACTGCCGTGCCCAAGACCCATGGCCACTTCATGCCTGTCTTCGGCGATTGGGAAATTGCCACGTTGGCAAAAGTCTCCCGCACATCCTGGCGCGCCAATATAATCAGCGCCCAGATGCCCACGGGAAATCCAACCAGGCTGCAGCACACGATGGCCAGGATGCCGGCGGCAATGGCCCACGCGTAACTCCGGAGTTGCACCATCTGGAAGCCGCCGAAGAGAATCAAACACGCCGGAACCACCTTGAGGAGCACGAGGCTGAAGCCGGGCAGAACTTCCCAGCGGGAAAAAGGACCGATTCCAAGATTTTCCAACATCGTTCCCAGCCATCCGGTGTTTAGGCCGGCAAGAAAAAACATGGCGGTCAGCGCCGAGAACAGCTTCAACATGCCGGCCACCATGAGACCCACGGCGGGCGCCACAATCTTGCCGGTGCCATTGACGGGCGCTTTTTCATGTGCCACCGGCGCCGGTTGGGGACCGGCGGCTGGAGGAATGGCTCCACCTGGCGGCGGGGTTGACGGCGGCAAGGTCAGTGGGCTGAAACCGGTGTTCATTTCGTCGGTTTGCGGGTGGAGCCAGTTTGTAATTCTTCTTCCCTGGCCATCCGTGAACACCTTGCAGAGGATTAAAATCCAGTCAATCACGGCCCAGATGCCGCAGGCGCCAAAAGTGCACAACTGCAGGATGGCGGTCCCGGTTTTTCCGACGTAAAACCGGTGCGCACCGAACGGGCCGAAAAAGAAAGCCAGCAGAAATGTCGGCAGAAGAATCTTGTCGCTGGTTTCTTTGCCGGACGGGGTGGCCAGCAGCGGGACCGGGCCTCCTTTTGCCCCAAATCCCGCTGCCGGTGGCACCGTTCCCGCAATTGTCTCCACATCCGTTTTGAGTTGGTTCGCTTGCTGGTAGCGGCGTGCCGGTTCCTTCTCCAGCGTGTGCAGCACCACTTCATCGAGCCGCACATCTATCTGGACCTTCTTCGACGGCGGGGCGAATTTACCCAGCGGCAGTTCGCCCGTCAGCATTTCATAGAACACGACGCCGAGCGAATAAATGTCCGCGCGATGGTCCACCGTCAGCGGTTTTTCCAACTGTTCGGGTGCCATATAATGCGGTGTTATAAACGACAAGCGACAAAATCCCGCCGGTCAGGAGAACGAGAATCAAACTCACGGCCACGGCTTGCCATGCGCTTTTGATGGTGGAGCAAATCACCCGCAGGAACCAGATCGCCGCGATGGGAAGGCCCAGCAGGAAGAATACCGGGGCGTCGATCCCGAAATGCACGAGTCCGACCGAATGATTTGCGAGAGAAACCAATCCGACTGCTTGAACCAACGCGATGGCCAGCAGTCCGGTTGATCCAATGCCATAGGCAACCAGCCCGACCGACCACACTCCGAACGCCAGCAACCCCGTGGGAAAAATCCCGCCAGCGATCAAACCCACTGCAATCAACCCATAGGCTTCGATACCCACGGCGGCCAACCCCTTCGCCTTTGAGCCGATCGCAATCCAACCTTTCGCCACTCGAGGACGATGGGTCACGGGATCAACGCCCCACGCCACATGCGCCAGTGGCAATCCGAAAAGGCTTTGTTTCGTACGGTAGTCGCGGCCCGGGGATCGATTCGGTGTTGCGCCGGCATTCGCCGCCGGACCGCCCTGGCTGTTGGCAATCGTTTCCACCCGTGTTTTGACTTCGCTGACTTGCTGATAACGCCGCGCCGGTTCTTTTTCGAGCGAGCGCAACACCACTTCATCCAGCCGTACGTCAATCTGCATCCCGCGCGCGCAGGACGACGGCGGCTGGAATTTTCCGAGCGGCAACTCGCCGGTGAGCATTTCGTAGAACACGACACCAAGCGAATAAATGTCCGCGCGATGATCCACCGTCGCCGGTTTCTCGATCTGTTCCGGCGCCATGTAATGCGGTGTGCCCACCACGTCCTTCGCGCCCGTGAGCGCAGGGGTAGGGCGCGTCACTCCGTGCGCGCCGCCGTCCGCTGGTGCAGCATCGGCGGGCAGAGGACTGCCCGCCCTACTTGCGGTGCCTATTATTTTCGCGATGCCGAAGTCGGCGATTTTCACCAGGCCCTTCTTATCGAGCAGGATGTTTTCCGGCTTGATGTCACGATGGACGATGCCTTCGTTGTGGGCGTATTGCAGCGCCTCGCAAATTTTGGGCACGATATTGAGCGCCTCGGCGGGCGCAAGTTTCCGGGTGTGAAACAACTGCCGCAGCGTCAGGCCATCCACAAATTCCATCAGCAGGTAGTAATTTCCCTGCACCTCGCCAAAATCATAAACGGTGACGATGTTGGGGTGATGCAACCGCGCCAGCGCGCGGGCCTCGCGCTCGAACCGTTCGGCGAACTGCTGGCTGCCCTGTTTTTCGGGCGAAAGGATTTTCAATGCCACGAACCGGTCCAGTCGCGGCTGGCGGGCCTTGTAAACCGCGCCCATGCCGCCGCGGCCGAGGCATTCGAGGATTTCCAGCTGCGGAAAAAGTTTGGCGACTTCAGCCGGCGGCAAAGGCGGTGCAGGCGGCGGTTTGGCCGCGATATTGCCGGGCGGACCGGTTTCGCCGGGGACGTCCGTTTGCGTGGCCAGATTCAACGCCACGAGGCAGCGCGGACAAAGGCCCTCCGGCGCATCCGGTGGCAGCGGTGTTCCGCAGCGATGGCATTTTGGCGAAGTTTCACTCATCAACTGTTACTTAAGAAAATCCGGCGGGTTGTTACATGGAATTGATGCTTACGCGACCTTTGGGTGGAATCAGATCTGAATTCCGAAGGTCGAAATCCGAAACCCGAAAGAAGCCCGAAGCCCGAAATCCGAAACCAGCATTGATCCGGCTGGTTCGGTTCGGGTTTTGCAATTCGAACGGCTTTCGGATTTCGGCATTCGAAATTCGGATTTCTTCCGTCGTTGGTCACAAAACACGGGTCAACCATTCTATTCGCTTAATACGACGAGCAGATGCCGGAGTTCGGTGTCAATGTCCTCGCCTTCGGCCAGCGTGTGGGCGATTTCCTCGCGGAACAGTTCGCGGTAACGCTTCCGCAGCCGGTGCACCGCCACGCGTAGCGCGCTTTCATTCATTCCCAGTTCGGCGGCAGCGGCCGGGTAGGAGATCGCGTTTTTGTCGGCGGTAAGAAAAGTTTTTAACCGGTCAAACTCGGTCGCTTTGCCGGCACGCTCGAACTCCGCCCGCAATTGCGCCATGGTCTGCTCGATCAAGGTCAAGGCCCAGCGGCGATCATACAAGCGGTCGGGCGAAACTTCCCCGGCGGTGGTTTCGGCCTGGAATTTTCGCTCGGCCAGTTCCGTGTCCAGCGGAACGTGCGTCTGGCCGCCGCCGCGTTTCTGGGCGCGCACCCGGTCCCATTCGTTCGCCAGAAATCGTTTGAGCGCGATCAGCAGAAAACTGCGGAAGCGTCCGCGTTCCGGTTCCGCCGCCTCGAGAAAATTCTTTTCCAGCAGCCGCGCGAAAAACGCCTGCGTCAGATCCTCGGCATTTTCCTTGGATTGTCCGGTGCGCCGGACGTAGGCGTAAAGCGGGTACCAATAAGCGCGGCAAAGTTTTTCCAGCGCGTCGGCGGATTGCGGTGAATTTTTGTCGCGCGCCGAGAGCACGAGCGACCAGTGCGTGGTGACAAAGACCGGCTGGCGCGGCGCATCACTCCCGGTTGAAGTTGTGCCTGGTGTCGCAGTGTGCGAGGGGGTGCTCACGCCCCAAACTTAACGAACTGAAGCTGAATCGCAAGCGTCGCAATCCAGGAGAGGTCCTGATTCATGGATGCGTTGGCAAAGCGGCAGTCGCGACGTCTTTCACCGAAACGAACCTGTCCTGTAAATCAAACGTGAAGACCTGGTTGTTCGTCACGGTGTCCTTGTTCCAGATCTTCGCGCGGTATTGGCAGCGGATGGACGAGTTCCCTTTGTCGTCCGAACTCACCTAGCCCCACTCAATCGTGTCACGCGCGGTGATGTCCCGGTAGTTGTGCGCAAAGAAGTTTTCGACCAGGGCTTTCAGACGTTATTCGCCCGCGCCGGTTGAAGTCCCCGTGCGGAACGTGAGAAGATAAGGCACGGCCGGTTTGCCGTTGGTATCTGTGAAGTTCTTGGACTTGTCGTTGTTCAGCCAGATGGCGTAGAACTTGTCAGGCTTCAAGTTCACGGGAAGCACACAGGTGCAGCCATCCGACAGATAGCGCGGCTTGCCGATGGTCTCGGGATAATTTCCCTCGTTCCAGATGCTCCAGGACCAACTGCCGTCCTGCATCGGTTTGCTGTAGGTGACCCGGATTTCCGTCAGGGCAGGATCAACCCCCGCCCCGCCCGCCATGGGAACCGTGCGCACTACCACGGGCGGGGCTGATTCGAGCGAAATTTTCTCTGTGCCCTCGTCCAGATGCCGGATCCAAGTCAGCGGTTTTTCCAGCCCGAACGTCGCGCATTCCTGGACCCGGTCTGCGTCCTTGATTTTCAGGGCTTTCTGGTACCACGGGATGGCCTCGTTCCGGTTTCCCGCCCGGTCTTCGATATAACCCAGATAGACATAGACGTAACAGAGCGACTGGGAGTCAAGGGTATCCTTGTCCTTCTCGACAATCTCCAGCAGCAGTTTTTTAGCCTGAACGGTGTCCTTCTGTTCCCCGGTCAACGCTACCCGCGCTTGCTGAAGTTTCGCTTCCGCCGGACTGTTTTGTTGCCGGGGCGGAGGCGTGGCGTTTTCGTCCAGATGCCGGATCCAAGTCAGCGGTTTTTCCAGCCCGAACGTCGCGCATTCCTGGACCCGGTCTGCGTCCTTGATTTTCAGGGCTTTCTGGTACCACGGGATGGCCTCGTTCCGGTTGCCGGCCCGATCTTCGATGTAACCCAGATAGACATAGACGTAACAGAGCGACTGGGAATCGAGGGTGTCCTTGTCATGCTCGACGATGTCCAGCAGCAGTTTTTTCGCAAGATCGGCATTTTTCGGCTCGCTGTGAAGTGCATCCCGCGCTTTTTGAAGTTTCATTTCTCCGGCGCTTTCGGCGGCCAGGAGCGGACCGACCAGCAGGCACGCCAGGCAAATCGCGATGGCCGGCCTCATTATGTATTGCAGCAAGGCAAAGATTCGTTTCATAGGTAAAGTTTTGGTTGTGGATTGTTTTTGGTTGTGGTTTTTGGTTGTGGATTGTTGACGGATATCGGGTCATTTCCGGGTTTCGAAAATCAGCAGATACGGCACCGCCGGCTGGCCGTCGGTGTCCTTGAAGTCGTGGACCTTGCCGCTGTTGAGCCAGATAGCGTAAACTCTGCCTGGCTTGAGCTTCACTGGCAGCGCGCAGGTCCGGCCATCCTCCAGGTAGTGCGCCGAACCGGTCGTCTCGGGATAGTACTCTTCACCCCAGGCGGACCATGACCAACTGCCGTCTTGCATCAGCTTGCTGAAGGTGACCTGGAGTTCGGTCAACGCGGGATCAACCCCTGCTGTGCCGGATTCGGGAACCGTTTTAATAATTACGGGCGGTGCTGTTGGAACCGGCGCTTTGGCCGCGTCATGGGGTTCGTTGGCAACCGCTCCGGTGGCAGGTTTGGTTTCGCCCGGTCCCGGGTTCAGGTATGCTTTTACGGAAAAAAAGCCGACGAGAACCACCGTTAGAATCAGCACCACACCACCAACGATGATGGGGGCGATTTTTCTGCCGGCTGGTTCACCAAATAGGATGTGATGTTTGAGGCGATGAACGCTTTCAATCAGAACGGCGAAGCCAATGAACCCGAAGAATCCGGAGAAACCGAACATCCATTTCAACCCGGGGATGAAGCCCAACGCAGCCAAACAACCCAGGACCCATCCGGTGCGAGCAACATTGAGCGCAAACCGGGAGGTAAAAGTTAACCCGCCCGAAGGCGGAAACAGCGGAGTGCCAGTAACGGTTTTGTTGAGAGTTGTTGACACGGCTTGTGGGGCTGAAGTTTGCGCAATCGTCTCCACCCGCGTTTTGACTTCACTGACGTGCTGATAACGCCGTTGGGGCTCCTTTTCCAACGAGCGCATCACGATTTCATCCAAGCGCACATCCACCTGCACCCTTTGCGACGGCGGCTGGAATTTTCCGAGCGGCAGTTCGCCAGTGAGCATTTCGTAGAAAACAACACCGAGCGAATAAATGTCGGCCCGGTGATCCACGGTCTGCGGCTTCTCCACCTGCTCCGGCGCCATGTAGTGCGGCGTGCCCACCACGTCGCGCACGCCGGTCAGCCGGAAATCCTTCGGCTCCTGGCCGAGAATTTTAGCGAGGCCGAAGTCGGCGATTTTCACCCGGCCCTTTTTGTCGAGCAAAACGTTTTCCGGCTTGATGTCGCGATGGACGATGCCTTCGTCGTGCGCGAACTGGAGTGCGGCGCAGATTTGCGGAATGATTTCCAGCGCCTCACGCGGCGGGAGCTTTCCAGCCTGCTCGACTTGGCGCAGATTCGGCCCGTCCACGTATTCCATGATGAAGTAATGAACAGGCGTGGTAGGGACGCGTTGCTGCGCGTCCTGGCCGAGCGGCAGCTCGGCCCTACCAAAATCATAAACCCCGACGATGTTCGGGTGGCTGAGCCTGGCGAGTGCGCGGGCTTCGCGGGTGAAGCGCTCGGCAAAATCCTGGTCGCCACCGGAACGCGGCGCGAGGATTTTCAGCGCGACGAAGCGATCCAGCGCCGGTTGACGCGCCTTATAGACCGCGCCCATGCCGCCCTTGCCAATGAGTTCCAGAATTTCGAGTTGCGGAAAAAGCCGGGCGAGGTCGGGAATCGTGGGTGGCACGAACGGCGGCATGCCGGGCGGCGCGCCGCCTTCGGTCGCAATGCCGCGTTGCAGCAGGCAGGCGGGGCAAAGTCCTTCCGACACGTCCGGTTTCAGTTCCGCGCCGCATTGCGGGCACTTGCGGGAGATGATTTGAGTGGAGGGTGCGACAGGTGGCGCGGGGTTTTGCTTTTCCCGCATCTTGCCAAATGCGAAATCGAAAATAGTTCCCCCTAACCGCTTGGCTCGTATAGCAAAGACGCACACCAGTGCGGCAACCGCCAGAAGAGTCAAAATAAACAACCCCAAGCCGAGCAGGATAAAAGTGCTGGGTTCGGCTAACATTACGTATTTCATAAGCTTTGATCCAAATTTCGCCTTCCATCCGTTACTGAAGAAAAACCGGCCAAAGGTTACGAACAAAACTCCAAACCCCAAGCACCAAGCGCCAGAGAAACCTCAAGCTTCAAATGAACCATTCGGCAGGTTTGGGGTTTGGAACTTGGATGTTGGTGTTTCCGCCGTTTCGGCGGACTAGCCCGCCAGTGCCGCAAACAGATTCCGGATTTCGTCCTCCACCTCGCCCGGGCTAGCGACGGTGTCCGCAATTTCCGCGCGGAGCACTTCGCGGTAACGCTGCCGCAGGCGATGCACCGCCACCTTCACCGCACCTTCGGTCGTGCCCAGTTGCGCGGCGATTTCCGCGTAACGCACCGACCGGCTCACCTCGGTCAGCGTCGGTTTCAATTGCTCGAATAAATTTTCTTTGTCGTCGCGGACATATTCCGCGCGCAGCCGGCGCAGCACTTGGTCCAGCAGCGTAAGCGCCCAACGCTGCTCGAAAATTTTCTCGGCGGTAAGATGGTCAGCCGGCTCAAACCCGCCGGAGTTTTCAGCGCTCTTGATGTCTATGGGAATCATCACCTGCCCGCCGCCGCGTTTTTGGGCTTTGGTCTTGTCCCATTCGTTGGCGAGAAAATGTTTCAGCGACGCCAGCAGAAATGAACGGAACCGGCCTTTCGCAGGATCCACATCGGCGAGATATTTTTTTTCCAGCAGGCGCACGAAAAACTCCTGGGTCAAATCCTGCGCGTCGTGTGGACCGTGTCCCTGCCGGCGCACAAACGCGTAAATCGGGAACCAGTAGGTGCGGCAAAGTTTTTCCAGGGCGTTGCGCGCGTGCGGGGTGTCGTTGCGCCCGGCGGAAACCACGAGCGACCAATGCGTGGTGACAAACGCGGGGCGCGGCGGCGGTTCAGTGCCGGCGGAGGTTGAGCCGGGAGGGGTCTGGTCGGAAGTGGTCACCTCGGCGAAGCTAACGCCCGGCGTTGTTAAAAAGCAAGTCTGCGCTGGATTCCGCAGCGCCCGATTCATGGCTCGACCTGTCATGGTGGCTGATTATTGTTTTTCCCCGAGGCAAGACGCGTTCTGCCTACAACAGGAGATCAATATGATAGCCGACCCCGACGGCAACGCGGTGATTTTACACCAGCGCGCCGACGGCACCTGCGGCCCGGATTAGGGTTAGAGTCTGGAATGCATTGATCACGCGTTGGGGCTTCGAACCGCGGCGTAGCGCAGGTTTTCCAACCTGCGGGTTCCGGGGACTTTCCAGTCCCCAGCATCGGAAACACGGGACAGGAATGTCCCGTGAACTCGCAGACAGGAATGTCTGCGCTACCCGAAGAGCGCGGTGCAAGGAAAGAAAGAGAGCTGGCGGAAGATGAAGATCGCATGGCGATTGCGGCAGGAGACGATGATGACCTTGAAATGGATTGTGGACCGGCTTTCATCCCATAGCCGCCGGGATCGATAGTAATCCGTTTTACTTCCTTGATACCGAGGCGCCCTTCCGGCGGCCTGCAACAACGAGCACGCCGATGAGAACCAGGCCGACGCCAAAGGCCGATACGGTGATATACGAAGGCAGGCTGGTCGGGATCTTGAAGATGAATTCGACCAATTGCGTGTCGCGTTCGACTTCGACACGCGCGAATGGCAGGCCGATGGGGATCTGGAAGGTGAACTCGACGGTATGGGCGCCTGGAGCGAGTTGGACACCGCGCATGATATAGTTGCAGCGCAGCAAAGACGCTGGCTGGCCATCGACGGCGACCCGCCAAGCCGGATCGAATCGGTCGTTAAGCAACAGCACGGAGGCGAAATCGGCCTTGGTCTTAAGGACGATTTGTTTTGAGGCGTAACTGGCGAACTCAACAGTCCCTTGGTCATCGGCATTCCAGCCTGCGCTTTCTGTCAACGGGCCGGCGGGCAGGGCGGTATCAACCAGCACGTTCTGTTCCGGGTCGAAGCTTGCGCTGCCCAGTTGTTCCAGCGCAGCCTGATCGTTGGTGATGACCTGCCAATGGGAATAAATTTTGGCGCGGGGCAACGCGCCAGTGAACTCGAAGATGGCGTATTGGCCATTGGTGTTAAAGACCGCCGTGAGTTCTTCGTATTTGGTCACGCTTTCCAAGCCCGGTTTTGGCACAATGTTGAAACTGCGGGCGATACGGAAACGGTGCTGGGCGGGGTCGGATTCGGCGTTGAGCAGGTCGAGAGATGAAGCGTGCCCGAGAAGGTACCTGGTGTTGGTCAATTGCCAACGACGGGTTATGCGGAACAGCGTGTTCGAACCTTGAGGGCTGAGCGCGGTTTCGAAGGCGGCCAGGTTCTCGGGCATTCTCGGTAGTTGGACGATGTCGAGTGATTGGATATTGTAATAGGGAAAATGATGTTGAGCCCATTCAACGTGGTAGAGCGCATCCAGCAAAGACATCTGCTGTCCGGAGCGGGAAGGCAGCTCCGCGACCCTGTGCTCATAGGGTTTCTGCCGGAAAAATTCAATGACGTCGTTGGTGGCGTATTTCTGCTGGTAATCCCAGTGAACGATCCAAGGCAGGTTGGCGCGGCCGAGGTCGAACACCACCAGCAAACCCAGCAGCCAGGCGCCCCATTTGGCGCGCGGCCCGGCAAAGACGCCGCCGAGTATCAGCGTCACCAGGCCGGTCGCCAAAACGAAGAGCAGCACAAACCAACCCGCCTCGCGAATGCTGAAAGCGGTGATGAGGTGTGCCTGTTGCTCGTCGAATCCGCCCATCTGGATGTAGTGTTCGAGCGATCCCCGGGAATTGGCGTAAACCATCCAGGCCGCCAGACCCAGACCCAGCGCCAACGCGCAACCGATGGCCCAACGCCGGTTGAACCGGTCAGTTCGGGACCACCAGTTCCTGGGCCGGTCGCCTGGAGGGAGGGAGCTTGCGGATGTCATGTATTGCCGCCACAGAGCGTTGAGACCATAGGCGAAAAGCATAGACACCGAAAAAATCATCGGGTTGAGGAACTTGATCGGGTTGCGGATGGTTGAGAAGTACGGCAGCGCATAAAGCAGGCGATAAAACGGCGCGAACCGGCCAAAGGCGAACAGGAGGCAGACGACAGCCACTCCGCTCCAGAACCACAGCAGCTTCCGCTCGGGCAGAGTGAAGACGGAATCCTTTTTGCGGAGCGCCTGGATTGCCGCCCAAAGCGCCACCAGCGCGACCGGCACGCCCAGGTAATTGCCGCCGCCGGAAAAACGCATTAACCCCGGCGGCTGCGCCCTCTGCCGGCCATTGTCGAGCCAGCGGTCGGTTGCCGGGTCGCGGCCGATTCCGCCCCAGTAATTTCCGCCATCAGACGTATCCATCCGATAGCCGAACAGACCCGGAACGACCAAGCCGAGCATTTCAGTTTTTGGCAGGCTCCATTGCGTGGCCCAATCCCAATGTTGGGCTTTTGCTTGCATGTCTTGTCCGGTGCCAGCCCCGCCCTTGATCTGGGTATTGATCAAGCCGATGAACGTCTGCCCCGCGATGAAGAAGGCAAAGCCGGCAACGACCAGCGTGCGGAAAACGCCTCGAATGACCCTCGCCGGTAAAGGACCATTTTCAACCAGCGAATAGAACACGACGAAGGCAAAGACAATGAGGCTGAAGACAGCTCCAACATCGTTCGCTTCAACGACGCCCATCCCAGCGGCCAGACCAGCCAGGGCGTAGGATGCCCAGCGTTCAAGCCGGCCCGCGGCCCGACATCCCGACACCACCAATCCAATGGCCAGGTAACTCATGCCAATGCCCAGGACCATCGGAGCAACTCCCCAGCTGGCCGTCGAGAAGAAGCACGAAGAAAGGGTCACTCCCAAAGCGCCCAGGAGCGCGGCGAAAGGTGCCAGGCGCAGCCGCTGAAACGAGAACCAGGCGCACATCCCAAGGAGGCACAATATGACCGGAGCCAGGAATTTGCTGGCGCCAAGCGGACCGAGCATCCAAAGGATCAGCGTGCTGATTGACTCTCCAAATGAGCCGCCATTGAATCCGAGACTGTTGAGATCATCCCACAGGCCCAGCAATCCTGACGGAAGTCGCAACCACTCGGCCATTCGGATTCCCAAGGGACCATCGTTGGAGAAAAGCACATACCGGGGAACGAAACTGCGCCAGAATAGCAGCGCCAACAAACCTGCGAGCAGGGCCAGAGCGGGCAGCGCACCGAACCTGCCTGCGATAATGGATTCGCCGGTGTCCGGGCTCGCCGCCGCCGGGGCGCCGATGCTGCTCGAAGTGGCAATGGTTTCCACCAGGGTTTTGACTTCGCTGACTTGCTGGTAACGGAGTTCGGGTTTCCTTTCCAGCGCGCGCAGGACAATTTCATCAATCCGCACGTCCACCTGCACCTTGTGCGATGGCGGTTCGAATTTCCCGACCGGCAGTTCGCCCGTCAGCATCTGGTAGAACACCACACCCAGCGAATAAATGTCTGCGCGGTGGTCCACCTCCAGCGGATGCTCCTTCTGTTCCGGCGCCATGTATTGCGGTGTGCCCAGGACCTTGTTCGCGGCAGTGAGGGCGTCGGTAGGGCGCGTCACTCCGTGCGCGCCGCTCTCTGTCTGCGCGGCATCGGCGGACAGAGGACTGCCCACCCTGCCTGCGTCCCCTACCATCCGGGCAATGCCGAAATCCGCCACCTTCACCTGGCCCTCGCACCCGAGCAGAATATTCTCCGGCTTGATGTCGCGATGTACGATACCGCGGTCATGGGCGTATTGGAGCGCATCACAAATCTGCGGCACGATGGCCAGCGCCTCCTTGGGCGCGAGCTTGCCGGCACGAAGCAACTGGCCCAGGTTCACGCCGTCTACGAATTCCATCAGGAAGTAGTAAAGAGGTTGAGGATTCAGGGTTGAGGGTTGAGCGACCTGGCCGAACTCATACAGCGTGACGATGCCCGGATGGTTCAGCTTGGCCAGCGCTTTTGCTTCGCGGGCGAAGCGCTCGGCGAACGAGGGTGACCGGCCGACGTCTGGCGGCAGAATTTTCAGCGCCACCATCCGGTCGAGCTGCTTCTGCCGTGCGCGATAAACGGCACCCATACCGCCCTGGCCGATTAGCCCGAGGATTTCAAGCTGAGGAAACAGCGCGGCCAGTTCCTCCGGCTTTGGCGGCACGAAGCGGGGGCGCGCCGCTCCCGTTTCAGTGTCCGGCCCGATGTCCTCGCCCGTGGGCAGGCCGGCCTTGAGCAGGCATTCGGGGCACAACCCTTCGGGCGCGCTGGCTGCGAGGGGCTTTCCGCAGATTGAACAGATGCGTTTCGTTTCCATGACAATTCTTTACCCATTACACTAAGGATTTCCGGGCGAAGGTTACAGGGCCTTCAAGGCAATACCGAAGGCTAAAGGCTGAAGGCCAGAGTAAAATCGGTTTTTCAGCGTAAACATTGAAATCACACTGGCCATTGAACTTCAGCCATTGGCATTACCCTGTCCGCCCCAGCACGCGAAACAGATGGCGCAATTCGGCGGCTGCGTCTGCCGGCGAAGCCACGGTGTTGGCGATCTCGGCCTTGAGCCGTTCCCGGTACCGCTCGCGCAGGCGATGCACCGCCACCTTCACCGCGCCCTCTGACATCTTCAGCGCGGCGGCGAGTTCGGCATAGGGCTGCAATTCGCGGCTGCCCAGGAGGCACGGCTTGAGCGCCTCGAACAAACGCCCCTTGCCGTCCTGCTCATAATCCATGCGCAGCCGGCTCAACACGGTTTCCAGCAGCGTAAGCGCCCACTGTTTCTCGAAGGCCTGTTCCGGTGTGGCGGTGTTTACGGATTCGCGGGCGTAGCGCGTCTCGGCCGTGTCCAGCGGCAGCGGCAGGCAGCGGCGGCTGCCCTCCCGCTTCTGTGCGTGTGCCTTGTGCCATTCGTTGGCCATAAAACGCTTCAGCGTCATCAGCAGAAAACTGCGGAAGCGCCCGCGCTCCGGTTCCGCCGCTTCGAGATAATTCTTTTCCAGCAGCCGGGCAAAAAAAGCCTGCGTCAGGTCCTCGGCATTTTCCCTGGATTGTCCGGTGCGCCGCACATAGGCGTAAAGCGGATACCAATAAGCGCGGCAGAGTTTCTCCAGCGCCTCGGCGGACCGCGGTGATTGGGGGTCGCGCGCCGACAGCACGAGGGACCAGTGTGTGGTGGCAAAGACCGGCGGGCGGGACGTTTCATTTCCGGTGGTTCCCGCTGACGCCGTCTGAGTGGACGTGCTCACGCGGGCGAGCCTAGCGCCACGCGGCAAAAGCGCAAGACCGCGGTCAGGCCGGAGGTGGCGCGGTTTGGCTGTTGTGGCGTCGGCGCTGCGCGCCGATTTCGAGCCGCAGGCTCGACGCTACAGCAAATCCGGATACCACCGTCAGGTCGGATCAAGCAGCTGGCAGGCGCGTTCGAAGACCTGGGCCGGGAAAATTGCCTTCAGGCATTCGTCCGGCTTCTCGTAGGTGCAGTGTGATTTCAGGCAGGGAGAGCAGGGGAGGTCAATGCGCAGCACGCTGTCCAGGTGGCCGTACGGCCCGGTGCGGCGCGGCCCGGTGGGGCCGAAGAGCGCGACGAGCGGTTTGCCGAGCGCGGCGGCCACGTGCATCGGGCCGGTGTCGTTGGTGACCATCAATTCGCATCGCCGCAGCCATTCGACCATTTCCAGCAACGAAATCTGTCCACACAGGTTCAGGCAGCGTAGCGGTTCGGCCCGGGCGATGACTGCGCCGAGTGACTGGTTTTCGGCGGTGCCGAGAACGGCAAAGCGCGTGTCGGGAAATTTTTTTGCGAGCAGGCGGATGAGTTCGGCAAAATGCTCCACCGGCCAGCGTTTATTTTCCCAGCGGGCTCCAGGCTGGATGGCAATCCAGCGCGCGCCGTCCGTCTGCCATTTGGATTGGATGGCGGCGGCGATGGCGGGACGTTCGGGCAGCCATGTAAAATGGTTGTGGACGGGCACGCCGAGGCGCGGCAACACGGCGAGATACCAGTCCACGGCGTGGGTGTGGAACGAGGCGCGGCGGATGGCGACATCATAAAATCCCCGCGCGCCTTCACGGACTTCATCGAGGCCGATGAGAAATTGTCCGTTGGCGAGCCAGGCGAACGCGCCGCTGCGCGCGAGGCATTGGAGGTCAATGACCCAGTCGAAATTTTGCGCGCGCATCCAGCGGAGGCTGCGGAGCATTTCCGGCCAGTGGCGCGGCGACGCCCAGCGCTGGCGTTCGAAGCGGACGACGCCGGTCAAGTCAGGATCGCCTTCGAGGAGCGGCGCGAGTGCGGAATCAATCCACCAGAAAATTTCGCTGGCGGGCAGATGACATTTGAGCAGCCGGAGGACGGGCAGGGCCTGGATGACATCGCCGAGCGAGCTGGGTTTGAGAATGAGGATTTTCAAAGGCAGAAGGCAGAATGAAGAATGCAGAAAAGTTATTCGCCGCGTGCGCGTTTTGAAATTGTCACAAGCATGGAAATGAGTTCGTCGGTTTCTTGAAGCAGAGGTTCCCGTCGTTTCCGAGAGACAATTTTTTCGTCGGCCAAAAGTTCCAGCCAACAAGCTGTTTCGTCAGCTTCTTTGAGACAGTCGCCAACTTTTGAAATGAATTCCGCTTTTGAACGCGCACGATTGGCCTCCCGATAATTTGCGCCTGCCGATGTTCCTGAACGCAGTGCCTGTTTGCCGGGGATTTGAGCCACCGTTTCCTTGGGCAGTGCAATGTAAAGCCGGATTATTCGACGGGCAAAATTCTTTGTGCGTACAGCCAAATCATTTTCTGCATTCTGCATTCTTCCTTCTACCTTCCGAACTCCAGCCGTTCGGCGAGGCGTTCCGGCAGGCCGGCGGCGCGGATTTTTTTCTGGGCGGTGGCGATGTCGTAATCGAGCCGGCGAAGTTCAATGGTTCCGGCGTCCATGTCGTAAATGACGTAGGCGGCCCTGGGGTTGTTGTCGCGCGGCTGGCCGACGGCGCCGACGTTGATGAAATATTTTTTGGAGGGATCAATTTTGAATTTTGAATAGGTGCCGCCGCGGACGGCGGTGTCGCGCATGAAGGCGACGGGCACATGGGTGTGGCCGAAGAAACAGAGTTGCGTGTTTTGATACGGAAAACTGGCGGCGGCGGCGAGTTTGTCAAAGACGTAACCCCAGCGTTGCGGCGCGTCGAGTGTGGCGTGAACCATCGTGAAATTGGCGGCCATGCGGGTGTACTTGAGATCGCGCAGCCACTGGCATTCCTCCTCGGAAAGTTGTTCGCGCGTCCAATGAACGGCGTCGGCGGCGTGGGGGTTGAAACCTTCGAGCGGATCGTCGGTGGAGCAGTATTCGTCGTGATTGCCCTTCACACAGGGGATGTTCATTTCTCGGACGATGGCCAGGCACTCCTTGGGGTTGGCATTGTAGCCGACGACATCGCCGAGGCAGACGATGTGCGTTGCGTTTTGGGTTTTGATGTCAGCCAAAACGGTTTGGAACGCTTCCAGGTTGCCGTGGATGTCAGCGATGATGGCGTATCTCATTTCGTTTAGCGGACAATTTCAAAACCGTGAAATTCATTTTTTGCTTCCCCCCAATTTACACTTTCGTCGCGGATAAAGCCAGCAAGTCCTGCACCACGAAGGGCGTCATGAAACGCCTCCAGTTCCTCGCGGGCGCCCTCGGCAATCAATTCAACGCGTCCGTCCGGCAAATTGCGGACGCTGCCGGTGACTTCAAAGCCGGTGGCGACGGATTTCGCGGTGTAGCGAAATCCGACACCCTGCACGCAGCCTGAATAAAAAATTTGCATACGACAGCGATTCATGACGGACGTGACGGCTGTCCCGGCACGGCAGGATGAAGCCAAAGCCGGGCGCCGGACGCAATATTATATTAGCAGGAGGAAAAGCTTTCTCTTTTTTTTAAGATTTCTGTTTGACCGTTTGAGGAATTTCCCGTAATCAGCATGGGCTGGCTCAAACCCAAAACCGAACAGGCTGGTGGCGTTGACGGCGGCGAGCGGCGCGAACAGAAATGCTGAACACAAAATCATTCCTGGCGGTGGATTTCGGGGCGGGCAGCCTCAAGCTGGCGGAGTTTGAAATCAACGAAGCCGGCGGTTTGCGTCTCAAAAATTTTTCCATCAAACCGCTCGGCCTCGAGGGCGCCCAGGAATCTTCCCGCGAAGCGACCGCGCTCAAGGCCTTGCGCGAGGTGCTGGCGGAAACCGGCACCAAGACGCGGGACATCAACGTCTGCGCGCCGGGTTTTCAGGTATTTTCCAAATTCGTCAAGCTCCCGCCGGTGGATGCGGGCAAGGTGACCCAGATCATCCAATACGAAGCGCAGCAGAACGTGCCGTTCCCGCTCGCGGAGGTGGTGTGGGATTATCAAATTTTGGGTTCCAGCACCGGTGGCGAACTGGAAGTCCTGCTGGTGGCGATCAAATCCGAGGTGGTCGAAGGTCTGTTTCGCATGGCGGAGGAGGCAAAGCTGCGGTTGCAACTATGCGACGTATCGCCCGCGGCATTGTGCAACGCCTTTCGTTACAACTATGGCGATTTGCAGGATTGCACGATGCTCCTGGACATCGGCGCCAAGACGAGCAACCTGCTCTTCTTTGAGAATGGCAAGGTTTTCTCCCGCGGCATCGGTCTGGGCGCCAATACCATCACCCAGGATTTCGCGAACGAGGCGAAATTAAAATTTGAAATCGCCGAACAGAAAAAAGTTGCTGAAGGCTTCGTCAGTCTCGGCGGCGCTTACGAGGAGCCGGAAAGCGAGTACCAGGCGGCCATCGCCAAAATCGCGCGGCAGTTCATGACCAAGCTGCACATCCAGGTCAATCAGACGAAGCAATTTTATCGCGGGCAACAGGGCGGTTCGGAGCCGGTGCGTCTGTTTTTGTCCGGCGGCGCGTCCATCATGCCTTATACGGCGCAATTTTTCGCGGAAAAGCTGAACGTGCCGGTCGAATACTTCAATCCGTTCCGCAACGTGCAAATTGACCCGGCGGTGAATCTGGAGGAGCTGGCGCGCGTGGCGCACTCGCTGGGCGAAGTGGTCGGCCTGGGGTTGCGGAATCTGGCGAATTGCCCGGTGGAAATGAATTTGATGCCGGGCAGCACGTTGCGCTGGCGGACTTTCAACGAAAAGAAGCCGTATTTCATCTTCACCCTGTTGAGCCTGGTGGCGGTGGCGGGCGCGGTTGGGTTTCTCTTTCAAAAACTGGCGGAATCGAAGGAAAATGAAATCAAGGATTTGGAGCCGCAGGTCCAAAAACTCAAAATTAAGGCCGACCAGTTTGATCGGGCCTATAAAAAACTGCAGGCGACGCAGAAAGAAGCGGGTCAAATCACGAGCTGGATGGAGGAGCGATATTACTGGGGTGACGTGCTGGCGGAATTGCGACGCGTGCTCATTCGCTCCGAGGACGACATCAAGAAAAAATTGTCGGCGCAAAGAGCCGGGGTCGAAGCGGGCATCTGGATTGAACAGTTGACGATGGGTGCCGTGCAAATTCCGGCCACCGGCCCCGGTGGCGCTCCCCTGCCTGTTCCGAATCCGGCTGAAAGCAATACACCGGGTACCGCGGCCAATCCCGCCGCCAACACCATCACCCTGATCTGCCGCGCGGTGAATTTGTCGAATGTTGATTCTGCGGCGAACACCGACATCGCCTATGCGGTTCTCAAAGCGTTTCAGGAGGATCCGCTTTTTGATCCCAAAGCGACACAGCTCAGGGGAGATATCACCCCCGATGACACCACCGGCACGTTTACGTTTGGCATAACCGTGGGGCTGCAAAATCCACTCAACTTGTAATATGGCCTGGATCAAGCGAAACTTGTTTTTTGTGATTGGCGGCATACTGGCCCTGGGGCTGCTGGGGGCGGCCGGGTTTTATAATTACAAAGGGTGGAGTCACAACTCGGCGGCGTTTGACAAGTTGAACGAGATCTACGGCACGTTGCGGGATTTGACCGGCAAGAAACCCTCGCCGGGCAACGACAAGGTGGACAACATCGCCGCCGCGCACGAACAGGAACGCAAGATTCAAGATTGGATTCAACAGGCGGCGGCGGATTATTTTCAGCCGATTGCACCGATTCCCAACACGGGCAGCAATGCCGTTTCGAGCGAAGCGTTCGCCGGGGCGCTCCGCCGGACCATTGACCAGTTGCAACATGACGCCGAGGCCGCCAGTGTGACCCTGCCGCCCCAATATAATTTTTCCTTCAAGGCGCAACGCGACCTCGTGCGGTTCCAGCCCGGCAGCCTGGGATCGCTGGCCGCGCAGTTTGGCGAAGTGAGAACCATCGCGGAAATTCTTTATGCGGCGAAGGTCAATTCGCTGGACGGGATTCAGCGCGTCCGCGTTTCGGATGACGACGCAAACGGCCCGCAGGCCGATTATTTAGACGGTCGTTCCGTGACCAACAATCTGGCCGTTCTGACGCCTTACCAGATTACGTTCCGTTCGTTCAGTCCGGAGGTGGGTGAGGTGCTTGCCGGCTTTGCGTCGTCGCCGCACGGATTCATCGTCAAGAGCATCAACGTTCAACCGGCTGGCGCCGCTGCGGCGACGGCGCCAGAGACAGCGGCGACGGAGACAGCGGTGCCGATGATGCTGGCGGCGACGGAGACAGTGGAGCCGATGCTGGCGCAGCCGGTGCCGTCGCATCTGCCACCCGGGTTGCGAGTCCCGCCGGCAGCCCCGCCGGCAGCCCCGCCGACAACCCTGCCGACGAGAGTGCCGGGCAGGGGCGGATTGCAGACGGTGTTGAACGAACAACTGTTGCGCGTCACGCTGGTGGTCGAGGTCGTGAAATTGCTGCCGAAAAAGTAAGCTCATGGATTTCGTCAAAAAACATTACGAGAAAATCCTGCTCAGCGTTGTGTTGCTGGGTTTGATGGGGGTGCTGGTGTTCATGCTGTATTTGATTCCCAGCGACCGGCAGAGGCTGGCCGACATCCGCCTGAGCATTATCAGCCATGCGGTCAAACCTCTGGATCCGTTGAATTTGACGCGGGAAACGAATGTATCGGCGCGGCTGCAATCGCCTTACAAACTGGATTTTTCGATGACGAACAAACTGTTCAATCCGGTTCAATGGCAAAGAGCTGCGGACGGCACCCTCATTAAAATTAAAACCGGCAATGAAATCGGCCCCAAGGCGACGGTCGTCACCAAAATTACGCCGCTTTGTTTGATCCTCACGCTGGACTCGATAGAGACCAATGAATTTGGCGCGCGCTATGTGATCAGCATGGAGCACCAGGCGGCGGTTTTGCCCGCGCAGCGCGCCAAACGGCAGCATTATGCTTCGGTCGGGGAAAAGAATGAAACCTTCACCATTGCCGGGGTGAACGGTTCGCCGGATAATCCGGCGCAATTGAAATTGATTTTGCAACTGACGGACACCGGCGAGAGGGCGACGCTGTCCAAAGACAAACCTTTTTGCCGCACAGATGCTTACGCCGCGGACTTGAAATATGATCCCGAAGGGAAAAAATGGCAGGGGCAGCGCATCGGCGCGAATTTAAAATTTGCCGGCGATGACAACATAATCGTTGCCATCAACCAAGACACAGTGATATTATTGGCCAGATCAAATCAGAAAAAAACGACATTGACATACAGCCCCAGTCCTTGAAATTCTGAACGATACCTGGTCGCGATAACACCGGCGTCCGATGGCGCTGATTTGATTTACGACGAACCTGAAACGAACCATGACAAAAGCAGCACCTCTCTCACTCGGCTTTGTTTTGTTGCTGGCCGCCGCCGCCATGTTGCCGGCACAAACCAGTCCCACGGACGCGGCGGTCAATGAAGCCGTGCTTCGTCAGGCCAATACCATCATCCTGCGCCAAAAACTCCTGGAGGCCAAAAACACCGCCGTGCGCGGAGATTTGCCCGGTGCCGCCAAACTTTACGAAGACGCCAACACGCTGGTCGAGCAAATCGGCTCCGGCATCCCCGAAGAAAAGGCGCAAACCATTTCCGGCCTTGCTTCAACCCGGCTTGCCCTCGCCCGTCAGGCACAAAGTCAGGGCGATTTGCACGAAGCCGCCACACAGGTCGGCCGCGTGTTGAAAGTGGACCCGCAAAATGCCGCCGCGCTTGCCTTCAAGAAGAACAACGACAGATTGCTTGCTTCCATGCGCGGCAAAATGCCCGACGATGCGACGCTGCAACAAACCCAGTATATCGCCAATGACAAGACGGAAGCGGGCACGTTGGTGCGGGACGGCAAATTGCTTTACGAGATGGGCAAGTTCGATGAGGCCGAAGTCAAATTGAGAGAGGCCATCAGGCTCGATCCGGACGACGAGGGCGGCTTCTACTACATGAATTTGGTCAAGCAGGCCCGTTACGACCGTGAAGCGCGCGCGCACACGATCGACACGCAAGAACGCATGGTGCAGGTGGAGAATGCCTGGGTGAAGCCGGTAAACCGCGGGTTGCTGCCCGTGCCCAATCCGTATGCCTTGACCAATCTCGTCCACACCGGTGAAGGTCGCGAGGTCATTTACAGCAAACTTAATCACATCCGGTTTGAAGCAGACGATCATTCGATTGACTGGAAGGAAGGTCTGCCGTTGAGTGAAGTTCTTCACACTCTGAGCGAAAAAGTCAAGCTGCGCGACCCGGACAAAAAGGGAATTAACTTTCTGTTTAATCCAAACACAGCGGCAGCCTCCGCAGTCACCACGCCTGCTGGCGGCACAATGACCATTGACCCAGCCACAGGATTGCCCGTGGCGGCTCCAACCGGTGGTGGTGAACCCGCGGATGCCAGTTCCATCAATGTCAAATTGACGTTAAGCGATGTGCGGTTGGCGGATGTGCTGGATGCCATTGTGTTGGTGGCTGATCATCCCATCAAATACTCCGTTGAGGATTACGCCATCGTTTTCTCAGCCAGGGGGCCGGAGGCATTGGAAACGCGCACATTCAAAGTGGATCCCAACACCTTCTATCAAGGCCTGGAAAGCGTGGGGGCGGAAAGTTTTGGTTCTTCCAGTTCCAGCAGCGGCGGCGGCGGCGGCGGCGGCGGCAGCAGCAGTGGCGGCGGCGGTCAAAACGGAAACTCCAGCAGCGCCGCGGTAGCGATCGTCAATGCATTCCCGGGAGCCTCATCAGCTCGTTCCTCGGGCAGCAGCACCGGCGGCGGCGGCGGTGGCGGCGGCGGTGGCGGTGGCGGTGGCGGTCAGGGTAACGGTGGATTGACATTTGTGACAACAACCAATGAGACGGTGAACGTCAGTATTTCAGCCAGAAGATTCTTCACGGCATTGGGGGTGAATTTGGACCCTGCAACGCCGGGCGGCGCGGGCAAGAGCGTTTTCTTTAACGACCGGTTGGGCGTGTTGTTCGTCCGTGCGACACCGCAGGATTTGGACATCATCGAGAAAGCCATTCAGGTGTTGAACATGACGCCGCCGATGGTGCATATCAAAGCCCGGTTCATTGAAGTGGAACAGGACGACAGCACGGCGCTGGGGTTTGACTGGTATTTGGGACAGTTTGGAGGTTCAGGTCCTGTTGTTGGGCAGGGCGGCACCTCGCCGTCGCTCAATGTGCCGGTTTCGGCGGCCAATCCCTTGGGCGCGTTTCCCGGCAGCACGGCGGCCAGCCTCATTGCGGGTCAAGCGTCGGATCAGGCGATCGGCAATCTGGTCAGTGCCAACTCGGGCATTCCGACCCTTGGCACCATTACGGGTATTTTGACCGATCCCAATTTCCGGGTCGTGATTCATGCCTTGGAGCAGCGCTCCGGGACTGAGAATCTCAACGAACCCGAAACGACCACCCTCAGCGGCCGTCAAACCCAGATGCGGGCGACGGACGTCATAACCATCATCTCGAGCTTCAACTTCCAGCAAAATGTCGGCGGCAGTCCCACCACCCCCACCACGACGCCATGACCTTTTATTCAATTTACATTATGAAAGCCCGTCAAAATTTCAAAACTTCAGTCAGAGTTTTAACCCTGTGTTTGACTGCCGTGTTGCTCGCCGTTTCCACTCCGGCGCAGGCGCAAGTCGTTCAGAATAACGTTGGAGCCCCCGCCATCACGCCCAATCAGCAACAGGTGGAAACCGGCCCTATACTGGACGTGATCCCGGTCGTTTTGTCCGACGGTTGTACCATCAACCTCACCTTGATCCCGTCGCTGACCGAATTCACCGGCTATGACCCGTCGCCGACGATCCCCGGCATCAACGTTGCCAACGTCGTCGTAGTGCCCACCATTCTGCCGCACTTTACCGTGCGCCAGGTCATCAGCACCGTCAACATCTGGGATAACCAGACCGTCGTCCTCGGCGGACTGATTTCTTCCACAGTCCAGAGCACAACGGACAAGATACCGATGCTCGGCGACCTGCCGCTGGTGGGGCGGCTCTTTCAAAGCCAGACAAAAACTGCCGTGAAAAAAAACCTGATGATTTTTGTGACGGCCACCATGGTTGATCCGGCTGGCAACCGGGTGCATTCCGACGATGAACTGCCGTTTGCGCAAAGCACCATTCCACCGCAACAACCGGGAGTGGAGGTGCGACCAGGGAACGCCGGAGCGGCGCCCGTGCCGGCGCGGTGAAAAAGCGGTCAAATGCGGAACAACGTTGTTCGTGGAATTTCCGGTTGAAACAAAATTGTGAAAACCACGAACCCGTTTGAAATACTGGAACCAAGGCGCTCGCACCCGGTAAATTTGTGGATCGGTTGCTGATTATTGATGGACACGCTTACGCTTATCGCGCGTTTCACGCGATTCGCGATTTGCGTTCGCCGGATGGCCGGCCAACGAACGCCATTTATGGCTTCGTCAAAATGCTGGCAAAAATGCGGGCGGCCATTGGGCCGTCGCATTTGATTGTGGTGTGGGACGGCGGCCTGAGCGCCGAGCGCACCGCCCGGTTCCCGGAATACAAGGCGCAGCGTCCGGGAATGCCGGACGATTTGAAGCCGCAGCTTGACGGGATCGTCAGTTATCTGCAAGCGGCGGGGGTCGCCTCGTTTTGCCGCGAAGGCGTGGAAGCGGACGATTACATCGCGTGTCTGGCGCGGCGCGCGTCGGATGCGGGCATGACCGTGGTCATCGCCAGTTCCGACAAGGATTTTATGCAGTTGGTGTCGGCGCGGGTCGGATTGTTGAACCCGAACGACAAGACCGGGACGGTTTGGACGGACGGGCAGGTGCGCGCCAAAACCGGCGTGGCGCCGTCGCAAATTGTGGATTGGTTGAGTTTGACGGGCGACACCGTGGACAATATTCCGGGTGTGGCCGGCGTCGGGCCGAAAACCGCCGCTGAATTGCTGAATCAATTTGGCTCGGTCGCCGCGTTGTATGCGCGGCTGGGCGAAGTGAAATCGGAAAAGTTGCGCGCGGCGGTGCGCGACGCGGCGGACGCGGTGCGGCGCAATGGCGAACTGGTTCGGTTGCGGGATGATTTGCCGTGTGAGTTTTCGCCGGGCGCGCTGGTGGAGAAACCGGCGGATGCCGGCCGGCTGCGCGAGTTGTATCAGCGCTGGGGTTTCAAGGGAATGCTCGCGGCGCTGGAGGAATCGGCGCGCGAACGGCAGGCGGTTTTGATTTAGAAAATGAGTTTGGAACGCAAAAGTTTGTTGGCGGTCAAACGCGGAGCGCGGCTGTTTTTTCAGCGGCGGCGCGCGCATTTTGGTGAAAGAATTTTTGGACAAAACGCCCGGTCGCGTTTACACTGTTGCAAATCTTTTATGTCGTTCTTGTTGTTCGCCCGCAGGGCCGCCATTTGCTTTTGCTGGGGATTGTTCCTTGGAGTTCCCGCCGCCGTTTTTGGCCAGACCAATTATTATCGAACCAACGGAACGGAATACGCGATTATTGGTTCGTTGCCGGGGGATCAGGTTTTCCCGGATGTGGCGGTGACGCCGGGCGGCGGCTTTGTGGTCTGGCAGGACAACATCACCGATGGCAGCGGCTGGGGCGTGAGCGCGATGCGGCTGGACAGCACGTTGTCCGGCACGTTGAGCACGTTCCGCGTGAATGTCCAGGGCACGAACGATCAGGAAAATCCCCGCGTGGCATTGCTGAAAAACAGCGGCGCGGTTTTTGCGTGGCAGGGCGGGGTGGAGGGATACCAGCACATTTACGCGCGTTTTCTCACGCCGACCAACACCTGGTTGACCACCACCGACCTGGTGGTGAGCACATTCACGAATAATTTCCAGATCAATCCCGCGTTGACGGTGCTCAACAACAGCAACGTGGTCGTGGTTTGGGGCAGTTTCAACCAGGCCGGCTCGAACAGCCTGCAGGACGTCTATGGCCAGATTCTTTCGCCGACCGGCCAGAAAGTCGGCACCAATTTCCTGATCAATCAATTCATTCCCTACAACCAGCGCACGCCGGCCGTCGCGGCTTTGAAAAACGGCGGGTTTGTCGTTGTCTGGGTGTCGGAACAGGAACAGTCAGCGGCGCCCAACTGGGGGACCAATTCAACTTATGTCACGGCGGGCGCGGCCCCGCTTCCGAGCGTGGACATTTACGCGCGGCTTTACGCGAGCAACGGCGTCGCCCGGGGCAGCGAATTCCTCGTGGACACCAATGCCTTGAACCCCTGCGCGAACCCGAGTGTGGCCGCCGCCGCGGACGGCAGTTTCATGGTGGCTTGGGGCGCGTTTGACATGGTGAACGTGACCAATGGCTGGGACATTTACGCGCGGACATTTTCCAGCGCGGGGGTCGGCGGGGCGACGCCGCGCGTGAACACTTATTTGCCGGGCAATCAATACGCGCCGCACCTCAGCGCGATTGGCGGGGATTATCTGGTGGTCTGGACGAGTCTCGGCCAGGACGGTTCGCGCGAAGGCGTGTATGGACAGTTCGTCCATGAGGACGGCTCGTTGGTGGGTGGTGAACTCCGTGTGAACACCACGACCGCCGGCCAGCAGATGCAGCCGGCGGTGGCTTCGGATGGCGTCAATCAGTTTTTGGTGGTTTGGACGGGCTTTACCTTCGGTCCCAGCAGTTTTGATTTGTTCGCGCAGCGTTACCTCAACGTATCGGCGCTCCTGCTCCCGATTGACACGTTGTATGTGTATGCGCCGTTCGTGGTGAGCAATGGGGTGTATCAGCCGCAGTTGCAGGTTTCCTGGCCGGCGCTGGCGCAGCAAGGAATTTCCGTTTCCAACTACGAAGTCTATGTGGATGGTGCGGGAACCCCGATGGCCTTGACAACGAACAATTTCTGGACGATGACGGCGGCAAACGGCGGGTTGACGACCAACAGCACGCATTCGTTCCAGGTGGATTACGTGACGACGGATGGGCGGCGCTCGCCGCTTTCGCCATCGGTCAGCGGCACAACGTGGAGCGGGGCCAATTACTACGGCATACCGTTCGAATGGATGGAGGAGTACTATGGCCTCAATTTTGCCGCCTGGCCGGCCAACGTGAATGCGCCATTGGTTGCCGGCGGGCCGACACTTTATCAGGTGTTTTTGAGCGGCGGGAATCCGCTGGATTCCAGCACCTGGCTGCAAACGGCGTTGACCAGGACATCGCAGGGTCAATTCTATCTTGGTTGGAACACGCAGCCGGGGCTGACGTATCAGGTGCAAATGACGACGAATTTCACCTCGTGGAGCGTTGTGTCCAATGGTTCGGCACGGTTCGCGGCGGGCACCAATGATTGGATGTATGTCGGGGGCGGTTCGGCGGGTTATTACCGCGTGTTGCTCCTGCGCCAGTAAAATGTGTATGCAGCAACTGATTAAACGATTTTCATGGATTGGATTGCTGGCTTTGGGCCTGCAAGGCGCTTGGGCGTTTTCGCTGGGCGGGCCGATTGGCAACAACCCCAATCCGTCTGGAGGAGCTGGGATTCAAGGTGATGCGTGGCAAACGGCGGTCATTGGTTACGGCCTGCCCGGCGATATCAATGCGCCCAAGAATTTGGGCGAGGAATATCGCCGCAATGTGCCGACCAATTATTACGCCTGCGATGCGAACTTTCTCGATTATTTCGGTTCCAACGGCGTCGCGGCGGTGGACGGCGCCTTCGCCATCTTGAACGGTCTGACGAACGTGGACAGCTACAGCCCCAGCCTTTCGGAATTTCCGCTGGAAACCCGGCATTTGAATTACCAGGCGCAGGCCCTGGGATTGTACGATTTGAAATCGTGGACGCTGGGAGTAATGGTGGAGCAGTTGGGACTGTGCGATCCGGTGCGTTACGATTGGACTTTGCATGATCGGGTTCACATCGGCACTGTTGCGTGTCCGGCGGACATGGAATATCTCGTGGTGCAAAGAAACTTTGACCCAATTGGAAGTCCAATCGCTGGCAGCCAGACGGTTTTAAGTTTATACTCGCCTTACGTCAACGACGTCCTTTACAGCTACTACATAACGGAAGCTTGCACGGGGCCGAGTCCTCTGGCGCTGGCGAATCCCTTTTCCGTGGATCCCCTGGCGGACACTTATTCGGCGGTCGCTTCGTTTATAACCATTGGCTTGACGTATGGTCAGTTTTACACCGGCCTGACCCGCGATGACGTGGGCGGGCTGCGATATCTTTTGTCCGCCTACAACATCAACTTTGAAAACGCGCCGGCGGGAAGCATCCTGCTTAACTCCAGTGCTGTTGGTGGGTTAAACTATGGCCCGCCAGTCCTGCTTTACACCTCCAACTATAATGCGTTTTGGTGGTCCGCTCGAACCAATGATCCGGTCACCCTGTCCAATTTGTTTCCGGGGCTGGTCATTCTTGCTTCTCCATATTATTTCACGAACCTTGCCGCGCCGATTGTGGTTGCCTATTACACCAACCTGGTTGGCGCGCCGTATGGCAGTCCGCCGGTGCTGGTGGTCAAGACCAATGGCTATACCTACTCCTACCCGGCAATTTACTCGGACACTTTTGCCAACCTCGTCATCACCAATGGGCGCCCCAATACCAGCGCCTCGCTGTTGACGGTCACGGTGGGCGTCCAGACTGGCGCGCCGTATGGCAGCCCGCTGGTCACCAACACCACGTCAAAGACCGTCACCCTGGCCAATCCGTCGGGGGAATATTATATTAACACCAATTATCTCTGCGGCCCGCCGGTCTTTCTGCAAACGATTGGGACCAATGTGACGGCGATGACCAACCTTCTTTTCGCCACCAGCAACTCGGCGGGCTATTTCACTTCTCAAAGCTTGGTGATCTATTCCACCACCCATGTCTATGTCGTGCAGTGGCCCATCTGCTCAACCGCGGGTCCGGGCGGTGTGAACAGCGGCCCGGGCTTGCGCGAGGGCATTGAGATGATGCGATTTGTGCGGGCCGATTACGATTCACTGCTCGGCCAGTTTTTCCAGCCCATCACCAATACCTTCACGACCGTCCTGATCACCAACAGCCAGGCGGTGAAGCAGACGTTCCTGCGCGTGGTGACCACGCCTGATTTCATCTTTTCCGCGGCGGATATCGCGGCCGGGCCCGGCAATCCTTCTCCTCCCAATCCTTATGTTAGTGTTCTTGATCGCGGTATCAATTTTGACCAGTCTAATGTATTGCCCGGACTGGCCGGGCCGGGCCTCATCACCCCGCCCACCACGATCACGTTCGACAAGGTCGGCCCGGTTTATTTCAACTACACCGGTTTGATGAATGGAACGCCCTATTTCACCGAAACCCCCGGCGCTGACGGAAGCGATTCGTATTATGGCTTTTATTTTCTCTGGGCGTCCTTCGACGGCACGACCAATAATCCGGTGGTTTATCCGAACGCCGTGAGCATTCAGAATCTGGAGAATGAGATTCTGGATCCACTTTTAATAACGCCAACGAATGACGTCAACTACACAGTCAACCCGCCAGGGTTGACGTATGCCCCCAACATGACATTTTCGGTCACGGGCGGCGCGTTTGTCCCGCCTTTCACGTGGTCGGCCACGGGATTGCCCTCGGGCCTGATCGTGACGAATTCAGCCGCGGTGTTGAATGGCGGAACGTTTTCCGGCACGCCGACACAGTCCGGCACGTTTGATTTCACCCTGATAATGACCGATTCTTTGTCACGCAGCGTGCAGTGGACTTTTTCAATTACCACTCCATGAACGGCATGACCCATTCAATTTTTCCGGCCAGGCGTTTGGGCCGCCTGATGAAATGGCCGCGGTTTTGCGCGCTGCTGGGCTTGCTGCTGGCGCGCGCGGCGTTGGGCACGGACGCGTTGTATGAAAACGACGCCATCATCACTTATCCCGGCACGGTCAGCTATCCGCCCACGATTGACGCGACCAATTTCGTCAACACCGGCACGTTCAGCATAAACGACATCTCGCAACCTTACGAGACGTGGAACACCATCAACTACACCAACAGTGGTTTGATGAGCAGCGGCGTCGGTTTCTGGTTTGAGACACAGACCACCAGCGGCTCGCAATTGATGGCCGGCAGTTTCTACAATGCAAACGAGGTGGATTGCGGCTATGACTTCGTTGCCTGGGCGACCAACATCGCGAATCCCGGGACGGTGAACATGCCGGGCATTTTTACCACCGTGAACCCGGGCACGGGCGCGACGGGCGTGGTCGGTTTAATGCAATTCACCGGGCAGAATGTGGATTTGAGCCGCAGCACGCTCGTATCAGCGGGCGGCCAGGGATTTGCCCAG